>ENA-UOOK01001719-UOOK01001719.1-fermentation-metagenome-genome-assembly--contig:-NODE-1719-length-28363-cov-26.481419_pt1 | contig 28363 bp, 22 predicted proteins | sample MGYA00245777_ERZ724023 | MGnify/ENA primary metagenome ERZ724023 (study PRJEB28704, sample SAMN03018312) | fermentation metagenome | biome: anthropogenic terrestrial biome; feature: soil... | reverse complement strand
AGTTTTTCTATCTTGTTTAATACTATTATTTGATTTATTGTTTCTTGTGCTTTCTTCCATATGCTTCCCCAATCATACTAACGCTCTTTAAAAAGGTTATTAAGTGATCATTAAATAACCTTGGGTTATCTAAAAAGACAACCTGTCTTGTATTATTATATCCCTCAAGCGTAGAAAGTGGTACCTTTTGTTCATATTGAATTGAAGCATCTTTAATAATATCTAAGTCAAATTCCCCACAAACGACATACGTAGGGTATATTTTATTTTGTTTACCCATCTTATAAAATCGTTTTAAACCCTTTTTAGATAAGATACTTATACGCTTAAACCCTTTCATGGTCTTTTCAAATTTATCTTTACCTGAGTTGGTTGAGCTACTCTTTTCAATATAGTAGTTTTTATAGCGTTTAAATGAAAACAGCCATAAAAACAAATGCTTAAATTTAGTGCCTCTTAATTCACCATACACTGCTTTATAAGACCCATGATAAATGGAAAACGAGGATACTGCCACTAAACTTAAGAGTCGATCAGGAAATACTTGACCAAATCCTTGACCAACGATTGCCCCTTCAGAAATACCTATAATATGTGTTTTTAAAATATCTTCTTTATCTAAAATCACTTTAATGATTTCCGGCATATCTTCAAAAGTAACACTACTGGTTACCCCACTCTTACCATGACCTGGCATATCAATAATAATTAATTGATATTCTCTTTTTAATGCAATAAAAAGGCTATCAAAAATTAACCCACTTGATGCATATGGGTGGAGTAAAACAATAGTTTCTTTTAGTGGATTCTCATACATCAAATAATAAATTCCACAATCCTTAAATCTTATCGTTTGATCAGTCATAGTATCACGCCTCTTATGATAAGTATATCATAAATTATCTTCTAAAAACACGCATTTTTCCGAATGTCTTAACACTCACTTTTTTTATATAGTAAACTAAAGAAAAAAGTAGACATGAAAGTCTACTTATTATAGAGTATTTATTTACTTAACGTAAAGTTTTTAAAACTTTTGACCAGGCTTCTACTTGGTTTGTGATAAGATTTAAATTCTTTTGATGAATATCTAGTGGTTTAAACCCGTTTTCATCAAAATCATGGAATAAACTTAATAAAACATGTGCCTGTACAGAAGCTACTTGCATTTGCGCTAAAACATTTCTTAAATGTTCTGCTGCTCTTGCTCCCCCCACTGCACCGTAAGATACAATACCCGCAGCTTTATTATGGAATACCTCTTGTGTCCAGCTAATGGCATTGGTTAATGCTGCTGGTACCGTGTGGTTGTATTCTGCTAGGACAAAAATAAAACCATCAAATTGGTTAATCTTCTCATTGAATGCTTTAACCCCATCCATATTTGATTCATCCCCAAAGAGTGGTAAGTTGTAATCATTTAAATCTATAATATCGTAAACTGCATCGCGGTTTTGATCTGTATAAGTTTTGAGCCATTTTGCGATTGGTTCAGATTTACGGTTAGGTCTTGTTGTGGACATAATAATCCCGATTTTTAAATTAGACATGTTAAAGTCCCCCTTTTCCATATCTATTATAGCCACTAAAGACAATATAAAAAGTATTATGCTTTATTTGTTATAGTTTACTGATAGATTCACTAAATCTTATAAGAAGGTTATTGATTTGATTCTCTTTATGTTTACTTGACCAGTTAATAACACCTGATTGTATAACGGATACATTTCTTTTCTCTAAAATTTTCTTCATTTTTCTAATTGCTCGGTTTCCACCCATCCAAGCTTTAGGTAACCCTTCAATAACATAACAATATACTTTAATTGTATTAATTTCATTAAGTTGGTTTAAATAAGCAGTCATAACTGGAGATAATGAAAAAGCTCTAACCGGTGCACCAAATATAATAACATCATAATCATTTATATTTGGAATGTGGGTTAAAACAATTGGTTTATTAGAATTCGGGTTTTCATTATTATCAATAATTTGATCCATATGGACCCAATGACCATTAACCTCTAAATGTACTTTTAATCTTGTCCCAACATTTAAAGTATTTCCACTAAATGAGTGAATAAGTATACCTATTTTCATATTATCCCAACCTGTAAATCAATTTTACCATAAAATAAAGTATTTCATAAAGAATAACATTTCAAATGTTACTCAATAAAAATACTTTATAATTAATTCTATATTAAATTGATGTTATTTATACTAATTCATCCCATTTTGATAATAATCTAGGAATACTTGTTTTGCAAGTAAACCTCCTGCTTCATTAGGATGAATTCCATCTTTACACATATAGGTTAAATACTTTCTAGATCTTATGAATGCACTTCTAACATCAATTAATTCAACCTGTTTTTCATACGCAATTTCAGTAATCGCATTTGAATAACCTGATTGATGTCTCGTGATTTGTTCAACATCACCTAGGAACGATAAAATGTTATCTCCATTTTGTAGATCTCTTTTAATCCAATTATAATAATACCCTGAATGAATAGGTGGAAGCGTCATTAGAATTGGTTTTATACCTCTTTCTGTTAATAAATCCACCATTTCATGTAATGTTTTTTTAAAGTCTTGAATCGTTGTTTTGGGTTGGTGATCTAATTTCGGATTGTCGGCAACCTTTGCCCAATCAAAATCACAATCGTTTCCACCAAACTCTATGACTACCGCAAATATATCATCATGTTTTTTTAAATAACTTTCTAGTTTCTTTTTACCATAATCGATGGTTGCACCCATTTTCGCATTATTATCAATCTTAATATTTAATTTATCTTCAATAGACGCCCAATCTATATGATCAGAAAATTTATATCTTCCATTTTCTTCATCTAAGATAACCCCTCTTAAAATAGAGTCACCAAATATTGCTACATTTCTTTTCATAATTATCTACCTCTCTTGAAAATTATTTTACCTAAAAAAAGTTGCTTGATACTCTACACTTAGATTTTTGAACTATACAGGTAAAAACCTGTTTAGTAGAATAATAAAAAATGAACTCTACGAATAGTAGAGTTCACGATTTTGTTGCAAGAAATCGTCATAAATGATAGAATTAACCTATGAACGAGACATCTTTAAGAAATGTAGTTGCGAACAACATAGTCCACTACCGAAAAAAACTGAATCTGACACAATTAGAACTTTCTGAGAAATTAGACTACTCTGATAAAGCCATTTCTAAATGGGAAAGGGCTGAAGCAATTCCAGATGTTACTGTACTAAAAAAACTATCAGATATTTTTGGAATAACCATTGATGATTTACTAAATGATACAGAAAAAGTTAAACCAAAGAAACCTGCTTTTTATCATTCGCGAATCATTATCACGCTCATTTCTACATCACTCGTGTGGTTATTAGCAACTCTTGTTTATACGATAGGAAAAATATTACAGACAAACTTTGAATACTTCTGGTTAGCTTATATTTATGCAATCCCAATTTCACTTATTGTTTTATTGGTATTTAATGTCTTGTGGGGTAAGTTTTACTTAACCATCGTTATTAGTTCTTTATTATTATGGACAACAGCTTTATCTATCTATATCTCATTAAATATTCAAAACATATATTTAGTATTTATAGTGGCTATCCCACTTCAAATCATTTTTATATTTTGGTACTTTTTAAAACGTTACAAATACACCACATAAAGAAAAAATAGGTTTAAAACCTATTTTTTTGTGTTTGGTTAATTTTCTTTTACAAATATTGTGAATAGTGCTACAGGAACTTTATCGCCTTTAACGATGAGTTCCTTATGAACTGCTTTTTCAATATCGATATTCATAACTTTCAATTTAGAACCATCTTCCATTTCTAATATTGAATTAATTTTAACTGTTTTTGTGATAAATTGATCGTCCAGTTTAACAAGTACTTGATTTGGTTCTTTAAATCCTCGAAAAGAAGTGCTTGTCCCAACAACTTTAAATCTAATCGTAGATTTCTTATAAGCTTCTTTAAATGCCTCACTTTGGTTAATCTTTTGAATCTGCTTATCCGTCCAAGCTAAACCTTGTTTAGCGGCATCAGAAATATCTTTCCCTAGTTCTTTAAAGAATGTCCCAACCTTCTCTTTAGTTGTTTCTTTTGAATCTTCGCTTGAACTTTTTTGTTCTTTTTCAGTGATTACTTCTGCTTCAATAATTTTTTCTTCTTTTTTAGTCATGGTAATCCTCCTTAAATAGTTCTTACTAATATTTTAACATATATCACTACGTTAGTAAAAATTAGATAGCTTGATCAATCAAAAATTCTCTTTTTATATCAATGAGTTGTTTAAATACTTGTTTCAAAATATCAACTACAATACTATTCCCAGATAATTTATACAAATAATCCCGAGAAAAAAATAATGCTTTTTTATTAACAGTAAAATTATATTTTAATAACTTCTCATAATCAGATTCTTCAAAACCCATCAATTGAAAACATTCTCGTGGTGTAAGAAACCTAAATTTAGATTTAATATTATTCGGGTAATCAAAATATATATTTCCTGAATTAGGGTGTCTGTCTTGTTTAGTAGTAATAGTTTGCACTTTGTCTTTCCACACATCATTTTCATCAATAATTTTAGAATTTTTATCCCAAATTTTTAATCTTGATTTTGTATTATTTGGTTGTGCTTCAAGGGCTTCTTCAAAATATTTTCCAGATGCCTTAGTATGTAAATATTTTGATAAAGGCTGCATTTCCAATCTTAAATTTTCTAAATTGTGTTCTGCAAAATATTCTTCAAGTAGTGGTGTAAGTTCATCATTGGTTAAAACACTAATCATTAACAACCTATTCCTATGTTGAGGCACTCCAAAATTAGTTGAGTTCAACTTATAAACTTGATTATAATAACCAAGTTCCTCTAATTGATGTTTCCACTCATCAAAGTTATCGCTGTGTCTCTTAGCCTCTAATGCAGTTACGTTTTCGAGTAACAGCATTTTGGGCATATCTAAGCCTTGATCTCTTCTTTCAATGAGTAATCTTTCTACTTCCCAAAGTAATCCACTTCTTGTTTCACTATCTCTATCTATTCCTCTATTATATCCATGAAGTGCCCCTACATTTGATAAGTCCTGGCAGGGAAAAGAATAAGTTAGAATATCAATTCCGTTCGGTAATTGTTCACCTTTTAAATCTTTTATGTTAACAAGATTTTTAGTCATGTTTATTGATGATAATATTTTTTGTAATTCATTCAATTTCAATGTATTAAGTCTTTTCTTTGGTAATGACTTTTTCCCATCATAACTTAACTCATATTTAGATAGTATTTCAATAATTTCTTCTTTAGACATACGAAGAACATTCGGATCCATTTTATACTGATTGTGAATAATATCATATGCAATAAAAGAATGAATGTCCCATTCACAAGTATTTAAAATATTCACATTAACTTTTTCATTAGCGGCAATACTTTTCAGTGCTTTTGCTTGAGAACCAATACCACTAAAAAGTTCTACTAAATTAATATTTATCACCTAAACATCAACTCCATTTTCTTCTAACATTTTCCTTATTTTCCAAGCAGCTTTAAACTGCATAGCAGTTGGCACTTTAGGTTTAGGTTTTGTAATTTCAGTCATCGTCTTAAGAATGCTTTCATCTTTAAATGATAAAATTCCTTTTCGTTTACCTTGTAGAATTAATCTATCAAAATACTTGCCATTTTCTGTAAAAGCAAGACGATATATTTCACTTTCGTTATTAACTGTATCTACTACTATACCATCTTTCTTACTTGAAGTCGATAAATTTTCTATCACACTTAATTCTACTAAGTCATTCAAAAAACTCGTACTTAATTTATGAGGAATATTTTTATAGTTTTCCCAAGTTTCCTTCCTTTTAGCATACTCAGTAACAATCATACCCTTTGATTCTTTTATATAATCATTAGTGATTTGGCCAACTGTGTTTATTTCATTGATAAAAGACGGATATAATTCTTGATCTTTCCAAATTCTTATAAAATCAATTGAATATCCTTTTGGTATACTGCTAATTATTTTTGCAATTGTGTAGGGTACAATATTTAGTTTATATCCACCTTTTTCATACCACTCAGCGCCATTTACAATTTTATCTACAGTCTTAAATATTATCGCGTACACAACAGCTTTTTTAAAATAAACTTCATTGATATTATTACTGTCTTTTTCCCATAATGCATCTATTTGCTTTGCAAAATCGGACATGTTTCTAGCCGATCCCCTACTTACTATGTCTGGTCTTAAATATTCGCCAGCCATCATATATTTACCTAGTTCTTCTTTTCTTATGACTTGATTTTTTGGATATTTTTTCTTATATTCAATAATTTTAGCTGGTGTTAATTTAAACTGTTTAGTCTCATATAGTCCTCTTGTTCTTTCATAAAACCAGTAAGTTGAGTAATTTTGACCTTCACTAGATTTTGGAGGCGCAGGAAACCTGTTTGACAATTCTTCAATTTTAATATGGAATGGGCGATTTGAAAAGAAATCCGATGGTCTAATAGAATTCTGACTATTAGCATACTCTGATATATTTTGAACCATTTTATTATATTCATCACTTTTTATTATAGTAAGCTTCATTGGTACATTTATTTTATCTAATGGTACTTTATCTTTTAAACTAGCATGTGTTAATGATGCTGTTGTTTGACCACCATTGATGATTTGTAAATCTTCAATAGAAGTTATAAATTGACCATCATTTGAAATTTTGATACTTTTTGCTGTACATGCTATTCCATTATTATATATGAAAAACTTGTCCGGTTCATTTTTGATAGTCTCTCTAATTCCACGATTGATTTTTCCTCGATTACTTAAAAATGTTCTAACATTACTTTCTAATAATCTTGGTCCATAATCGTAATAAATTGTACTAAGTAGATTTCCCGGAACAACGCATAGATAGGCATCGTAATCATTGCTATTTTCAAAATTAGCTTTTAAGTACGGTAAACCATTACCTTTAGTTAATATTTCTAAATCAAGAACAATAGATTCTTTATCTCTTCCTGAGTTAATATTTTCATATATTGTTTCAATATCTAAAATCAATAATTCTACTTTTCTATCTTTAAATGAATCCATTTTCAAATTTTTAACTCGTGAACTTAATTTTTTATTTGTAATAATAAATAATTTTATCTTATCTATGCTGCCTGATTTTTCGTCTTCATCATCAAAACGGTCGAAAATCATCTTTCCTAATCTATATGCATCGTGTGATGGATCGATGTACCTAAAAACCGTTCCGTCACTAGACTCTTCTACATAATTTAACATCTTAGATGCAATTTGAGTTATCTCAGATTGTGGTAGAGTAAGTAGTTCGGATGATGCATTATATTCATTTGATATCAATATTAAAGAGTTATCGATTTCATCAAATCCAAAGGCATCAAACTTCATAATTTTCGATCTGCTTATTTCCTTATAAAAAGGTAATAATGCAGGATCAACTACATAATACGTGTTTTGCATTCTTTCAATCATTTCATTAAAAAACACATTTGAAGGTGTATCATCTTGATAATATGATGTTTCTTGAATTTCTTGTTGAAATGCTTGAATAAATTCATTCAAATCCATTATTTCACCTTATAACTTTCTATCATTTTTATAATTATGTCATATTTACATTTGGCAATTGCTTTTGGAAGACTGTTTTTAGTTAACCTCGGAAAATCATCACTAACTTTATAAATACTCATATCAAAAACATGATAAACAAATGAATCATAATAATCTTCCAAATAATACCCAACATCAGCTAATTTCATTATGAAAGTTGCCCTATCTTGGTCAAGTTCAATTATTTCCATAATTTCTTTAGTGATTTTATTTAGAGAAGTCCCGTTTGCCTCTGAACTCATTTTTTCAAGATTGTATATGACTAAGTAGCCAATCTCATTACTATCCAATTGATCTATTGAATTGATTGTAACAAATTCATTTGTAACTACTTTAACTTCATACCAAGCTTCGTAATATGAAAAATCTTTCTTTGTAGGTTCCGGACCAGTCCAACCAAGAATACTTTTACTAATCCCATATTTTGGAAACATTTCATTCTGTAAAAATAGTAATTCTCCGATTAAACCTTTAATTTCTGACTCGGATAAAAAAGATTTACCCCTGCCTAAAAATGTTCTCCATTTTTCAAATCGATTAACTAAATAAACATAACCATCTTCTTGGTTAATATTTCTTGTATTATCGATAATATCATTGCAAAACAAATAGAATAAATCTATATATTCATCGTCTAATAATGAAAAACTCAATATAAATAGATTTTTATGTTTATAATGATTAACTTCAATTATTTTAGTATTTTGAACTTTGGTTCTTTCAAATTCGCCTATAAACCTTAGAGTTTTTCTTCCCGAATCATTTAATCCTATTAATAATTCCAGTGGATGATTTTCATCTACTCTCAAATAATGTGAACTAAGTTCAAACAATTTAAATTTTTCTTTAGAATCATAATTATTCATCATCTTCATTATCCTTTTCATACATTGAATTTAGCCAATTTGTTCTTTCGTTTATCATGTAGACTTTTTCATTTCTATACTCATATTTATCGCTTCTTGGAAACCCAATACCTATCCCTACTGGTACAACTTTCTCTTTATTAAATTTATCAACTAATCCATTAAGTAGATCTGCTTCCAATTCTTTTCCAGAAACTTTTTTTAACTTTAGTGGATAAATTAGTAAAATCGGATTTCTATCTTGGATCATATAAGCTTTATTTGTGGGTTTTTCTCCACTTAGTTTATCAAGTTGTTCTTTGGTTAAACCAGACGTTGTATCACTAGTTCCACCAAGTTTTCTATGTACTCCATTAATTCTTATAGTATCTTTATCTAATGTATCAAAACTTCTTTCTACCAATTTTAAAGTATGCTTTGATAATGAGATTTCTTCTCCTCTACCTGATATTACGGCAATATCAAACATTTCAAAACTATAATCATTAATGAATTTTATGATTTCTCTTTGTTGAAAATAATTTATTACGTTTGCTGGATGAAGTTCGTAACGATCTAAAAAGCCAAGAATTAAAGATTTATCAACATTTTTTGCAATTAAATTTGTTTTGTCCCTATCAAAAGAAACTTTATTTAATAAATCATTTAGAACCTCATAATTATGTATGTTTTTGTGAATATTTGTATGAATAAATGGCGTTTCGAGTACAGAACCAAACAAATCTTCAGTATACACGTACTTTTTAACATTTCTCATTTTATTTCTATCAGTAATTCCTAATGAGTCACTTTCATTTCTTACTCTAATTCCAAAATCTTTAGGTGACATTTTACTGTCTACCATCTTTTGAAAATCTTCTTTAAGTTCATTTATAGAATCTGTAATATCTTTAAAATATGTTTGGGTTTGTTCAAGCATCCATATCTTGCATAAATCTTCATAATTATACGGATTATCTCTATATCCAAACCATCTTCCCATTTGCATTAAAACATCAAACGTTGCTGTATTTCTATATAAATAGCTAATAGTTAACCCTTCTAATGTCAAACCTCGAGATAAAGCTAATCCTCCAATTACAATTGCTCTTAATCCATCATTTCTATTTGATTCATAATCTAATTTTTCTTCATTATTTTTCTTATTTTTAGGTGGAACCTTGAATGTTTTTATATTCTTAATAGAATCAAACAAATCTTTTATTAATTCATCCCAAGACATAAACTGTTTGTAATGTTTTTCATAACACATATGTATATTGAAAATATATTTATTCTTCATGTGTTGATTAAAAGGTAGATACCTAGATTGATATATAGAATTTGTAGCGTTTTTTAAATATTCATCTACTAGTTCTTTTACTCTATCGTTGACTCTAATGAATCTTGTAATATTAATCATCATAGAACGATGAGAATTTTTTCTTTCTCCTTCTCTCTTATCTCGTATTACATTTATAATAAGAAAAGCATTAATAGCTTCTATTAAAGAATCGAATAATTCATTTAATTCAATGTCTTTTTTGTGTTTCAGTGGAAATAAATCATTATGGTCATCAATTATTTGTATTGAATTGTATTTGTTTTCGTTGAAATATTTGTTAGCGCCAACATAATTACTTGGTGGATTTAAACTATAAATAAAATCTTTAGGAAACAAATCACCCTTTAACATATCATGTTGACTTTCTGGATCTATAAAAACATTAGCAAAAGGTGTTGCGGTAAATCCAATATAAGTTGAACGATTAAAAAGATCTAATAATTTTCTTATTTCAGTATTTATAGTTGTTGGATCATAGTTTTCTTTATTTGTGTTGACTGAGGCATTATCAGCTTCATCATCAATAATTAGTAAAGACGAATCTATAGTTCTACTTACATTAGGATCAATATTTATCTTTGATATGGATTCTCTTATTTTTTGAAGAGTGTTACTATTCTTTTTTGTTATAAAAATAAAAGGTTCTTTAGTTCCAATAATTTGTAAAAGTGTTCCGTCGCCTGATGTTCCTGTAAAATCATGTGAACGAAGTGTTCCAGTTTTAGGAATAGCGATCTGTCCTTGACTAATTTTTCCTACACCTACCCTTTCACGATTATCATCGTCCCAACCGATAAAACCTTCTTCAACTCTAATTTGAGTTTGTTTTCTTAACTCTTCTGTAATTCCTGTAAGTAAAATAAATACTTTATAACCAGCGTCTGCAGCTTTACATAACAAACCTATATAATTTGATGTTTTACCTGACTGTACATCACCCATAACGATTCCTTTTCTAGAAAACAATTCTTTAGAATTAGGATCACCCAAGTAATTCATTAAGTCATTTAATGTCTTGTTCCCAAGTGTATTTAAAACATTAGGAGACCATCCTTTATTTGCTAAATATGCTTTATATCTTCCCCAATAAACTGGAACTATCGAACTGCTAATTTTTGTATACCAATTACTCTCATGATCATAGTCATCTAACAAAGCTATTCCATCTACTATAGTTATTTGAAATCTAGAATCAGTTCTCTTCTTAATTTCTTTAATCTCTTCATTTGATAGAGTTCTTCCAAAGCTTGATAATACTAACGATAGTAAAGTATCAAACGTGTCGTCATCAAATTTAGTAAATTTCCCACTTTCGAATCCCATTGTATATAACGAGGAAAGAGAAGCTAATATACTATTAATATCATTTTCATTCAACTTACTCATTTATAATCTCCTTTAGCTTATCTTTAATATTTGCACTTAAAAATGGTTCATATTGGCATATTTCATCAATATTTTGATTATCAGTAATATTTTTTGTTTTCTTGTTTTCTTTAAATAATTCAATTGCTAAATTTAACAAGCCATTATGCCTTTTATCATCAATTGAGTTTATTTGTGATTTTTGTGCGACTGAATTATAAATATCGATATATGGTAATGATAATTCGATTAATGAGATCATTTTTTCTAAACTTTCCAAATCAGTATCATTCAAATTTTTAGTGAATTTTTTTAATATTGGAGACTTATAATCAATAACATAAGATACACTATTATTTTCATGTTCATTTACTTTCCGTTTCCAAACTGATCCATTTGCTGTTTGCACTGATCCTTGATGCAAATGTATTTTTTTTGAATTATTTGTTGCATCTTCAACTTCTGTTCTTAATCTTACTAGTATTGATTGAGGAATGATTGCTGTTTGCTTCTTGACGTCAATTGACCATAAATCATCCAGTGTATTTGGTATATCAACTAATATTCTTGCATTTTGATAAAGCTCAGACTTAGCTTTAATTCTAAACCAAGTTCCATGAATCATTAACCTTTTATTTCTATATACATAAAACCCTTGTTTACCTATTTGGTCTAACCCACCAATTTTCTCCTTGTCTTGAGGAGATAAAAACTTATTATAAGGTAATATGTGTACTTGCATTTCAACCATTACTTCGTTGTTTTTAGAATCTTTTGTCGGTAGTTGTTGTTTTGCTTTACTAGTTGTTTTTTCATGTTTAAGTAGAAATGGGTCAAGAGGTTGAATTTTATTATAATTTGACCTAATAATTAATCCTGAATCTAAAAAGCGATGAAAAACTAAAGCTATATGTTTATTCATCGTTTCAATTTTTTCAGCAAATATGTCATTTTTAGTTGTTGAAATCGTTAAATCTTTATCTAATGTATCAAACTTTTCCCAAAGTACTAGTGTAAAAGATTCCAGGTTCAAATAGTTTTCAATGTTGGGTATATTTTTCATTTGAATATCACTTAATTCCGTCATAATCCAATCTTTATTATAATTTAGAACGTCAAGATCCCATGAAAAACCATTAATAGTCCCATCTTTTTTGGAAATAGTTGTGAACTTCTTGCATTGCGATATAGATGCAGTTTTTAGTCCTAATCCAAACCTACCTAGATCATCTTTATCACGCTCACCTTTAACGCTACCAAATCTCATTGCTTCTATCAATTCATCGCGATTCATCCCAATCCCATTATCAATGAATTCTAGATATCTTTCTTCTTCATCTCCAACAGGAAATAGTATATCAATAAACTGAGCTTTGGCTGTTATCGAATTGTCAATAATATCTGCAACCGCGGATTCAAAATCATATCCTATTGACCTCATGGAATTAACTAAAACAGAGGCATTAGGAATATTTCTTACATATTTTTTCATACTTTCTCTCCCAAATAAGTAATAAAATTAAATTATTAAGTTTATTATATCAAATTTTAGCCTATATTATCACAAAACTTTAAATATTACATCATTTTATAGTAATAAAAATATATAACACTTTGTTCATGCTATATTTCATATAGTTTTTTACTTGTTAATCGAAAAAAATCATATAAACAATGGTTGTTTTTGGATTTTGACCAACACTCGCACTAATTTTAGGTGAAAACATAAAACCAGTAAGGATAAAATTAATACTAATAATCATTTCTTTATTTTCACCTGCAAAGTAACAATTTGATTTAAGTAATTTAGAAAATTTTGTTAATATAAACAAACATAAAAAAAACCATGCTTCAACTGAAGTATGGTTTTTTAGAGATTGGATTAATAATTAAAAGAACTTAGATCTCGCTTGTTCTTTAACTTCTCTTGATGCAGAGAATGGAATTCTTGTGGTTGCGCCAGCTTTAGCAGCAACAATCATCTTAGTAGGCCATCTAAAGATATCTGTGTTCCATTTTAAAACTGTGTCGTTGTAAACTTCTCTTGCTGCAGTAATTTCTCTTTGTAGGTAAGAGTTTTGTTGCATAGCATCGGCTAGTGCTTGGTGTGCTTTTAATTCTGGATAAGCTTCAAAAGCAACATTAATGCTACGCATAGCTGTATCAAGTTCAGTGGCAACTTGGTTACGGGTAGTATCATCTGGGTGAACCCCACCACGATATGCCGCAACAGTCTTCATTACATCTTTATCTAAATCAACACTCTTTTCAACAATCCCAACTGCGTTTTGTAGAATTTGAACACGTTGTTCTAGATAGTTGTCTATTTGTGAAGCATTATGTTGAACTCTTTGTTCGAGTTGTCTTAGATAGTTTCTGGCTTTTATTTTCATGAATAAGAAAATAACACCTGGAATAATACCTAAAACCCACAACATTACTTCAAAAAATGTTGAGCCCCATCCTACTTTAACAGGTAGTTGTTTCTCAATAACGTTAATATCTCGTCCTTGTTCGTTAACTGGACCTTTAATTTCATCTAATTCGTTTGCCATTATTATTCTCCTTTTATTATATTATATGACATCTTTCTCTTTATTTAAAATATATGCGATAAATGGCCCTACTTTAACCATATCATCTTGTGTAATTTGTCTATCTTGGAATTTCTCAAAGATTGCCCTAATCTTTTCATTATAAGATTCTGGTTTCTTATCTTCAACAATTACATTGACATCTACATTGGTTTCTTGGCTCACTGGAATATATTCAATCCAGTTTACTGGAATGGTATGCATCTTTCCGTCCCTACCCATTTTATTAATGTAGTCTGTTCTTTGGATAGCATCATACCCATAAGCTGTAACTTTAATGGTGTCACAGTGATTACCACTTTTGACTGTCGAGGTCTTTAAGATATTTCTCGTTTTGGATAGTGGGTGCTTAAATTCATTTTCATTCATCATATTGGCCACTTGTTCATGTTCATAAAATGACACATATGAACTGTATTTGTCTTTATATATGTATTCGTGTGGTTTTTGATGTTGATATAGAGGTATGGATAAGATTGGTGCAAATCCAAAATAGATTGATTTAAAATATAAATTGTTATAATCAATGAATCTCTTTTCAATCACATCGATATTATAATCTTTAAAATATCCTGGATGTATATTTAAATTAATAGATCTAAGGTGGTCTGGGGATACAACATTGATCATTTGATATTTTCTAAAATCGAAATTGTCTCCAAACCCAATCTTCTTATCTTTCATCAATTGTAATAGTTGTTTTTGAGCTAATGCTGTAAAGAGTAGTCTAAATTGAACTTCGTTATTACGGTTTGATCCACCAAATAAAACTTCAAATTCATTATTGCCCATCACTGTATAATTACTGCCAGTCTTTAACCCTTTTTCAGCCTTCTTAGTTAATTTCTTGGTTTCTTTTTTAACATGTTTTTCTATTTCTTTTTCATCCATATTTTCTGCATCAGAATCTTCTCTTGAGAAAATTAAATCTGGAGCAGCTTCATTCGCATAAACAATATATGGATCTTCATGATAATAAGGACATGGTTTAACAACGGTTGCGGTTAAGGTTTGTGAATGGTGTCTGGTAACTGTTTTACCTTTTGAATCTGTGCCTACCGTTGTCCAATGAATCGTTATTGAACCTGTGTAGGATTTAGTTCCTAAATGATGCACTAAATCTCTAGCAATGTAAAATGGATTCCCATTAATATCACCAGATTGAACGTAAAGTGCTGACCTGTCAATATTAGGTGTCGCATTTAACCCAAACTTATTAACCATATAATCCAAACGTTTACTATCAAACATTCTATCTAAACCAATTAGGGGTAATGTTTTTTTAAATATGGTTGTACTCATCCCATAAGTAAACAGATTATTAAGTGGTGCCATTTGGCTCCATGCTAGTTCAAGCGTTTCTTTGTATTTCTTATCTAAGACTGATTTTTCGCCTCTTAAAATGGCTAGTTTTGGTTTAATCTTTTTAATGATAATGAATAAGAATAAAACAAATAATGCAATACTCACCCCAATAGCTATCGGTTGTACATAGTTATATCCACTATCAACCCATAAGAATATTGAAATGATGGTCACTACTACAGCCACTACCATTAAGAATATTAAGAAGCCTTTTAATGAGTTTTGGCTATTAATACTTTTTTGCGTTGCATTTCTCTTTTTATCTAATGCAACCAGTTCTTTATTTGTAAGTCTATTTTCTTCTTTATTGATTTGAGATTTCTTCACCAAATCTTCAAAAAAGTCACTCGTATTTTTGTGATGTTCGTCTTTAAATATTTTATCGTAAGCTAATAAGGGTTCGTAAACATACTCCTTATCGTATAAAGTTTCTGGCATAGCACCCCTCTTTTCTTTTCCTTGGTTAAATTAAACTTGCTAGTTAATATCTTGTTTTACTATGATTTATTATTCACTTTCATTATACAATATTCTCGTTCGTTTACCAATAAATTTTTACAATAACTTAATAAATATCCCTAATTATTTACAAACCGACTTAAAAAATCTGTCAATTACGAAAAAAAACTGCCTGTTAGAGTATAAAAGGCAGTTTATATAATAATTAATTTGTTAGTAACTAGTTTGTTTGTGGTGTTTCACCAAATTGCCAAATACTTGAAAAATCGTCTTTTTGGGCTGGGGTCAGATTATAGAAATCAAAACCACTAACTCTTGCAATATCAGTATAGAAGATTTCCAGTTCCGCTTTAAACCTAATCTTGGATTCATTGACACTGGTTTCAGTTTGATTATTTAAATTTAAAATGAATTCGTGACTCATAATTTCATTAAATATTAAATCCACTGAGGTATTAATTAAAGTTTTATTGGATTCTGTGAATACTACATTTAACGCAAGGGCAACTTGAATTTGAGCAACAGTATTAGAATACTCATATAAATCACTCATGTTGGCAAATTCATAGAAAGCATTATTTGACTCTAATGCATTTGCAAAGTCAATTTCTAAAGTGATTGCATTCTTTAATAGAGTCTTAACAGTTGGCTTAATATCAGAAATAAATGTCTTGTATTCAACTTCATTTAGATCAAGTGTTGTTGCCATTAAGAAATTAGAAATACCAATTTCAACGATATATTCAGCCAACAAATCAATTTCAGCTGCCGTTAGTTTAGGCAGGACCATATCATGGTAGGCAAATACTTGGTCACCAATTAGTTTTAAGGCTTCTTTTTGAGCTATTACATCTCTCCAATTTGGAGCATTTTCAATTAATGTAATGATATCAAGGGCGAGTCTACCATTTGTTTCAACGAAATAGTTGAAAACATCATTGCCATATTTGTAGACAATCTCCATCGCATCTTGGTAGATAACCTGATTGGCAATTAAGTTTAGTGCTAGACTAATTTGGCTTGTAGTAGCCCCATTTAATTCCATAACTTTGGTAATAAATTGTTTGTTAACTAAGATAAATTGTTCTTCAAATCTTGTCGTGTTTACAGCTTCAAGTTGAGCAATTTTAACGGCGTGTTCTATCGTAAACGCATTTTTGAAGTTTCCTAAATAAACAATTAACTCAACTACTTTACGGTAATCATAGGTATCTGCTGTATACCCGTAATACGGATCATAAGTACCTGGAATAACCATCCCCTCAGTGATGGCTTTGATTTCATTAAACATGGTTTGATCAAAATCACTCATTAATTCAATCATTAATGCCATTGATAAATTGGTTGATTGACCTAAAGAATAAGCAAAACCAATCATTTCATTTGGATCAATTTCTAACGTTTCATTCATCACAATCACAAACGCTAAATACATTTGTTCAAACTCTAAAGCACTTGGTAAAGTATCTTTAAGTAAACTTACCAGTTCGTCTTTTAGTATAAATGCTTCCTCTGGGGTTGCTTGTTCGCTCATAATTAAATTATTTAAGGCAACCACAAATCCACTATCCATATGGTCATACATATTTAACATGTAAGAAATGGTTGCGGTTAAAGAAACTCTAAAATCTGCCTTATTGCTATTAAAAGTGTTTTTAACATCACCCAACATCGTAATTGTTTTATTTGTTTGAGATACCCTTGTTTCGTAGGTTTCAATTTGTAAATTATAGTCTCTTATAGAGTCTAAAATATAAAAATTAAGATTAATTGTATCTAAGAAAGTTGTATCTTCTGCGTAGTATGCAGCCTCTACAACATTTAATAACGCTTGTAAGGTCTTATCTTCAGTAAAATTATTTCGGTAATAAGAAAGCCAGAAATTACCACTGAAATATAAATCATCTAATACATTTTGGATTACACCAGGATACTGAAAATAAATATTTAAGTTTTGTTCACCATCAATATATCCAGTAATCGCTGCGATATCTTCTGCTGAACCATGAGTATCAATTCCGTTTATCATAACGGTATACCAATGCATGTTTTCAGCTGCGAGTTTATAACTTAATTGTTCTGTGATTAGTGTTTCAAAATAACTCTTACTGCTTGTCTCACTTTCTACTTGCATATCGATAACAACATCTACCATCTCAACTAAGATAGCGGCTATTTGTGCCGGCGTTAATCCGATATTAACAAACTTATTCATTTCATATTTCATGTCTTGAATACTGTTAATGTAAGTAAAGTCCATGTCTTTTAAAACTTGGAAGACTAAATCGGTCTTATCTATTGAAAGATTACCAACCATTGCCCCGTTTGTATAGGCTCTTGCCATTTTAGTTGCGCGAACATAACTATCGTATTCATAATCCGACATAAAGTTAGCTCTTGTCATATTTGGAATGTAGCTTGTATCCATCTGTTTAAGTACAGCCTTATATGTATTTGCTTCTAGTTCTGGATCAACAAGTGTATAAGTAATCGTTGCAGCTAAAGAGAAATCAGATCCTACTTTTGCATAAACTTTAACTTCATAAGAACCATAACCTAAATTTAAATCCTTTAAGTTAAAACTAAGGGCTGTTACCGTATGGTCAACCCCATTTACATTAACCAAATAACTTACTGCATTTGTAACACCTGTCCAAGATAAAATACCATCTTCTATTTTTAAATTAGTTGGTTTATCCGGTAGTGCTTTAACACTTAATTTAATTTTGGCTTCAAGTGACGCATTCTCATAAGTCATTTTTGCACTTATGGTAGCTGACCCCACTTTAATACCTTCAACTACGCCTGTTGTCGATACGCTTATAACGGTATCATCACTAGATGTAAATGTGACTGAATCTAAAATATTACTAATCTCTTCTCCCTTAACAATTAGTTTTGCATTAAGGGTCAATCTTTCCCCAATCCCAATTGTTGTTTTTTCAGCTTTTAAGCTTAATTTATAGTCGCCTCCACAGCTAGCGAGAATCACAACTGTCAAAGAAACTAGGAGTAACCCAAATACTCTTTTAATCTGTTTCATACTATTTTCCCTTCTTTCCTATCATAGTAACTCTTAATGTTACTATAATTATACTTTGTTTTTATTTAAGAATCCATGATAATAGTAAAGTATTCTCTATTTTTTATCTAAAATGGATAAACTTTCTACTCTTTTAAAGTATGTAAAATTTCCAATGAGATAAAACACTATAAAAATAACTGCCGATTTAATAAAATCTACCGGTTGATATGTTAGGGGTAAATACACGCCTAAATTAACACCTAGATAAATAATATTAGGCACTAATATATAAATAATTAGTAAGCCGCTAATTAAAACCGCACTCATAATATACATGTTTTCTAAGCATAACATTTTTATAAACTGCGCTTTGGTTGTTCCCAACATTTTGAGTTTTTGGTAAGTCGGTCTAATTTCATCAAATATCAACAAAGAATTATTAATAATCGTTAAAACAAAGCAAACAATCAACACATAAGAGATATAACTAATGTAATTAACGATTTGAGTTGACTCCTCCAATAACGCTCTAAGGGGTTGTTGCATTTCAGTAATATAATATAATCTCGATTGATATTTGTTAATCAATTCTTGGAACAAACTATCCTTATCACTTTCGGCATTAATTAATACACTATTTTTTAATACTGTTTCATATTTTTCTAGTTCAATCATATTTGTTACACTCATTAAAGAGTTATTTGATTTATGAAAAGCAATAATGGTAAATGGCTCTTGGTTTAATGTCTTACTAATATTTAAACTAATCGTATCCGCTATTTGATAACCGTGTAAATAATAATACTTTTCAGGTAAAACAATATACGGTTTATCACCTTGACTTAATTGGTCTATAACATACGAGTCTAGACCTAAATTAATATAATCATTTATCGTATTTATATTAAGAGAAACCATATAATCATTCATTATTTCTATTTCATCAATTTGAATATGATTAAAAATATAAGCTTCCTCTGCTTCTATAACCCCATCTAATAATCTAACCTCGTCAACTAAACTGGATGTACCATGGGTAATATTGGTAATCATTAAATCGGTTTTAATTGATGCCAACATATTTTCATTATACCTGGTGTTAAAGTTCATGCTAATCATAATTAATAGGATTGCTAAGAAACTTGTAAGCATGATATTTAAATTGTTGTAAATTGCCTTGTTACGATTTATATTCTTGAGTGATATCAAGTGAAACAAAGAATTTGACTTATGTATGTTTCCAAGTTTGAGTAGTTCTCTAACCAAAATAAACCCAATTAACATAATTAAAATCACTGAAAAAGTTCCCTGTAAAACTTCATTAAACAAGACTAACTGGTTAATAATCATAAATAGAACAAGTACTATTAAATAATAGATTCCGTAGGATTTGAAAATCAATTTATTTTCTTTGGTTAAAACAATCGGGCTGGTATTTTTTATACGTCGGTAATTCATATAGATTGTAATAACAATTAGAGCTGCTGTTAGTAGTAATCCGCCTAATATGGTGATTCCGTCCAAATTATATTTCAAAGAAGAATCCATGTAATTTAACCCTTCTTTAATAAATAGGGATGTTAATAATGCTCCAAGAATTGCTCCAAATAAATAGTAAATAAACGTTTCAATAAATACCATATTCAAATAAAAATGACTTTTACCACCTAATGACCGAATCACACCAATGGCTTTAATCCTACTTTTAAAAATATTGGTTAGTAATCCCTGTAGAACAAAGATCACCGCTAATAGGATAAAAGCAAATACCAACCATATCGCAATGCTAACTTTATTAATATTCCCGTTAACACTTTCTTTGTTATAGACATACTCTACCTTCAGTTTATCAAAACCTTCGATTTGTCTTAAATCATCGATGATATCATCACTAGAAACCTCTAAATAAACCGTGTTAAAGATGTTTTTGAGTAAATCCGGATTAATCCCACTTAAGTTAAGACCTTCTAATATATATTTCATATTTGAATCTTTATCGATAAAGACAACATCTTTAGAGAGTAACCCATCATCTTCTATAATACTTTTGATCTTAAACATGAGGTTATTATCAAGATATAAATAAATGTCATCATTGATATTGAGATTTAATTTATTGGCTAAAGAACGTGTAACAATTATTTCTTTTTCCAGTATCCGATTAATTTCTAAATTATTGGTTACGTTATTAAGACTATCTAAATTTCCCGCTAAAACTGTTACATATATATTTTCAGTTGAAGTCATTAACGTATTTATCTTTAAAAATGGTGTCATCTCAATAATGGCTTCATGTTCCAACGAACGCACTGAAAAAAATCTTGAATTAGAATTTTCATCTACGGTAATTACCAAATCTTGATTTTTGTAAGTATCATTTAGTTCATGATAATAATAATCATGAACCAAAGGTTTTACTGATAACAGCAAAAATACAATAATGAATATTGTCATAAATATTACCAACAATGCCAGTGATTTTAACTTTTCAAACCAAATATTCTTTAAGGCATAGCGACCTAAAAATTTCAGTTTATTCATTAACTTTGACATCTTCAACAATATTTCCATCATTTAATCTTACATACCTTGTCCCATACTTAAGTAAATCCTCATTATGGGTAACTAAGACAATCGTTTTATTATGGTTCTGATTTAAATCTTTAAGAATATCCATAACTACTAAACCATTACTATGATCTAGATTGCCAGTGGGTTCATCGGCAAATATAATATCTGGGTTATTTACAATGGCTCTAGCTATCGATACCCTTTGTTGCATCCCCCCACTGATTTGATTTGGATAATAATATTTGTATTCAAACATTGAAACCATCTTTAAGGCCTCATCTACTCTTTTCTCATCATTAACCCCAGCAATCACACTAGAGATTAAAACATTCTCATACACATTTAAATTATCAATTAAATTATAAGACTGAAAAACAAACCCTATTTTGGTTTGTCTAAGTAATGCGATTTCTTTTTCTTGGTAATCTTTTAATTCTTTTTTAAATAGTTCTATTGATCCACTGGTATAAGGTTCAAGTCCACTTAGTAAATATAATAAAGTGGTTTTTCCACTTCCACTAGGACCAACAATAGAAACAAACTCACCTGATTGAATGGTTAAATTAACCCCTTTAATCACTTGAGTTTTACTCATCTTAGTGCCATATTCTTTAATAACGTTACTACCTTTAATGATATCCATAAAAGTACCTCATTAGATCTATTTTACCATACCAAATAAAATAAATGAATGAACCCATGAGGATTTATTGTAAATCTAGTCTCAATAAAATAAAAAAGGAAGAAAAACTTCCTCTTTTCATGTTTCAATTTTACTAGGCATTTACATAAATTAATGTGTTTTGCTCAACCTTAGTTAATCCAATCACATTAACCAAACTAAAGAATACGATGAATATCATACCTGATTGGACCGCTCCAATAAATAGAACAGTTATTAATACCCACAAACCAAATTCAATAATTGAGATAATTTTTCTATGACGCATGATATCTTTTTTATTCGAAAACAATAGTATAATCCCCATTACTATTTGTGTAATCATTAATAAGAAAGCAATCAAGATTAATATGTTTCCTATTTGAAGTCCGCCTGTAAAGATGAGTTGGTACACATTCACATTGGATGTGAATGTAAATCCCATTACTTCTCCTCTAACAGATAGATAAGGCATTATATATAGTAATAACATTAATAACCCATACCCGATTGACCACATTGATGTAAAAAATGTCTTTGTTTGATAAATTGGTTGTTTTAAAGGTGAATCTTGGGTTTCATTTTCAGTAATAGTGCCTAATAAATAATCTAATGATACACCATATAGTTTTGATAATTGAACCAGTTTTTCTGTTTCCGGAAATGCTTGATTTTGTTCCCACTTAGATACAGCTTGTCTTGAAACATTTAATTTATCCGCAAGTTCTTCTTGGGTAAATCCTTCCTTTTTTCTTAAATTTGTTAATTTTTCTCCTGTTGTCATTGTTATCCTCCACAAACATTATAAGGGAGTTAAATCTTGAAAACCACCTTTTTTTAGTTTCTTTTGAGCAACTTTGGGTTGCAATACACAATTTAAACCATTTATTGTATACAAAACAACATCAGAGGTATATAATTAATCTAACATTTTTAGTTAACGTAGATAAATTAGTTATCATTGTAAATCTCATGTAAAATGTCATTAAAGTTTACCTTTTTACTGGGATTGATTCAATATTAATGATATATTTATATTGATTGATTAATTAAATAAACAACCTTACAAGGAGATAGTAATGGATAAAATTTTAGAAGTTGAACATTTGACTAAAAAGTTTGGGGATTTAGTTGCCGTCAATAACATTTCTTTTTATGTTAAAAGAGGGGAACTTTATGCGTTCTTAGGTCAAAATGGGGCTGGTAAATCTACCACCATCAAAATGATGATTACTCTGCTCGCTAAAGATTCGGGCACAGTAAAATTAAATGGCAAAGAGGATGATGCTTATATTCGAAGTAAAATAGGTGTGGTTTTCCAAGAGAATGTCTTAGACAAATTACTTACAGTTAAAGAAAATCTTCTTTCAAGAGGCGCATTGTACTCTAACAATAAAAAAGAAGTTTTAGAACGTTATCTTTTCCTAGTTGAGTATTTAAAACTTAATGACATCGAAAATCAAAGATTTAGCACACTATCGGGTGGACAAAAACGTAGGGTGGAAATTGCGAGAGCTTTGTTTGCGAAACCTGAACTCTTGATTCTTGATGAACCAACCACCGGTTTAGATCCTGAAACTAGGCAAATTGTTTGGCATGTTATTGAAGATTTAAGAATTAAACAAGGCATTACTGTTTTCTTAACTACCCACTATATGGAAGAGGCAGCCAATGCTGATCATGTGGTTATTATTCATAAGGGTAATATTGTGGTATTTGGATCTCCTTCTGAACTAAAAGAAAGATATTCAAAAGATTTCTTTAAACTCGTACCTAAAGATAAACAAACATTAGAAGCCTACCTAAATTCAAATAGTAGAGTCTATAACGTCATAGCCGATCAATATTATGTTGAAATTACAGATACAAAAGATACTTTAAAATTAATTGGTGATATTAAGGAAAACATTAAAACATTTGAAGTGATTAAAGGCACATTAGACGATGTCTTCGTCAATGTGGTGGGTGAACAAAATGTATAGTTTAAGTGCCCTATTTAAAAGAAACATTAAAAATTATTTAAGGGATAAAACCGCGGTCTTCTTTTCATTTTTATCAGTTATCATTTTGCTTGGGTTATATATGTTATTTTTAGCGGAGAACATGAAACCCTCTGGTTTAAGTGGATTATTATCAGATAAAGAATTAACTTTCTTAGTTTATTCCCAATTAATTCCTGGGCTTATTGTTATTAACACAGTATCTATTCCACTTGGAAACTTAGGAAATATTATTAATGACTTCGAATACCGCCAAATTGATGGGTTTTTAGTTACCCCAATAAAAAGACCAATTATTGTGTTAGCTTATTACTTATCTTCATTTGTTATCACAACCATCATCAGTGTTTTAATGGTGGTTGGAGCGTTTAGTATAATTACCTTAACAACTGGAATTTCTTATCCACTAGTGAGCTGGATTACGACGATTTCATACACCATATTGTTTTCATTTATCTCTACTGCAATCATGGTCTTTCTAACTTCACTCATAAAATCGGTTAATGCCTTCGGGGCAATTAGTGGTGTGTTTGGGACTATTATTGGGTTTTCTTCTGGAATTTATATGCCGTTATTTATTTTACCTAAAGGCATACAACTGTTTTCTAGTGTCATGCCTTTTACCCATATGACCATCTTACTTAGAAACGCAATGCTTCCAAAGAGTTTTGATATATTAACAACAAAATTAGCTGGAAATCTTACTGAAGAAGAAATTGTTAATTTAACCATTGAACTGAAAGAAGCTTACGGTATGAACGAAGTTGGACTTTTAGGGATGGATATCCCTATCGGTTTAATTATGGTATTTGTCGTGGTGTTTGCTTTAGGCTTACTACTTCTTGCCACCCACATTTTAAATAAACGAATTAAAAAGTAATTAAAAAGGTTTGAACCATTGCGGTCAAACCTTTTATTTTACTGTTTTTACGGAAGAGAAACCTTTATGGTTGTTCCTTCATTTGGAACTGATTCTAATTCAATGATCCCTTCATATAGAATAACGATATGTTTAACTATCGATAACCCTAATCCAGTTCCGGTTACCCCATTATTTCTACCTTTATCAACTTGATAAAAACGCTCAAATATTCTCGATTGATTTTCTTTAGAGATACCGATACCTGTATCTTTAATAGTAAAGATAAATCCTTTTTCTTTAGGTTTTAAGGTTATATCTATAAATCCATGTTGTTTATTATATTTGATTGCATTTTCAATTAAGTTTTTAAATAAGGACCTAAAGTCTTGTTCAGAGCCTAAATACTGAAGGTTATCTAGATCCATATTTAAAGTAATATTTTTCTCTTTAATATTTAAATCCAATAATTCTAAAGATTGATTAATGATATTTCTAAGGTTATTACTACGATATGTTTTAGGTGGATTAGATTGAAGTTTGGATAGCTCTAACATATCATTAATCAACTCATCCATAATCGTAACACTTTCCATGATTTGGTTAGATAGTTCTCTTTGAGTTTCTTCATTAACCATCTTTAAATTAATTAATTCCGCGCTCCCTTTAATTGAGGTTAAAGGTGTTCTTAATTCGTGCGAAGCATTCGCAAAGAAATCTCTTTTATTCTTATCTAAGATGAAACTCTTAGTATCATCCATTAAAATAACTAATACACCCAGTTTATTAGTTTCTTTGTTTAACAATGGACTTTGAACGGATTTTATCATGACATTAATGTGTTTACCGTTATAATCATAACTAATAACTTCTTCTAGTGGACTAGTGGTTGCTTTAATGATGGTTTCATAAACATCTTTTTCCCGAATTTGAAACATCACCTTTTCGCCTTCTTTAATTTGAAGAAGATTATTCGCAAGATTATTGGATAAGACAATTTTCGCTTCTGAATTGACCAATATAATTCCTTGATTCATTTCATTTAATAGAATTCTCAAGGTTTCTTTTGAGTCTACTCCCGCTGTTGGCATCACTTTATTTAATAACCATACTATTTCATTTAACGTATCATATTCGGTATCTCTAATTAGATACGAAGGTGTTGTTTGTTTGGTATGAATATCACTTAAGACAGTTCTAACATTTTTCTTAAACTTCTTTTTTTCATAGTTTAACGAAAAAGTCATACCTATCAATAATAAAACTGATAATAGTATCGAATAAACAGCTAAACTATGATACCGGTTCATTTGACTGGTCATACTTATAGAAACTCTTACCAGTTTCCCTTTAGATTCTAAGGCAATATATAACATGTCTTTTTCTAAGTCTTTAGAAAATCTAAATACCGGCTGATCTAAATCAATTAACTCAGGTAGATCTAAAGGGTTATCTAATTTATCCAGTGGGTTAGAGTTTGCTAAAACATCGCCAGTGCGAGAAATGATGGCGATGTTTTTATTTTGTGTTTTTTGGGTAGCAACAAAATCAACATCAGATAACGATGTGTTTTCGTAGCTTTTAATCGCACTATAGGCAATGGTTTTACCCATTTCAATACTATTTTGTTCCATATTATATCTTATAACAGAAAATAATATGCCTAAAAATAACATTAAACCTAAGGCGATTTGGATAATAATTGTCGTAACTAGATTTTTTCTCATGCGTTTACGATACGATACCCCACTGATCTAACGGTTAATATTTCTGGACTTGCCTTACTTTCGGTTAATTTTCTTCTCATCGATTTAATATGCATATCAATGGTTCTAGATTCCAAAACAAAATCAGAATTCCAAACATGGTTTAGCATTTTCTCTCTACTGATGGCTTCATTTGGACGTTTCATTAATAACATTAATATTTCGAATTCTTTATATGTAAATGTGACTTCGTTATTATCCACAAAAACGAGTCTTTGAGCCAAATCCATGGTTAAATTCCCTAATTGAATAATATCATGTTTTGCATGTTTTTTAAGTTTAGCGTTGATTCTGGATAATAATTCTAAAACACTAAATGGTTTAGTCATATAATCATCTGCGCCTAAATCAAGACCAGTAACTTTATCCATTTCGGAAGTTAAGGCAGACAAAATGATGATTGGAATATCTTCTGTTTTGGGTGCTTGGCGTAGTTTCTTTAAAATATCAAACCCGCTCATGTCAGGTAACATTACATCTAATAATACTAAATCAGGTAATTCATTTTCTAATACTTCAAAGAATGATTTACCGTCTTTAAAACCTTTCGCTTCAAATGAAGCATTTTCTAAGGTTTTTTCTATAATTAAGGCAATTGATTTGTCATCTTCAACATAAAATATTTTCTTCATCTTATCCCCCTTAAAATAACTGAACGTGTTTATGGGTACCGGTTGCGATAAAGATTACCCATTCTGCAATATTAACCGAGTGGTCTGCCACTCTTTCCAAGTACTTACCAACCAATAAAATGGAGATAACATACTCTGAACCCACAGGACTGGTTTTAATCCAATCACTCACCGCTTTAATAAGTTTTGAGTAGTTCTCATCAACAATATCATCATTTTCTATAGTAAGTCTTGCTTTTACCACATCAATATTAACCAAAGCATCTACTGAATCTTTAATCATTTTTGAAGCTTGCGTTAACATGTTGGTAATAAGGGTTAAGTTTTGATCAAACTGATGTCCAGCCAAATCTAAGGTGATTTCGCTAATATCAACCACATGATCCCCAATTCTTTCTAGGTCAGTAACCATCTTTAAAATCCCCGTGACAAGTCTTAAATCGGTGGCAATTGGTTGTTCTTTCCAAATAATATTAATACATTGTTTGGCGATATCTTCTTCATAATTATCAACCTCATCATCGGTTTTAATTAAGTGTTTTGCTAGTTCGAGGTTATTGGTTTGAAAAGCTTCAATAGCTTGACCAATCCGGTCAAATACCAAGTCTCCCATTTTCACGATGTCTTCTTTAAGTTTATTTAAACTTTGGTTATACGTTGTACGGCTCATAACTTCCTCCTATTAACCAAATCTACCGGTAATATAATCTTCTGTCTTCTTAAGTTCTGGGTGAGAGAATAAGATTTCAGTTGGTTTATATTCTACCATTTCTCCAAGTAGGAAAAATGCGGTAAAGTCAGATATTCTTGCAGCTTGCTGCATATTATGTGTCACAATAATAATGGTATATTTTTCTTTTAATTCTAAAATTAAATCCTCAATCTTTGAAGTGGCGATTGGGTCTAGGGCACTGGTTGGTTCATCTAATAAGATTACTTTTGGTTTCATCGCAATCGCTCTTGCGATACAAAGCCGTTGTTGTTGACCGCCTGATAGTGCTAAAGCTGAATCTTTTAGTCTATCTTTAACCTCTTCATAAATAGCGGCTTGTTCTAAAGCACTTACTACGATTTCATCTAATTGTTTCTTATCTTTAATTCCTTGACATCTAGGCCCATAAGCCACATTATCATAAATGCTCATCGGGAAAGGGTTAGGTTTTTGAAACACCATTCCAACCTCTGTTCTTAAGCCAATTGGATCACTGTCTT
>ENA-UOOK01001718-UOOK01001718.1-fermentation-metagenome-genome-assembly--contig:-NODE-1718-length-28367-cov-4.195712_pt1 | contig 28367 bp, 25 predicted proteins | sample MGYA00245777_ERZ724023 | MGnify/ENA primary metagenome ERZ724023 (study PRJEB28704, sample SAMN03018312) | fermentation metagenome | biome: anthropogenic terrestrial biome; feature: soil; material... | reverse complement strand
GTAAGTACCTGACTGGATTTGAAGTGTTAAACCCTGATTTGGTGATTTGCCATTTAGACCCTAAAGCTTCAATGCAGATTGATCTTACCATTAACAAGGGACGTGGCTATGTTCCTTCAGAGGAGAACAGGCAATTCTGCACGGATGTCAATGTGCTTCCAATAGATTCTATTTACACGCCTATCCGTAATGTGAAATATTCTGTTGAGCCTTATCGTGTCGAACAAAAGACGGATTATGACAAACTGGTAATTGAAGTTACTACGGATGGTTCCATCAGCCCTAAAGATGCTTTGAAAGAGGCTGCAAAAATCCTTATCTATCATTTCATGTTGTTCTCGGATGAGAAGATAACACTGGAAAACCCTGATAAGGATAATAACCAGGAGTTTGATGAAGAAGTGCTCCATATGCGCCAGTTGCTTAAGACTCGGCTCGTGGACTTGAATCTGAGTGTTCGTGCACTCAATTGCCTGAAGGCCGCTAACGTGGAAACTTTGGGTGATTTGGTACAATATAACAAGACTGATCTTTTGAAGTTCCGTAATTTCGGTAAGAAATCGCTTTCAGAGCTTGATGATTTGCTCGAGAGTCTGAATCTATCGTTTGGAACTGATATTTCAAAGTATAAACTGGACAAGGAATAAGAATGAGTTAAATCAACCTGCGTGAGCAGGAAACCATTCAAATACTAGTCCCAATAAAAAACAAAATGAGACATAACAAAAAATTCAACCATCTCAGTCGTACTGCATCACATCGGGCATCTATGCTGGCTAATATGTCAGTATCCCTGATTATGCACAAAAGAATCACTACGACTGTAGCTAAGGCAAAGGCCCTGAAAAAATATGTAGAACCTTTGGTTACTCGTTCTAAGAATGATACGACATCTTCTCGTCGTGTCGTCTTTCGCTATCTTCAGAACAAGGAAGCCATTAAGGAACTTTTTGGTGCCGTCGCTCCTAAGATTGCTAATCGCCCGGGGGGCTATACTCGTGTCATCAAATTAGGCTCACGTCTCGGTGATGGCGCTGATCGGGCTTTTATTGAGCTCGTAGATTTTGACGATAATATGGCTAAGACTCCTAAGACGGGAGCAAAGCGTACCCGCCGTGGCCGTAATAAGAAGAGTGAAAATGTGACATCAGCTGAAGAGACCGCAGAAACTCCTGAAAAGGAAAATGTTCAGAAGACGGAAAAAGAAGCTGAGACCAAGGTTAAGGAAACCAAGGATCCTGTTAAGGTAAAGGATACTAAGGCAGAAGAAACCAAGCCTGAGGATGCAAAAGAAACTCTTAAGGCTGAGTAATAGAAATTCTTGATTATACTTTAGAAAAGTAAATCAGTGACAAGTATTTCAAAAAGTCCGGATTATGATTGATCCGGACTTTTTGATTTTATTTTTAGGTGTATGCTGAAAAATCGGATCATTTTATAAAGTTGGGCTTTTTAACCATCTTATTATGTTTTAGGAATGAAGTAACTCAAATCATATTGTTGTTTTTTACAGTATATATGTCATTTTAAGGCCTTAAAATCACTGACCTTGACGCCTGATTCCGGGAGATATTGTCATGGAGGAGCAAAATGCACCATTTCGCTCACCATTGACTATCGTCGTGAGAATCAGTGACTATGATTCTTATCGTTAAAAAAACAACAATATGACGTGGACCGAAAAATCATGTATCCTTATTAAGAGTTAGATTCTCTTTTGTTTTTTAAGCATAATAATATTTATAAGTAATAAAAAGTAAGAAAATATAGCTTCATGGTTACTGGTGAGTGACTTTTATGTTAAAAAGCTATTACATTTTCTTTAAAATCCTTTTCGAACGGATTAACATAGAATTACTACAAAATGTCCGATTAACTTTACAGGCGAATTAAAGGCTGTATCTAAATTGGGCAAATAGGGTATTACTGCGCCTGCACCCAATTGTTCTTCATTTTATATAGAATAAATGTAATGAAACATTTGGATGTAAAAGATAATGCGCATGCGCTTTTCTTTTGGTGTTATGCAATTTGGATTTTTGCACTCGCTGCAATGATGAGCCTCTATACGAAAGAAGAGGCATTTCTTATTATCAATCATTTTAGGTCATCTTTCCTTGATCAGGTAAGCAAGTTTGCCACTTATATGGGGAATGGACTATTTGTGCTGTTGGTGGTTGTAATATTGGCCATTTTGAAGCGTCGTAAAATAGCTTGGACTATATTAGCAAGCTTTTGTTTGTCCGGAATAGTTTGTGTCCTGTTAAAACGTATTTTTAATGAACCCAGGCCTGTATCCTGTTTCTCAGATCCACGGGCGGTATTGGGAGTGGTTGGGATACATCTGAATAGAAGCCATGGATTTCCGTCAGGACATACCACGTCAGCGTTTTCCGTTGCGTCTGTTATAGTCCTTTCTGTGCGCAGAAAAAGATGGATAGGCCTCCTTTGCTTTTTTCTTGCCTGCTTTGTGGGCTATTCCAGGATATACCTTGGACAACATTTTGTCGGAGACATTCTTGTTGGCTCTGTTTTAGGTGGTATAGGTGGTTATGTGTGTGTGTCAAAAAGCAATTTCTGCCTTATCAAATATGGTTTTGGGATAGAATTCTTATTGAGGAAAAAACTGGCGCCTTTTACTTGTAATGACGAGCGAAAAGATGATCATGAAGACGGATGTTGTAAGCGAGGTTTAGGCAACCAAAGGTTGCCAGGGGTAATGGCTATGGTGGAAGGTGAGGCTTCCGAAATTTCCAAAGGAAGGTCAGAGGCCGGGGAGAGCAGGGCACCTGAAGATGAAAATTCTGGTGAACTTTGTGAAAGACATAGAGATCGGTTCAGATCAAGCTAATGTTTCCTTTCATGCCGATGTAATTAATTATTTCAATTAATGTTGCTGGATTTTTATGTTTTTCTTTAAATAATATTACGAAATGTTCAAGTTGAAAAATAATTTAAGTTTGGTCTGGTTCTGTGTTATTGCCAGTATTATCAATTTCCTTTTATATCATTATCCCTTTTTCGCATTTGTCTTCCACAATGTCGATGATAAAAGCCTTAATGGTATTATTATCATTATAAGTTTGGTCATCATTATGCTAGTGGCCAACTTTTTTACTTTTTATTTGTTCCTTTTCCTGTCAAGAATTGTAGGGAAATGGCTATTGGCAATCACTTTTGTCATCAATGCGGTATGTGTTTATTTTATCAATACTTACAGTGTCATCATTGATGAAAGCATGATGGGGAATGTGTTTGATACCCATTATTCAGAGGCGAGTAGTTTCTTTTCTATCAGAATGTTTTTATATGTCTTGATATTCGGCGTAGCACCCGCTGTGTGGGTTATCAGGTCAAAAATAACTAAGGAAAAACCAAAAAGGTTTTTTACAATCTCGTCTCTTTCCTTGTTGTTTCTACTCATTTTATCTTTTGCCAATGCTAGTAACTGGCTTTGGGTTGACAAACATTCAAAACAGCTGGGAGGCCTTGCTATGCCCTGGTCATATACCGTAAATACTTCACTTTTCTATATTCATAAACACCAGAAAAATAGAAAAGAGATTTTATTGCCTAATGCTACAATAGAAAACAATAAGAAAGCGGTTGTGATATTGGTTATTGGAGAATCGGCAAGACGTGCTGACTTTTCGTTATATGGATATAAAAGAAATACTAATCCGTTGCTGTCTAAAACACCAAACCTTCATTGGTTTAAGGCAACTTCCGGGGGTACTTATACAACTGCGGGCGTAAAATGTATATTGGAATACAAAAACACTCGTGATTTATATGAGATATTACCGAATTATCTGTATAGAAATAATGTTGATGTCTATTGGCGGACGACTAACTGGGGAGAACCTCCGGTACATATCAAGCATTATGAGACAAAGGGTGAACTAATTTCTGAATGTAAGAGTAATAAGAATTGTCATTATAACTGTCATTATGATGAAGTGTTATTGACAGGACTGAAGAAAGAGATATTAGCCAGTAAAAAAAATAAAATATTTATTGTATTGCATACCAGTACGAGTCATGGCCCGACCTACAGTACAAAATACCCGCCACAGTTTGAAGTTTTCAAACCGGTTTGCCATAGTGTTGAATTAGGGGATTGTCCTCGTGCGCAACTTGTCAATGCTTATGATAATACGATTGTTTATACAGATTATATCTTACATAGCATAATTGGAATCTTAAAACAGTTGAAAGGCTATGACTGTGCTATGATATTTGTGTCAGATCACGGAGAATCATTAGGAGAAAAAAACTTGTATATGCATGGGCTACCTTTAAGTATTGCTCCTAAGGAACAATATGAAATTCCTTTTATCGTGTGGGTATCGGACGGTTCCAGACAACTAAAACCGGAACGGAATCTGACTCAGTGGAATGTGTTCCACAGTGTTTTGAATTTTCTTAGTGTGAAAAGCCCTATCTATAATGAGAAAATGAATATATTCAAATAGTGGCCATGGAGTCTTCGGATATATGTTACTATAGGGATAGGGGTATGTGCTTTTGTAATCCTCCTGATGAATATGAAAAGCAGAGGTTCATGTCAAGACAATAAAGTAGGAGAATAGCAGGAGAACTCAAAAGGATGAACAATGAAAATTTTTGATTAAATTAAAGAAAGTAAATCATTGAGGTATATTCCAAAAGTCCGGATTGGTAAAATCTGGACTTTTGGTTTCTTTTTGGGGTTGTACAGCAAGTACAATCTTTAAAGTTGTGTCGTGGCTGGATGTATGCTGATCATAAGACAGGCGGAAGATGCCAGTTTAATGGTTGGTTTATTCTTTTAGAGCATTTTCAAATTACGTTTTAAGAAAATTTAATCTCTTTAGGGATTTTCCTACCTCTAAATAGGGAAAAAAGTCTTGTGGAATTGCAAACATTTCACTATCTTTGCTTACGTGATTTAGAGAATAAGATGATGAAAACGAATTTTATCTTATGTGCAACATGCGCGGCACTGATGCTGGGTAGTTGCGGTACTTATGAAGGCCAGGGAGCCTACATAGGCAGCGGGATAGGAGCAGTAGTGGGTTCGTCTATTGGCGATCTGGCTGGTGGATGGAACGGATCAGATGTGGGCACAATTGTCGGTATGGCCGGCGGTGCTGTGATTGGGGGAGCTATTGGCGCTCAGCAGGACCAGCAGCGACAGTCTGATAGGACGCAGATTCATCATCAAGGGAATGTCCCTGACCGGTATGGTTCTGGTGACTATTCTGATGATTCTTATGGTTATCAGGGCGATCAGAATATTTCTCAGGATCGTCAGCAGGATGAGGGACAGAATTATGCTCAGGTGGGTTCTGATGAGAGCGGTTTTAATTCTTCAAATAGTGGTGATGATCGTATCTATGATGTCAATGGTCAAGGGACAAGGGACAATCGAACTGATGCTCCGGAAGCTGTGAGCCCTTCCTTCTCAGAGGGTAGAACGAATACTAATGCCAGTGGTTATGTTTATAATCCTGATCTGGAGATTCGAAATGCCCGTTTTGTGGATTCTGACGGGGATAACCAACTGAGTCGTAACGAGGTTTGTAAGATTACTTTTGAGATTTATAATATGAGTGATCACGCTATGATGGATGTTGTTCCTATGGTTGTAGAGGCTGATGGAAACAGACATATTTATGTTTCTCCCAGTATTCATGTAGAGAAAATCGATGCAGGACGTGGCATTCGCTATACTGCTGTCGTAAAGGCTGACGGAGGACTGAGGAATGGAAACGCCCGTTTTTGCGTGAGTGCAGTACAGGGGAATCGTACCGTCTCCAAGGTGAGTGAATTTGATGTGCCCACGCGTGCATATCAGTGGTCGCATTCTGGATATTCCTCAAGAGGAGAATAAATGATCTTAAAGAGCATTCTGGAGGGATATGCTTTCAGGATGCTCTTGTGAAAGTGGGTCTTGAAAAAATAGCGTAATCGGAAAAATCAGAAGGCCTTCTTCTCTGCTTGGAAGGATGATTATAGTGTTTCATGCTGGTTGGTGGAAGGGGACTCTTTCCCCGTTTTCTTTTGAGCTGAGCACGATCGGATATTTCTACTTCAGAAGGTGGTTACCCCAGTTTTTCAGTTTCTCAAAGACGTTCCCCCAACGATTGGGTGTTTCTTTACGAGGTAAATCTTCGCTTTTTTTGTACAAATCATCTTTCTTACTGTCTTTTTTCTGAAGGTCCTGATTCTTTTCAGACTTGTTGACTGCCTTTTCCTTTGTGGCATGTTTTGTAGAGAGTCCTTTGGGACGGAGATGCCGTTCTTCGGATTTTCTTTGTGCCTTCTTCTCTTCTTCAGTAATGGTCTTAGCCTTTTTCCAATGTTCAATAAAACTATATCCGTCTTCAGCTACTTCAAAGTCCATATCCGGCAAATTAAGATCATCAGCTGAACGAAAAGGAACGGGGTTTTGTACAACTTCGACTCTTACGGTCGCAACGCCTCTTCCGATCATGCCGATCTGCTTGGCAGCTGCCCAGCTTAGATCAATGATTCTTCCATGACCGTACGGACCTCTGTCGATTACACGTACGATAACTGATCTGCCATTATTCAGATTGGTGACTTTGAGTCTTGTTCCAAAGGGGTAAAATCGATGTGCACATACTAAAGAATCACGGTGAAGCCTTTCCCCGCTGGCGGTTCTCGTGCCCGTAGAATGCTTGGAGTAAAATGAAGCTTTCCCTCGCTGCTGGGCTGGCAGTGGGAAGACAATAAAAATGACAAACAGGGCGGACAGGATCATCCGCAGATGGATATTGATGGATGCGTTCTTTAAACTGATAATATTTGTTTTTTAGTTAAAATCCGTGATTCGGGCCCGGTGGTTCGCACTTGACTAATCAGATAAAAGTGCAGCTAAGTGAACCTCCAGATAATTGTTGTTTATGCAAAAATAATACTTTTTGTTGATAATTGCAAATAAACAGTTCGAAAATTGTCAGTTGGTCTTGCTGAAATTCTTGAAAAGGTTCCTGTTGGGCATCCTTGGTCTGTTTTGGGATAACGTAGTGCCTCTTTTTGGGATAGGTATTGCATAAGATTGGATCTTTACGGAATATTAAGACTCTTATTTTGCATCAATATCCAAAGATAGGTATCTTTGCAGATTATATAGTTACATGATTCTTTTCCTACGGGCATTTATGCCGCTTGTGAGAGGGAAGAAAACTTTAGAAAATTGAATGACGATGGAAGTAGGTCAGTATTATAGAAATCAGTCAGATGGACTGGAAGTACAGGTCAATGCGCTTAAACGTTGGAATAAATGGTGGATTATTGCAGAAATTCTCTGTGCTTTGGGAATGATAGCTGCTGTTGTCTTTATGATTGCCTGGACAGTAAAGGCCTGGATGCCTGTTCTTCTGATCATCTCCCTTCTTCTTTGGGTAGTGCTCTCACATCTTGATCAGCGGAATAGCAGACAAGTTGCCGTTTTGCAGGCTTGTATGGAAGCTTTCCAGTGTGAGGCCTTATCACTTTCTGGAGATTATTCTCATTTTCCTGAGGGGGAAGAATATGTTAATACTCATCATGAATATTCTTTTGATTTAGATGTCTTTGGAAAGAGCTCTCTTTTCAACCGCATAGCCCGGACGGTAACCCTTGGTGGAAGTAATTCCCTGGCACGTTCCCTGGCCCATTTGAAATGGGATGATAACCGGCCGGAGGCGTTGCTGGAACTGTCTCATCAGGAATCTTTTCTGACCCGGTTTAAGGCGCAAAGAATCTTGCAAGGTAAAGTCATTGATACCGGGAAAATGATGGAAGCAATACAACAACTTTCAACTTTTTCAATTCCTTCCTTCTTTACCAGCGGTTTGGGGAAGGTCTGTGGCTTTTTGCTTCCTGTAGGTTTTTTACTTTCTGTATTTCTTTCTGTCTTCGCAGTCATCCCCTGGCTCGTTCCTGTATGGTGGGGGATTATTCAACTTGTGTTTGTTTTCTCGTTGTGTAGCAGAAGTCTTAAGGAGATAGAAAAGATTGCTGACAATCTTGGGGAAATGTCAGTGGGCTATGCCGATCTGGTAGAGCTAATTACTAAAGCTGATTTTCATTCTGTGAAAAACCGGCAGATTCAGTCTCGGCTGAAAGACTCTGTAGAGGCTTTTAAAATTCTTCATCAGGTGCTGACGAACCTGGCAAGCCGGGCTAACTTGATCGGGCTGCTCCTTTTTGATCTCCTCTTCCTGAGTGATTTCCAACTGATCCGGAAATTCGCAGTCTGGCAGCATCTTTATGCTGACCGGATGCGAGGATGGGTGGATGCCGTCAGCGAAATGGATGCTTTGGTGTCAATGGCCACCGTCTGGTTTAATCATCCGGAAGGTACTGCTGCAGAAGTTGTTGATTCAGACGACTTTTACTTTGAAGCTCATGGTTTATATCATCCTTTTCTGGGCACCAGCGCTATCCGGAATGATTTTGATCTGAAAAGTCATGAGTTTGTACTGGTGACTGGTGCGAATATGGCTGGGAAGAGCACATTCCTTCGTACGATTGGTATCAATGTTATCTTGGCCTTTAACGCAATGCCCGTGTTTGCTTCGTCTCTGAAATTATCCCGGTTCAGGCTCTTTTCCAGCATGCGAACATCAGATGACCTGACACATGGCATATCATTTTTCAATGCTGAGTTGTTGAGATTACAGCAATTGATCTCATATTGCAAAAGTTCTGAAGAACCTACCTTGATTCTTTTGGATGAAATACTGAAGGGCACGAATTCTCTGGATAAGTTGAATGGTTCTAAATTGTTCTTGCAAGCGATCTCTAGGATGAATGTCAGCGGTGTCATCGCTACACATGATCTGGAACTTTCCAAACTCGCAAATGAGTATCCGGAGACATTCCGGAATGTTTGTTTTGAGATCAAACTGGGTACGGATATTACGTATTCTTATCGGATTACCCCGGGTGTTGCCAGAAATCAGAACGCTACTTATCTGCTGAAGCAGATTCTGAAAGATTTATGACGTAAAAGCCTGGGAAGATCGAAAATGCGTTAATATGTAAGTTGCATCATTAAAATAAGTATAAATATCACTCTTTTAAACCTCAGAATTTGGGGAATGGTGTTTTCTTTAATATCTTTGTGACTGTGTTTTTCATGGTATTAGATTTAAGGTTATAAATTTGGTGTACGGTGGTACACCTTTTTTTATGCTTTTTCCTAAACGAGACAGCGGGATTTTTACTATCTTTGCATTGTTTAGCGATTTCTTTTGAAGGGACAACCGGATTGTATCAGTGATCACCTTATCGTCCGGGTGGTTTTGATCTGTCCGTGGGCTTGTCATTTTGGTCTGTATGGGCGAGCTTTCCACCTCAAGGAGAGGCAGGGTGTTATATGGGGTATATCGTAAGTAATAAAATCTAAATAATGAGTAATAAAAAACCGGCATTAACGGACAAGAAGTATGCTCTGCCTTTTGTCTTGATCACAGTCCTGTTCTTCTTGATCGGGTTCTCAAGGGCTATCTTGGATGTCTTGAACAAACACTTCCAGAACACACTTTGTATTTCTATTACCAGGTCTTCTCTGATACAGGTAATGACCTTTTTAGGCTATTTCCTGCTGGCTATTCCCGCTGGAAAATTTATCACGAAATATGGTTATCGTCGTGGTGTGATCTTCGGGCTGATCCTCTTTGCCGTAGGTGCATTCCTGTTTATTCCAAGCGCGCTCAACGGTTCTTTCTACGCTTTTCTGTTCTGTCTCTTTATCATCGGTTGTGGTCTGGTCTTTCTGGAAACGGCCTCAAATCCGTATGCTACCGAACTAGGCCCGAAGGAGACGTCAGCCAGCAGGTTGGTCCTCTCTCAGTCTTTCAATGGATTGGGAAGCATGATGGCAACGCTGTGCGTCGGACAATTCCTTTTCAGTGGTTATGAGGAGGGGCATCATATCTGGATCCCGTATGCCATCCTTGGAGCTGTTGTCTTGGTTATCGCAATTATTTTCTCCCATGTTTCTCTGCCGGAAATAAAGTATGATACTACTGATGAGGAGAAGGGACACCCTTATAGGAGTTTATTGAAGGGACATCGTATTTTCGTGTTCGGCCTTCTGGCTTTGCTGGCATACGAATTTGCGGAAATCTCCATTAATAGTTATTTCATTAATTTCACGACAGGAATGGACTGGATGACTGACCGGACGGCTTCTCTGGTCCTGACCGGAGCTTTGGCCCTGTTTATGGTCGGAAGATTTTTCGGAAGCTGGATCATGCGTATGATGTCAGCAGAGAAATGGCTGTTGGTATGTGCGACGGTTACGGTGCTGGATATGATATTGATCATGACCCTTTGTAAGATTGGTAAACTCTCTCTCTTCTTCCTGATCTTGAATTATTTCTTTGAGGCCATCATGTTTCCTACCATTTTTTCCATTGCGTTAAGAGGCCTTGGGGGATTGACGAAGACAGCGTCTTCTTTATTGATGATGACCCCTATCGGGGGATGCGGATTCCTGTTGATCGGCCTTTTGGCTGACCGTACCCATGTCGTCTTGCCTTTTATCGTACCGTTGATAGGATTCATTATTGTCTGGCTTTATGCACTGACGGTCCTGAGCAGGTCGAAACGGGAAGGAGCGCGGAGAAGAGAATGATTCTCTTTTGTAAGATCTGGGTTACAAGAAAAAGGAAATGACTGGTATTCAAACCTTCAGACGGCCTTTTTATCCTTGTATGACTAAAAAATATGGTTCCTGATTTGCTCAGGCTAAAAGAAAAGGTTAAATTTGCATTCGGTTTCAACAGTAAGAAAAGTAGTTAATGTTTTTAATATAATCAAATTATGGCTATCGTAGATTATAAGAAATTAGGCTTGGTCAACACCCGTGAGATGTTCAAAAGAGCCGTGAATGGTGGCTGGGCAGTACCGGCATTCAATTTTAACAACCTGGAGCAGCTTCAGGCTATCATCAAAGCTTCAGCTACTTTGAAGTCTCCGGTGATCCTGCAGGTTTCAAAAGGTGCCCGTCAGTATGCTGATCCTGTTTTGCTTCGTTATCTCGGTGCAGGTGCTGTAGCTTATGCTAAGGAATTGGGTTGCAATCATCCAGAGGTGGTTCTTCACCTTGATCATGGAGACAGTTTTGAGCTTTGTAAATCTTGTGTTGACAATGGCTTCTCATCTGTAATGATAGATGGTTCTTCACTTCCATACGAAGAAAATATAGCCTTGACTAAAAAAGTAGTTGACTATGCTCATCAATATGGTGTAACTGTTGAAGGTGAGTTAGGCGTTCTTGCTGGTGTTGAGGATGAAGTTTCTGCTGAGGAATCTCACTATACACGTCCAGAAGAGGTAATTGACTTTTCTAAACGTTCTGGTGTTGACTCTCTGGCTATTTCTATCGGAACCAGTCACGGAGCTTATAAGTTCAAACCTGAGCAGTGCACGCGTGATCCGAAGACAGGCCGATTGATTCCTCCTCCATTGGCATTCGATATCCTTGCTGAAATTGAGAAGAAGCTCCCTGGTTTCCCAATCGTGCTTCATGGTTCTTCTTCAGTTCCTCAGAAATATGTTGATATTATCAATCAGTATGGAGGCAATCTTCCTGATGCAGTTGGTATTCCTGAAGAACAACTTCGTAAGGCAGCTAAGAGTGCAGTTTGCAAAATCAATATTGATTCTGATTCTCGTCTGGCTTTCACCGCAGGTGTTCGTGAAACGCTGGCTAAGCATCCTGAGTATTTTGATCCTCGTAAGTACTGTGGTTCTGCCCGTGACTATATGACAGAGATGTATCAGTATAAGATCACAGACGTTCTGGGTTCTGACAACAAATTAGCTAATCTCGACTGATGAAGTTCATCTTTCAGATTCGAATCTGAAAGTTTTAATAAACAAAGGCGGAAACTGTATAAACAGGATCCGCCTTTTTGTTTCTCTTTTATTTTCAATTTTTGTTCAGATTCTTTAAAAAGAATTCATCTGCTCCCTGGAGTTATCGACAGGAATCATCCAGTTCAATAAATGCTTGTGGAAGATACTTAATCAAGTCACTTGCTATCAGACTTTCTTTGCCTAATTCTTCAGCAGCAAGATCTCCTGCATAACCATGGAGATACATTCCGACTCTGCAGGCATCAGCCTGTTTATATCCTCGAGCCAGTAATCCGGTAATAATCCCTGTAAGGACGTCTCCGCTGCCTGCTGTAGCCATTCCGCTGTTTCCTGTAGGATTGAACTCTATATGGCCGTCTGGAAGGCATAGGGCAGAATAATGGCCTTTCAGGAGAATGTATGCTTGGAGAATCTTGGATAGTTTATGTGCCTTCTCCAGACGCTCATAGCTTCCGTTGCTTATTGTGCCGTATAGTCTGTCAAACTCTCTGGGATGTGGAGTCAGGATAATGCCCGTAGGAAGTTGTTGCAGCCACGCTCTGTGATTGGCCAGAATATTGATTGCATCGGCATCTACAACGACAGGACAAGCTGCTCTGCGGAGTTGTGAGATTACAGCTATTGCCGTATCTTCCTGCTGTCCTAATCCCGGACCTATTCCTATAGCGTCAATATCATGTGTATCCACTGCTTCTGAGAAATAGTTCTCTTCGTGGTCCATTTGCATTACAGCTTCAGGAACGGATATTTGCATGATGTCGTAATTGTTCCTTGGCGTGTGCACATATACCTTACCGGCTCCCGACCGTAGGCAGGCTTTTGCGGAAAGGACGGCAGCCCCTGACATTCCGTAACTCCCGGCAATCAAAAGAGCACTGCCCATATTCCCTTTATGTGCGAAATCTTTTCGCTTCAGGAGATGGGATTTAATATCTTTTTCTTCCAGAATACGATATTCACTGTCTTTTAGTGAGATGTATTCGGGGGAAAGATGAATGTCAAGTACTTTTAATCTTCCTATATAGACTTGATCGTCAGCCATCAGCATAGAGAGTTTCTTTGGCTGGAGCGTAAGCGTTAAGTCTGCTTTGATGATATTCTGCCGGATGTTATAGGTATTATCTTCACACATCAGACCTGATGGAATATCCAGACTTACAACCTGTGCTGGTGAGAAGTTGATATATTTTACTAAGGCAGAGAAACCTCCTGAAAGCGGCTTGTTGAGCCCACTACCGAAAAGTCCGTCAACTATCAGATCTTTATTGCTCAATTCCGGAGGCGTAAAGTTGGTAGTGATTTCAGTAAAAGCTTTTACCCTTTTCTCATCCATCAGACGTTGCTTGTTTGCAGTACATTCTTCCGAAAGGTGATTGTGGGTATTAAATAAATACACTGAAACCTGATACCCGTCAGCAACCAGCATTCTGCTGACGGCCAGGGCATCTCCTCCATTGTTTCCGGGTCCGGCAAAAACTACAATGGGAGTAGCTGTAGTCCATTCTGCTTCTATAGCTCGAGTAAAAGCCTTAGAGGCTCTTTCCATCAGATCAATGGAACTGATAGACTCGTGCTCTATCGTGTATTTGTCCAGCTCATGAATTTGAGCACTTGTAAAAATCTTCATGTGTTGCAAAAATACGAAATTAATACGTAATGTTTGCTATATTTTTAGTAATTTTGTGCCAAAAATTAGTTTTCGAGTAATGAGTGTAGTAAAAATTAAGGACAAAACCTTTAAGACCTCTATTCCAGAAACTGAAATCCGGAAACGCATACAGGTCGTCGCGAATCGTCTTAACAAAGATATGGCTGACAAAAATCCGATCTTCCTGGCAGTACTGAATGGCTCTTACATTTTTGCTGCTGACTTGACCAGAATGCTGACCATTCCTTTTGAAATTTCTTTCGTAAAACTTTCTTCTTATGAGGGTACTTCAACCACGGGTAAAGTGAAAGAGTTAGTGGGCATTAACCAGAATCTAAAAGGACGTACAGTTATTATTCTGGAAGATATTGTGGAAACAGGTCTCACGATGCAACACATGGTTGAAACGCTTCGCGCTCATGATCCGGAATCTATTCATATCTGTACTTTACTTGTGAAACCCGATAAGTTGACTATTCCCTTGAATATCGAATATCCGGTGATTAAAATTCCGAATGATTTTATATTGGGCTATGGACTTGATTATGATCAACAGGGGCGTGGTTTGAAAGATATCTATACTTTGGTTGAAGAGAAATAAATGCTTGTATCTTGACATCTTTCTTTTTGATGTTGGATGGAATGTTTTGTGCTGTTGGACAATAAAGTGTCGTTCAAACGCTGACTGAACGGATAGAGAATCATAGAATCAGAAATTATATCATAAATAAGACAATGAAAAATATTGTTATTTTTGGTGCTCCCGGCGCTGGCAAAGGGACACAGAGTGAGAAAATGATTGCAAAATATGGCTTTGGTCATATTTCAACAGGAGATGTTTTGAGAAACGAGATCAAGAAGGGAAGTGATCTTGGAAAGACAGCTAAGGGATATATTGATAATGGTCAGTTGATTCCGGATGACTTGATGGTAAGTATCCTCGCAAAAGTTTATGATTCCTTTGGTAAAGACCATAATGGTGTGATCTTTGATGGTTTTCCCCGTACGATTCCTCAGGCTGAGGCTCTGAAAAAAATGCTGGCAGAACGTGGTCATAAACTTGCTGCTATGATAGAACTTGATGTTCCTGAGGATGAACTGATGAAGCGTCTGCTTCTGAGGGGTAAAATAAGTGGACGTTCTGATGATAATGAGGAAACGATTAAAAAGCGTCTGTCCGTTTACCATAATCAGACATCTCCATTGATAAAGTGGTATACGAAGGAAGGAATCCACTTTCATGTAGAAGGAATTGGAACCATAGATGAGATCTTTGCTCGTGTGTGCACAGCAATAGATTCTATCAAATGATTCTGAATTAAAAATTCGCGTGTTCCTTCCTCTCTGCTGTTTTCACTTAGAAAAGATATTTTCAATTTACTTTTAAAATAATGGCTGTAGAATCCAATTTCGTAGATTATGTAAAAATCCATTGCCGTTCCGGTAAGGGGGGTAAGGGTTCTATGCACCTTCGACATGTAAAATATCAGTTTAATGGTGGCCCTGATGGTGGAGACGGTGGACACGGAGGTAATGTAATCCTTCGTGGCAACCATAATTACTGGACTCTCTTGCATCTGAAATATGAGAGCCATGTCTTTGCAGAGCATGGCGGGAATGGTGCCAGTGACAAATGCCATGGAACAGATGGCGCTGATGCATATATAGATGTTCCTTGTGGTACGGTCGTATATAATGCCTTTACGGGAAAATATATCTGTGACGTAACAGAAGATGGGCAAGAGGTGATCTTGCTGGAAGGTGGTAGAGGAGGTTTGGGTAATTTCCAGTTCCGTACTTCCACAAATCAGGCTCCACGTTATGCTCAGCCAGGTGAACCTGCTCAGGAGATGACTGTCATATTAGAATTGAAACTTTTAGCTGATGTGGGACTGGTTGGATTTCCTAATGCAGGGAAATCTACTTTGCTTTCTGCCTTGTCCAGCGCAAGGCCTAAAATTGCCAATTATCCTTTTACAACACTTGAACCATCTCTGGGAATTGTAAAATACCGTGATAATAAGTCATTCGTGATGGCTGATATCCCGGGAATCATTGAGGGCGCAAGTGAAGGAAAGGGACTTGGACTGAGATTCCTGCGTCATATTGAACGAAATTCTCTGTTGCTGTTCATGGTTCCAGGCGATACCGAAGATATCAAGCATGATTATGAGGTGTTGCTCAATGAATTGGGGAGATTTAATCCCGAGTTATTGGACAAACATCGCGTACTGGCGGTAACAAAATCGGATTTGCTGGATGAGGAACTGATTCAAATGCTCCGGGATGCATTACCGACTGATCTTCCTTCAGTATTCATCTCTTCCGTTACAGGTCAAGGACTGGATGAGTTAAAGGATGTGCTTTGGAAAGAACTTAACTCCGAAAGTAATAAACTAGAGGAAATTACTTCTGAAACTACATTGATACACCGTAATAAGGATATCCGGACCTTTCATGATGAGATGGAAGCAGAGGGGGAAATAGAGGAGGTTGAAGGTGATATGGAACCTTCTAAGAAAAAAGGTAAGGATCAGGTGGAGGATCTTACTGATTTTGAATACACAGATGATTGATATGATGACAGATTTTAAAGGCCCGGAATTGCATTTTTATGATTTAGGTAAGATGGTAACAGCTTTCTCTACTACTCGTAAGGGTGGAGTGAGTGAGGGCCTTTATGGTGAATTTAATATCAATCCTTTCTGCGGAGATGCAGTAGAACATGTTTCGGTGAATCGGCATGCTCTTTGCCGGACTTTGAAGATTGAAGAAAGCAAGTTGATTTTGCCGCATCAGGTGCATGGTATAGAAAGTCGTGATATTGCGAAGGAATTCTTTTCTCTGCCTGTTATGGTCCAGAACCAACTCCTGGAGGGCGTTGACTGCGTGATGACGGATGTCACGGGTGCCTGTATAGGGGTATCCACAGCTGATTGCATTCCAGTTCTGCTATATGACCCGGTACATCATGCTGCGGCTGCTGTTCATGCGGGCTGGCGTGGTACATTAGCCAGGATAGTCCGGAAAGCTGTACGTGATATGCATGTTTGCTATCAGAGTAATCCTGCTGATTTATTGGTTGTGATTGGTCCTGGTATTTCTTTGGATTCCTTTGAGGTTGGACAGGATGTGTATGATCAATTCTCTCATGCAGGATTTGACATGAATGCTATTGCAAGAATGGATGAGAAATGGCATATAGACTTATCTCTTTGTAACCGTCTGCAACTGGAAGCGGTAGGGGTGAAGTCCGAGCATATCGATATTTGTGATATATGTACTTATCTTCATTCTGATTTGTTCTTCTCTGCCCGTAGGTTAGGTGCTGATTCTGGAAGAATCTATACGGGCATCATTATGCGATAGAATGTCTTACGGGTTATTGTTCGTAGATGATTAGGCCTTAATTCCGGATGGAATCCAGATGGTTCCTTCTCTGAAATAGAGATCGGGGCAAGATATCCGAATCCGGTTTTTCTATTTAATGACTAATACCTGAAAATAGAAAATATTTACCACTTGGGAAAGTGGCTTTCTTGAATAATAGGATAAAGCAGACCTTTCCGGGTATTGTACTATCTGCTTTTTAGTGTTGTTGCTAACCTTTTACGATATGAAAATAAAATTATTCCGATACAGTTTAACTGTACTGCTCTTATTATTGTTATTCTCGTTTACTCCGGCCAGGAAAATGTTTTCTGTAGTTGAGCGAACGCAGGTAAACGTGCTTACTCCTCATTTGTTTGAACATGGAAATTCGTTTAAGATTAACTTTAGTAGTTATCGACCTGATGATTATTCTTTTCCTTTACCTGTGGGCAAAGCACGTCTTTCGGAATCTTCTATAGTAGAGATCAATACTCTGAAAGGTGATGCTGTCAAAGCGATGTTTGGTGGTATTGTGAGGCTTTCTCGGAAAATGCCGGCAGGGGGGAATACAATTGTGATCCGTCATGCAAATGGCCTTGAGACTGTATATAGTAATCTTGCACAGAATCTGGTAAAGGTTGGAGAAACGGTATCTGCTGGACAGACGATTGCTATTGTTGGAGAAAGTGAGGGAAAGGGATCTTGTAATTTTGCGTTGATGGCAAATGGAGCGCGTATCAATCCTGAAACGATCCTTAATCTGAGCAATCATCAATTGAGAAAACAGGTGCTTCTTTTTAAGAAAAACGGTCACTATGTTGAGGTGTCTGTCGTCCCTGCCTCTAATCCCACTGTTACATCTACATCTGCGCAATGCCCTACAACTCTGGATCCCGATAATGCTGTTGACTTTGACAAGAATCATGATTTCAAGATAAACTTGGAACAAATCGAAAAGTCACATTGGGCTTATCCGCTTCCCGGGAGCCATGTAATTAGTCCGTACGGTGGCCACAGGCATCATCCGGGTGTAGATATCAAGACTTGTCTTAATGACCGGATACTGGCAGCTTTTGATGGTGTCGTGACTCGGTCCTGCCGTTATTTTGGTTATGGGAATTGTATCGTGGTTCGTCATGCTTACAACTTTGAGACGCTCTACAGTCATCAGTCAAAGAATCTTGTACATGTTGGTGATAAGGTTAAGGCCGGACAGGTCATCGGATTGACTGGACGTACAGGGTTGGCTACGACGGCACATCTTCATTTTGAAGTCCATTTCCGAGGCCATCATATCAACCCTGCTGTTATCTTTGATCATGCCCATAAGTGTCTTCAACAGTGTATACTCACTTTGTGTAGTAATGGAAGAATGATGGTGGAAAAGCAGAAGCGTTGATTGAATATCTGGGACTGGTGTGTGAGCAGTAATTATGAAGGAGGAAAGTGCCTATCAGATACGGATAAAGTCACGATAATAATTCATGGGGACCATTATGGCGCATTTTGGTCAGACTCCATGCCTTATAAAAAATTCCTGTGATAGGATACTTATATATAAGAAATCCCGAAACTTCATTTGTGCAATGGATATTTCGGGATCGCTATATAGTTATCAAAGTTTCTGTCAACTGATAAAAAAGTTTTATAGAAACTGGTTTATCTTTCTTTTCGGTTACCTTTATGTTTCCGGTTCGCCCGCTGTAGCCGGTATTTGGCTTTCTGTTGGGCGGATCCGCTGCCATGGACACCGGTAATATACTTCTTTTTCTTTGCCTTGGTCTTCACTTTCGGCTTGTCGCCGTCTGGGGCTTCGTTTGAAGAACCCTTAAAAATGATGCCATGCTCGATGATATCTTTGATGTCGTCGCTCATAATCTGTTTTTTAATGGTGAAACAGGCGTACACCTGTCATACACATAGCAATATCATATTTGTCACAGGTTTCAATGACATTGTCATCACGGATACTGCCTCCTGCCTGTGCTATATATTTGACCCCACTTTTGTGAGCTCTCTCAATGTTGTCTCCAAATGGGAAAAAAGCATCACTTCCCAGAATTACATTTGTATTCTTTGCTATCCAGGTTTTCTTTTCTTCCATTGTCAGAACTTCCGGTTTCCGTGTGAAAACTTTCTGCCAGGCTCCGTCCCTGAGTACGTCGTCATGTTCTTCACTGATATAGACATCAATGGTATTGTCCCGATCTGCGCGGTGAATGCCTTCCTTGAAAGGTAGTGACATCACTTTGGGATGTTGGCGAAGCCACCAGACATCAGCTTTGTTTCCAGCGAGCCGTGTGCAATGGATACGGCTTTGCTGTCCGGCTCCGATACCGATAGCCTGTCCATCTTTTACATAGCATACACTGTTGCTCTGTGTATATTTTAAGGTGATCTGACTGATGATCAGATCTCGTAAAGCTTCTTTAGGGATATTCTTGTTTCGTGTAGGACGATTTTCATAAATATCAGGATTTCCGAGTTTGATGTCGTTATGCTTTTGCTCGAAAGTAACGCCAAATACCTGTTTCAGTTCTGTTTCTGGAGCTTGATAACTCGGGTCAACCTGAATGATATTGTAGTTTCCTCTTTTTTTCTGTTTCAGAATAGCTAATGCTTCGGCTGTATATCCTGGTGCAATGACGCCGTCACTTACTTCCCGTTTGATGAGATGGGCTGTAGCTTCGTCACAGACATCACTCAAGGCAGCGAAATCACCGTAGGAGCTCATCCGATCGGCTCCTCGTGCACGAGTATAGGCAGAGGCCAATGGTGATAATTCGAAGTCTATGTCGTCAACAAAATAGATGTGCTTAAGGGTGTCGCTTAATGGAAGTCCGATGGCTGCTCCTGCTGGGGAGACATGCTTGAAGCTGGCAGCTGACGGCATACCTGTAGCCTCTTTCAACTCTTTTACAAGTTGCCAACTGTTGAGGGCATCAAGGAAATTGATGTAACCGGGATGTCCGTTGAGTACTTGAACAGGAAGTTCTCTGCCGTTATCCATGAAAATGCGAGCAGGCTTTTGATTGGGATTGCATCCGTACTTTAAAGCTAATTCTTTCATTCTATTTGGAATTTTGATTCTTTCCTGCAAAGATAATGGAAATCGATGGAAAACCAAAAATAAATCTTCATTTTATCGTATATACTTTGGAGGCTGGCAGAAGTCTTTGATAGTCTCGGATTTGGAGATGAAAACTAAGATTTGCGTTTTATCTTTTTTAGTTATGGATGTTCAAAAATTTTCTTTTTATGGTGATCGTAATGTAAAAAGAATTATCTTTGTACGTGTTTAGTTATGTTAGAGTTATGAGAAGTTATATGAAGGTATTAGTCAAGGATGTTGAGAGGGAATTTGGAAAGAAGGTTGATTTGCACTCAGATGTCAATAAATTATTTGCCATACTGAAGAAGCATCATCTTCATATAGATTCCTTATCCCAAAAATCAAAGGATAGACTGGCGCTTTTTGCCGGTTTCCAGAATTGGAATGATTTTCGTGATGCCCTGCATGGGGATGATGATGGTCAGATGAATTATTTAAGTAAGGATAAATAATCCCTATTTTTACCTAAAAAAAGAGATCCGATATTTATCGGATCTCTTTTTTAATTCTTTTTGCCTAAAAAATCGCATGCCTATTTTTTCTCTACTGCAGTTCTCTTCTCTTGGATGCGGGCTTTCTTTCCCGTCAGATTGCGCAGATAATAAAGTTTGGCGCGACGGACTTTGCCATGCTTGTTAACTTCTATAGACTCAATATTCGGAGACTCAAGTGGAAATATACGCTCTACTCCTACTGTCCCAGACATTTTTCTTACAGTGAAACGTTTCTTGTCACCTATACCTGAAATTTTAATGACAACACCACGATACAGCTGGATACGCTGCTTGTTACCCTCGACAATTTTGTAAGCGACTGTAATCGTGTCTCCTGCTTTGAACTCAGGGAATTTCTTGCCGGTTGCAAATGCTTCCTCAGCAACTTTAATTAAATCCATTTCGTTTATTATTAAATATTGTTTGTCGTTCAAACGCAACATAGTAAGTATTCTTTTCTGCTACCAGCGGTTACGTCGAAAAGCGGTGCAAAGTTACCGCTTTTTCCTGGTTTCTCCAAATTTCTGACCATTTTCTTTTCTTGTTCGCTCTTTTTTCTTTAATTTTGCCGTATAATCAATTTAAAATGAAGAATAAATTTGTGATCTGGGGAATGCCCCTCTTCATGTTTTTTTGTGGGGGCTGTAGCGGTACTCATTATGTACTGAGTGGCATTTCCCGTCAGAGAATTCTGATAGATAGTGTGTATGATTCTCAACCTGATGCTAAGGCGGAAGCTTTTGTTGCTCCTTATACCCATGTGGTTGATAGTTTAATGAATCCTGTAGTGGGTTATTCAGGAAAATATATGATAAATCATAGGCCTGAAAGTGAGCTTTCGGATTTGTTCTCCGATATATTGATCTGGGGTGCTGAATCTTTTCATGAACATCCGGATTTTGGAATCTATAATATAGGTGGTATTCGGGCTGCTATACCTAAAGGTGCTGTTACCGTAGGTGATATATTAGATACTGCTCCTTTTGAAAATAAGATTTGCTTCTTAACCTTGAAAGGTTCTGATGTGCTAGATCTCTTTCGCCAGATCGCAATGCGTGGAGGTGAGGGAGTGAGCAGGGGTGTCAATCTTGTGATTTCCAAGGAAGGGAAATTGTTGAAAGCTGAGATTCATGGGAAACTTGTGGATCCGGATGCTTTATACCGTGTGGCAACTTTGGATTACCTTGCCCAAGGGAATGATGATATGGTTGCCTTTCAGAAGGGTACTGATGTAGTCTCTCCTCAGGAGAAGAAGAATGATGTTCGTTTTCTTATCAGGGCTTATTTCGAGTCGCAGATGAAGAATGGTGTAACCATTGACCCTCAGATTGAAGGAAGGATTATCGTAAAATAGTTTTTCGTAAAAGGTTAGACTACGATAAATGTATGAAAGTTTACAGGATTTATAATTACTTGACTCTTTAGTAAATAGATAATGAAAAAGAATTTTTCTTTTCTCGTGTTTGCGTTATTGATATTCTTTTCTCCGCTTTATGCGCAAAAGAAGGAACTTGTTATATTGCATACCAATGATGCGCATAGTTGTATTATGCCCTTAAACAAGAATCTTGCAGATACTTTTTGGGCTAATCGAGGAGGTTTTGTACGTAGAGTCTCAATGATCAGAAAGCAAAGGGCTGTTCATCCAGATCTGTTGCTTTTTGATAGTGGTGATTTTTCTCAAGGTTCTCCATATTATACGCTCTTCAAGGGAGATGTTGAAGTTGGTTTAATGAATATCATGCGTTATGATGCAGCCGTGATTGGCAATCATGAGTTTGATTTTGGATTGGAGAATATGGCAAGGATTTTCAAAGAGGCTCATTTTCCAATCCTTTGTGCTAACTATGATTTTACCGGTACCCCTGTTGAAGGTTTGGTAAAACCTTGGATTATCATTAGGCGTAAGGGTCTTAAAATAGGTGTATTCGGTTTGAGCCCTCATTTGAAGGGCTTGGTTGATGATAGAAAATGTGTTGGTGTAAAATTCCTGGATCCAGTTAAGAAAGCCTTGCAGGTTGCTACCTATTTGAAGGAGAAAAAGAAATGTGATCTGATCATCTGCCTTTCTCATCTGGGTTGGGATATCAATGATGCTCAGGATGATGAGGATCTTATAAGTGGAAGCCGCTATATCGATCTTGTTTTGGGTGGTCATTCTCACTCTTTTTTCAAGTCATTGATGTACGTTAAGAATCTTGATGGTAAGCGTATTCCTGATGATCAGAATGGTAAGAGTGCAATCTTTGTTGGTGACTTAACCCTTGACTTTACTAAAATCAAGTGAATTGTGTACTGTTAAAGTTTTTGCTTTTCGGGGATTTTATCTCTTTTACTACAGAATATTTTTAGTTATAAATAATGCTAAAATGAATCCTCATTATTAGGTATTCCGGAATTTATTCTTAACTTTGCACTGCTTGAGCAGTCAATCGCTTGATTGCATATTTTACAAAAACAGTATTCATAACAAATAAAATTAAAGACTATGGCTTACGTAATTGGTGACAATTGTTTGGCTTGTGGAACCTGCCTTGATGAATGTCCTTCAGGTGCTATTTCTGCAGGTGATGAGAAGTATTCTATTGATCCGGATCTCTGCACTGAGTGTGGTACTTGTGCAAGTGTTTGTCCGAACGATGCAATTAGTCTTCCATAAGAAGAGAAATTCCTTGTTTAAGATAAACAGGTAAGGTGGTTCAGACGAACCACCTTTTTTTATGGCAGTTTTTTGCTATGTTTTTTACTTGTTAAACTTATCTTTAGTAATAGCAAAAGCGGGAAGAAAATTCATAATTTTCTTCCCGCTTTTTTAATTAGGAGTTTATGAGCATTTAGCTCGATAATATTTTTTTCTGTTTATTTGATACCAAGAGCTTCTTTGGCAGTTGTGTTTTCCGGATCTACATCTAATAGTTTCTTCCAGTAGATGTTTCCATCGGTTTTATTACCTTGTGTATAGTAGTAAGCTCCAAGATAGTAATAAGCAGACTTTAAGTAAGCATCATCATTAGAACCTTTAGTAGTGTGTCCTTCTACGATATTGATGAGTTGCTCATAGAATGGTTTGGCGAGTCCTTTCTTAAAGTCTGGGTCCATATTGCTGTTCATCGTAGCACGCATATAAGTGCCATAGGCCTTGTATTCTGGGAATTTTGAAGCGATATCCATATAGACAGAGTCTGCTTTTTGCAGATATTTTATTTTGTCTGTAGGTTTTTGCGCTTTGTTTGCTGCACTAGAATAGATTTCAGCCAGAGCCATGTAATCGTTTGCTGTACTGTTATCTTTATTCTTGATATACGTGTTGTATTCATCTAAGGCATCTTCCGTATCATTCTCACTGTTATAGGCATCTGACAGGAATTTATGAATATCATTATCGTTAGCATTTATCTGTGAGGCTTGTTTGTACATCTCTATGGCTTTTGCATAGTTGCTAAGTCCCATATAGGCGTGGCCTGCATTGAGATAATCCCTTTCTATGATTTTAGCACTGTCTGAGGCTGTAAATAGTTTCTCTGCGTATTCTGTTGCTGTTGCGTAATCTTTTGCTGCAAGTGAATTGTAGAAGGTCAGGCGATTGAACACAGGGTCTCTGGGGGAGCGGCTGTTCCCATATTTTGATATACCCAGACTTTTTGCTGTGTTACCTATAAAATAACTAGCCAAGGCATATTCGCGTAGACGATCATCGTCTAGTTTGGTTGAGTCTGCTTTACTGTAGTATAAAACGGCTTTATCGAATTTTCTGGCTGTGTACATAAAATGTGCAGCTTCAGACTCTGCTGGATAATTAGGTAATACTTTCTTCAACTCTTCCAATGACTGAAGGGCTTCTTCTGGACTTCTGCCACGATATATGCTGGCATAACGGATATAGCCTTTGGGATTCATTGGATCCATCGTTTTTGCATTTTGATACCACATTGCGGCTGCTCCTCCGTCATCTTTTAGCACAGCAATATCGCCAAGGAGGCAATATGCATTACCGTAATGTTTGTCTCGTGAGATTGCCATCTGGGCGTATTTCGCAGCATTTACCGTATCTTTAATATTCAGATAGGCCTCTCCTAATCCGACCAATGCCTCAGGACTCTTTTTGTTGTTCTTTACAAAATCTTTTACTTGGTCTTTGATAGCATCCAGGTTGTTTTGGTTTGCTGTAATTGCTTTTGAGATGTTTTTGATCTCAGAATCTGTTTGTTGGTTTTCTTGTGCAGTTGCACTCATGCCTGCACCCAGGAAAAGTAGTGCGGCGAAGACTAAATATTTGATTGTTTTCATAATCGTACTTTTTAATTACTTACTTTTTACCTTTTTCCTATTTTTTATCGTACTTGTTTTGTTTTCACTTGCTGCTTACATTGATGTCTCTCACTGTTATATCCCCATTATAAGGGAGGAGTCCTGTTTTATAGATAATCATTTGTCCTTGTGGCGATTCTATGAAATGTGCAAAGCCCCATGGAAGTGCATTGAGGGGGTCGTTCAAAAGTGCATATATCGTTCTGATCAGTGGGTAATTTCCGTTATATAAATAATATTGGTATGGTTTCCAACTATTATATGGTGTTGCTTTTGCCATTCTACTTACGGAGACAACTGTTATATTTTTCTTGAAGGTAGTGTTGGTCGTGTCACCTTCATCGTTCAACCAGTTTGAACCGATGATTCCAATTGCATTAGGTGTTTTTTGAACATAATCAACAACTTGTTTACTTCCTTTTGCTGCCATGATATCCTTACTCTTAAATGGTTTCCCTTTTAAGAGTGAGTCAACACACCAGTTGACTGCACTTGATCCGTTCCGATCAAATACTACTTGAATGGTTCCCTTATTTGAATGGGGATTGACTTGCTTCCAAGTCACGATCTTGCCTAGAAGGATATTTTTGATCTGATTGACTGTCAGGCAGGTGTCTGTATTATTTCTATTGACAATAAGCGCAAGTCCGTCGTATGCTAATTTAATAGCTTGGGGCATGAACTTTCTGGCCCGTAAGTTCTCATATTCTTTTTTAGAAAAATTGCGTGATGTAATTACTAGACAAATCTTGCCTTTCATCAATTCATTCACAGCATCCGTCTCGTCAGTATAGATCGGTTTGACTTTAGCTTTCTGATATATACCTTCAAAGACTTCTCTTTCTTCATCCACAATAGGGCTGAAACTTTCATCAGACGCAAAGCTGATTACTCCTGATGAATAAGTATCAGTCCTGCCGTCTTTACGCTTATGAGGTCCGCATGAAGCAATTACTGTGATTAGACTTAGCAGTAATAGGGCATCTGCAAATTTATTTTTAAAGTTTTTTCTCATAGCTTATGGAAACTTTGTTGTACTGGTTATATGTTTTTTAGATGGTGTTTCTTGTTTCTACATAGATTCCAGCCATTCTTTATGGATTTGCTTTGTCTTGTAGACCTTCTGAAACCGTTTCTTTGTCTTTCAGATCTTTATGAAGAGTATTTTGCTGACTTTATTGATTCCGAATATATCCACATATGAACCTCTCTGATTTTGTTTCATAAGTGGTTATATCCTTGGGAGTCTTTCTTATTTGTCAACAGCTCTACTTTTTTTCTGATTGATTAAAAAACTTTACTTATGTGTATGTTTGTTAAACAACCCCTTTTAAACTATTTGTCGTCCTTGCGCCCTCGAACCCCATAACTGAGGTACAAAGCACAAGGACGACTTTTAGTAATCCTGCATGTAAAGCAGGATGATGAGTCTCATTCTTTATTGCAATCTGAACGATACAGGTACGTCATATTTTACACGTACTGCCTGACCATTTTGCTTGCCAGGGTTCCAGCGTGGCATACTTCGTACGACTCTGGAAGCTTCACGGTCAAGTGAAGGATCCACTGATTTTACAACTTGTACATCAGTGATAGAGCCATCTTTCTCTACAACGAATGAAATTACAACACGTCCTTGAACGCCATTCTCTTGTGCAACTACTGGATACTTTACATTACTGTTCAAGTATGACATCAGAGCTGAATTGCCACCAGGGAATGAAGGCATTTGTTCTACGACATCAAATACCTTGTTTTCTATTTCAGCACTTGGCTTAGGTGCAGGTGGAGCAGGTTGAGCGATTTCCTGTTCTGCTTTCAGAACAGTCCCCTGATCACTATTTCCTTTTACGTCAAATGCGCCAACGGCTGTCTTCGTGTTATTCAGATCCTCTTGAGAAACTATTTCTTTCTTTACTTCGTTATCCTTTTTGATAACAGGAGCTGTGAACTTAATAGAACTCTTGACCTGCTTGACGACTTCCTTCTTTTCTTCCTTGACGACTGTCCTCTTCTCTACTACTGCTTTCTTTTTATTGGCAAGTTGAGAGAGTTCTACACTTGTAGTGACTGCCACTTTTTGTTGATTGGCTTTCACTATAGCTTGAATTCCAAGGATAGATGCAATAATGGCAGCAGCAATGAGCATAATAATGATGGCCATGACGTTCCTTTTGGAAATAGACGTACGAAGTTTATAAGCTCCGTATGCCTTGTTTCTTCCTTGGAAAATCATGTTAACCCATTGAGGGTCGTATAGATCAATTTTTGACATTGTTCTTTACTTTTAAATGATTATTCACTGTCAGATTTTACTTGATTCCTTTGAGCTTGATTAAGCCCATGTCATCAGAGCTAATCTTATCAATGACATATTTACCAATACTGCATATCTGCATCTCATCGAGTACGTCAACCAAGTTTTTGTATGAACAGGTAGTCAGTGGTTTGATGACTATTGTAAGGGTAGGAATTGGTGTACTGTTGCCATTCACAAAACCATCCTTCAGTTTGTTCAATTGTTTTTGGTAAACGCTGTCTGGCCAGGCAGAAGGATTCTTCAACTTTTCAGCATCCAGTTTTTGCTTAGCCAGCATAATCTGGGCTACTGGATCTGTTCCGTCTTCTGTGCGGTGATTAATCAGCACTTTTCGGATTCCGTTCTTACCATAAGTCGTTTCTTTCAGCCAACCAGGGTTGCTGTATTGAGGAAGCCCTTCGCCATAATAGATCTTATTGTTAGCTGCAATATAGATTGTAATGGTCTGGGAAGCCTTTGTCTCTGATTGGTCATTCTTGTTCACATTCTTATCGTTACTAGGCATCGTCAACTTCATCGTCTGAGGCTTGTTCAATGTGGTGCATAGCATAAAGAATGTAATCAGAAGCATCATCATATCTACCATTGGTGTGAAGTCCACACGGGTAGACATCTTCTTTTGTTTACTTAGATTCTTCTTTGGCATTCTTTAGTCCTCCAACTTCTTGTACGATGTAATCAAATAGTAGCGGTTTTCATTCATGTCCCGAAGTTCATCCATGACCTTCTTGATGATTGAATAAGGAGTACTCTGATCTGCCTTGATAGCCAGTTGTAAATCTGGATTGACATTCTTGGCTTCTGTAATCCATTGCTGGAATTCGCTCGGACCGCCTTTGATACTATCTGTAGGGATACCTAATTTTCCTATTTCTTGACTCATGCCGGATGAGGAGAGGTTCAAATAATCACTTAATTTGTCCAGTGGAGCACCGAACATAGCATCATTATCGAACTTTTTAACCTGTTCCTTTGTGAGAGAGATACCATTATTGGCAGTCACCGCACTTAGCGTGCCTTCCAAATCAGTGGTTTTGTCCATATTCATGAATATCTTGCCGTCTTTGCCGACAAGAATGTTCATCACGTCCTTCTGGGGGACCTTTATCTCTGATACGGATCCTGGTGTATTTACCTTCACTGGCTCATTCTTAACGAATGTGGAAGTCATCATAAAGAAGGTAAGCAGAAGGACCATCACATCAGACATAGGGGTCATATCGATCCAGA
>ENA-UOOK01001717-UOOK01001717.1-fermentation-metagenome-genome-assembly--contig:-NODE-1717-length-28372-cov-3.026203_pt1 | contig 28372 bp, 33 predicted proteins | sample MGYA00245777_ERZ724023 | MGnify/ENA primary metagenome ERZ724023 (study PRJEB28704, sample SAMN03018312) | fermentation metagenome | biome: anthropogenic terrestrial biome; feature: soil; material... | reverse complement strand
GATGAAACACGGTGCGATAGGCACCCATCCATTCGGATGAATCATTTTCTATTATCCTCCTACATAATTAGACGATGTAATTTACAACTTGTTCCATTATCTCATAGTGTTTTTGTCTTGTGTGTGCCGTAATGGATTATATGAACTTTCCTCTTCAAATACTCATTTTAGCAGACTCTATATAAATGCCTATTTACTATGGATTGAAGCACAGTTGAAATTAATAGCAGGGCAGAAACGAAGTAGCTTACTGTATTCATGTACTGGTTTCCAAATAGCAGAAGTGGCATTACTGAGAGTATGACAGCTATAATATTACAAACGAAAGCCGCATTCCTCAGCTTTAGTACATCTGACTTCTTGAACAAATTGATTACGCACAGTAAGAATGCCACAACGGTCAGCATACCGGTTGGTAGGGGAAAAAAGTTTGCGTTGCCAAATGGTGTCAAGCTAAAGTAAGAGAAAGTAGCGGTAATTCTCTCATTTGGCCCGGGGGCAATAATTAAAATAACACCATAGGGAAGAATTTCTAAAACAATTGCCGCAATCTGACAGATAATTGCAGATGCATAAATTGTTTTGTTTGTTATTTTCATGTTCAGGTTTAACCTTTTTAGAATCATATGTGTAATAGTAATCCCAATCAGAATTAGTCCATAAAAACTATAATTCCTGCTTGCCATAAAAATAGGTGTCAACAGTAGAATTATTCCAACAGTCAGCAATGCACCATTTATCATCCTGGTGAGTATTTGTGCAGAGTATTTCAACGAATCCAAAATGATTTGATCTGTCTTTTCTTTCATGTTCGTCTCCTCGATATGTTCGCCTGACAGAAGTTCGCCAACAGAAACTCCGAGTATATTACTCAAATTTTTGAGCAGTGAAGTATCTGGAAAACCTTTGCCTGTTTCCCAGCGAGACACAGCCTTATCTGTAACCATTAGCTTTTCTGCAAGCTCTTTTTGCGTATAACCTTTTTGCTTACGCAATTCAGCAATAAACAAACCAGTCTTATTTGAATCCATTTGCAGCCCTCCTTCCAGGCAAAACTATAACAAAGGCAGGTTGAGAAATCACCCTATGTATCGTGGAGTTGACCATAGATTATATAAACAATCCATACAATCACATATTTCTACACTACAGATTCCTCATTTTACTGGATATTCATGCTTTTGGGGTTGCCTGCAATAATCTTTTAAATCAGGTAATACTGCTCCAAATTATTTACAATTTTTTCTTGCTTCAATCAATGTTAATTCATGATTTAGGTCACTTGACTCACCATCACTATGAATAAATAAATCTATCTCCCAAAAACACACTGGACAGATGTAGGCAAGGACATTGCCATTATTAGGGACTGTTATAAATTCACAGCATGGGCACGACAAATTTCCAATTATATCAAATTTAATGTAAGGTTTGCCTTTTGTTGTTTTTCCAATATTTACTTCCGGCAAATACTTATATTTGTTGTTCATATGTTCACCACCTATTATGAACACTTGAGGTATAGCACTCCAAAGTCCCATTTCCGACAGGGGAAACGGCGGTTTTGATTTCCTTTGATTTCAAAACCGCCGCTTAGCACTGGGTATCTTACTATGCGTATGATATTAACCGCCTAAGCGGAACAGCATAGACTACAATGTGCTTCTTCATTTTCTTAACATTTACCAACATGGTTAATCTCCTCGTATTTCCGTATCCGTTAGGTAAATATAAATCTCAGGTGTGTTTTAAGCTTTTACTCTTCCGCTATCTCAATGGTTCCCTTAATATTATTAAGTGATTGAAACTGAGGATAACCAACCCACAAATAATACGTGCCTGATAACGAATTTTTAAATATAAAAGGATGATTGGCAATAATTACAGAGTTACCAGCAGATACCGAATGCCCAAGGTATTGATTGTTGTCAAGCGGGTCAGCCGTTTTGCTAAAGCCGACATTTAAAATGCCGTCCCTTTCTGCTGCAATGTTATATTTAACTATATCGCCTTTTTCAAGTGTATATTGTCCCAGACACACAAACTCATCGTTCTCTAAAGATTTTACATCAACGCCAATGACTTGCTTGGTTTCAGTAGGCCCTATGGAGTCTTCATTTTCCAGTGCTATTTCACCTCTTTCGACTTTTGCAAGTATATCCTTCCATTCTTCCGGCCTGAATTTGTCCTCATCTGACATTTTAACAGCAATAAGCGTAGAAGATGCAGATTCCTTTTGATTTGGAGTCATTACTTCAGCTTTTACAGTTTCATGTTCTTTATAGAGCTCTTTTATTTTGGTAGCTATCTTAACAGTTCCTTTAATGTTGCTCAGAGTTCCAGTGTTATAATCCTTCGTCAACTCTATTCCATTAATCTTACCGTCAAAATTCCCAATCCATAAATAATACTCACCTGCTAATGACTCACTGACTATAAAAGAATTGAGGTCCCTAATAGAGTTACCTGCAACCCCCAAATGTCCCAGATATCCTTTATTATCATTGGGATTATTAGTTTTACGAAATTCTGCATTCAAGTGTCCTTTTCCTACCGACGTTATATCATATTGGATTATATCTCCTTCTTCAAGTGAATATGGCCCTCCTATACACACAAACTCACCAGCATCTAAGGATTCAACATCTATGCCAACTACTTCCTTGGTTTCAGTAGGTCCAATGATTGGTTTTTCTTCTTTCTTGTCAGCAGTAACATTAACAAAATTGCCGTTGTTTGCTGAATCAGCAGCAAACACAATACCTGTGCCAATTGTTGCTATAAGTACAACACAAAGTATAGTAATTCCGGCCTTCTTTTTGGTCGTATCCATAATTGAAAAAATACGAGTTTTCATACTTCTTTTCCCTCCATAAAAATTAGTTGATAATGCTGTTCGGAGCTTTGCTCCAGTTCTAACAACTCCAATGATGGTCTCGCCATACTGCTTACGCTGCTCAAAATTTGTTCCATGTAAAACAAGCTCATCACAAGAAATTTCACATTGTTCGCCAATAGCTTTTGCCATGATATGTACTATCGGATTGAACCAGTGGATAGCGGTTGTGAGTAAAACTAATACCTTATACCATAAGTCATTCCTCTTTAGATGAATTAACTCATGTCTTAAAATAAATGTCAACTCATCGGAAGATGTTTTGACAGCAGGCAGGAATATGACAGGTCGGAAAAAGCCAACCATCATGGGTCCTGTGATACCGGAGCAGGTCTTTAATCCTACATGCGTCCCAATTTTCATTTCTGTTCTCAAAGTGTTCATAATATTTAATGTCTGTAAACTGGTTATGTCTTCACTCCAGCGGTTTACTAATTTCACAAACCGCCAATGCCGTATAAAATGGTATATTATCGTCCCAACAGCACCGATCACCCATATACTTACTATTATCCACCATAAGGGTATAGATGAAGTCCTGCTTGCTTCATTTGCAACAGCTATCATTGGCTCATCAACGGTCATATATTTAACAGGTATTACTTGTATAGTCTGCATACTTGGAATTTCAACAGGAAGCGAAACCACATCAAATTGTGGCCTAAAAGGAAATATCCAACCTATTACAATTACCAGCCAGACATAATATAGCCATTTTGAACTATACCGCTTAGATAAGAGGGGCGTGGTAGACATATAGATTAAGGATATTACAGCCATAGCAACAGAGCATTCCAGTAAGGTTCTTATAAATGCCTCCATACTAATCCCTCTTTTCTTTTAGCCACTTCATTAATTCGTCGAGGTCGCTGTCTTTTAGTTTCTTACCGTCATATAGCGTGGCAACCAAGCTTGTAAATGAATTATCATGAAACCTTTCCATAAAGTCGCCGGTTTCAAACTTTAGGTAGTCCTCTTTGGTGACGAGTGGGAAGTAAGTGCGTTCTTTACCGTTTTTTTCTGTCCTGACAAAACCTCGTTCCACCAGCCGAAGCATCAAAGAAATAATAGTAGGTGCTTTCCACTCCTTTTCCTTGCCCAACTGTTCCATGATCATATTGGTGGTAATAGGTGGTTCATTTGACCATACCACTTTCATAACCTCAAACTCTGTATCGGGCAGTTTTTTCATTTTGTTCATAGAACCAACTCCTTTTAGACAATTGTCTTTAATGGTATTTTACAGCTGTCTAAAATAAATGTCAACATGTTTTTTACAATTGTCTAAAATATTTATTACCAATGTATTTAATCTGCATTCCATAAAATGCTTGTCATGCAGTATTTACTTAATAGTATAGTGGTTTACTCTGCCCGAAACTAAGAAGATGATATCCAGGGCTGGTAGATCAATTGAACAAGTACTATTTGAGGAAGGTAAATTACAGTGTATAAGACACCATGTAACAAAAAGCATCGGTAAAACCACAGCATGAAGTAGTTAGCCTTATATTAAATTGATGGAATAAGATTTTGCATATCACAATATTCCATTATTTGGTCATAGGCCTTTAGGTAAATAATAATTAATAAAATGATAAATTATATTTGCGATTGCAAATTTTTTTTGTATTTAATCTAATTTTATGCTATATTTTATACATGGACTATAAACCTATACGAGGTGATATCATGGCCGTTAGTTATAAAAAACTCTGGAAATTGTTAATCGATAAAGATATGAAAAAGAAAGATCTGCGTGAAGCTGCTGGTATTAGTACGGCCTCTATGGCGAAACTTGGTAAAAATGAAAATGTCAATACCGACATTCTTGTTAAAGTATGCAAGGCCCTCAGCTGTGATATCTCAGATATTATGGAGATTGTGAATGACCAGTAAAGTTGAATCACGGAGTATACAGTGTTTTATTCAGAATGAAGGCAATGGAGGATAAAAGATGGCTGCAATTAATGATTTAATAAAGCAAATTGAAGATAAAGCTCTTAGAGATAGATTAGCTCAAGAAGTGGAGCGAATTAGCAGCAACAAGAAATTCGGTCTCGTATTTGAAGAGCATATTCCCGAATGCACACCTATATACAGTGTAAGCATTAAAAAAGGACATTTTGTTTCCCGGAAAGGTAAAACAATAAAGGACATATATTTTGTTGCAGACATAAAAGATGGCCTTGCTACTTGCATCAATAAAGCGAATGGGGAAAAGATAGATATTTCCGTTGAAGAATTGGTTGTTATAGCCCAATTTGGTGAACCAATTTTTCCAACACTAATCCCAATGGACAAAGTAAAAAATGCAGAAAACGATTCGCTTTGGCACACGTTAATTGAGGCGGATAATTATCATGCGCTTCAATTATTGGAATACCTCTATCCTAAGCAAGTAGATTGTATTTATATTGACCCACCTTATAATACAGGGGCTCGTGACTGGAAGTATAATAATGACTACGTAGATAGCAGCGACAATTGGAGGCACAGCAAATGGCTTTCTATGATGAAACGGCGTTTAATTATTGCTGGAAGATTATTAAAGCCAAAAACAGGCGTTCTTATTGTTACAATTGACGAGCATGAAGTACATCATCTAAGGGTCTTGTTAGAACAGTTGTTCCCACAATTCTATATTCAAATGGTAACTGTGGTTACGAATCCCAAAGGTGTTACACAAGGCCGCTTTTCAAGGGTTGAAGAGTATATAATTTATTGTTTTGGGCCAGATGCTTTTGTTGCAGATAGTGATGACAATTTACTTAACCCTCCTGACCCAATGAGAAAGCCAAGATGGAAAGGACTGTTACGCTCAGGCACGAATGCACGGAGAGTTGACCGAAAAAATATGTTTTATCCAGTACTGATTGATGAAAAGCGGAATGCAGTTATAGGTGCAGGGGAATCCTTACCTTATGATCAAATTCCAGTACTTGGTGAGAAGATTGATGGTTATGCAGCTGCTTGGCCAATACGTACAGATGGCTCATTCGGAAATTGGGGAGTTGGATATGAGACGTTGCGCCAATTAATTAAAAAGGGATATGTTTCATGTGGGAAATATGATGAAAATAGAAAAACGTATAGCTTGTCTTATGTAAGCCAACCTAATCAAAGGTTAATTGAAACTGGTGGAATTAAAATAGTTGGACGTGATCCAGTAACTAATGTGGTAGAAATTGAGTATGCAAGTAATAATAATCGTGCAGTTAAAACGGTATGGCATAGAACGAGTCATGATGCTGGAGTTTACGGTTCAGATCTTGTATCTAACATTATTGGACAGTCAAGAGCTTTCTCTTTTCCGAAATCTCTATATGCTGAAAAAGATGCTATAGCGGCTATAGTAAGAAACAACCCCAATGCCTTAATTGTTGATTTTTTTGCTGGCAGTGGGACAACCCTTCATGCCGTAAATTTACTTAATGAGGAAGATGGCGGTAAGCGCAGGTGTATACTTGTTACGAACAACGAGGTTTCGGAAGATGAAGCTAAAGAGCTTAGTGGGCAGGGACTATTCCCTGGGGATAAACTACGGGAGCAAAAAGGCATTTGTCAGTCTGTTACGTGGCCACGAACCAAATATTCAATCGTGGGAAAACGTGATGATGGTACTATTATTGAAGGTGAGTACTTAACAAACAAAAAGTGTGAAAAAGAAATTGCACGATCTTTTTATCAAATTAGTTTTACTTCAATTGATGAGTTAAACTCAACAAAAAACAAGAAGCGACTGGTTTCACTGCTTGGAAAGGATAAATTGCCGCAATCTTTAGTCAAAGCTGATTCAAAATACATAGTTCCAGATAAACACCCTGCTTCTATCCTTTTTGACGATTCGGCTTGTGAGGAATGGCTGTCTGCATTAGAGGAACAGGATCACATTTCTGAGTTTTATATTGTGACGCGGAATAATGCACTATTCAATGGAATAAAAGAAGGAATACAACAATTGCTTGGAAACATTATCGTGCTTGAAGATGTTAAAAAGCCGATGAGCGAAGGATTTAAAGCAAATGTTGAGTATTTTAAGCTTGGTTTCTTGGATAAAAATAGTGTGGTGCTCGGTCAGCAATTTCGTGAGATTTTGCCAATGCTTTGGTTGAAAGCTGGTGCCGTGGGGGAACGTCCGGAGTTGGAGGAAGATGCGGAATTACCAGCAATATTAATCCCTACCTCAAGCAACTTTGCTGTCCTTATAGATGAAACACATTTTGCGGAATTTGTTAAGCAGATTTCTATAAGAGAAAGTATATCTCATATTTTTATCGTTACAAATTCAGAGGAAGCATTTAGAGAAATGGCCTCACAATTTGACGTGGAAAATATTACTCAGCTTTACAGAGATTATATCGATAATTTCGTTATTAACGGCAGGAGGATTTAAATATGCGTGACACACTTTTCCATTTCCAGGAGGACGCTCTGGAAGAATTAAAGTCAAAAATAGCCAAAGCGCACTTATTGATGGATGACGGCGATCCTCAAGTGATTTCTTTTTCTGCGCCGACCGGTTCAGGTAAGACAATCGTCATGACTTCCCTTTTTGAAGATATTTTCTTTGGCTCCGCAGACTTCGAATGCCAGCCTGACGCTGTAATCATATGGCTGTCAGATATGCCTGAATTGAATGAACAAACGCGACTTAAAATCGAGAGCAAATCGGATAAAATCAGAGTGAGGCAGCTCATCACAATTGATTCGAATTACGATGCGAAATACTTTGAAGGCGGAAACATCTATTTCCTGAATACGCAAAAGCTCGGCAGCGATAAATTGCTGACACAAAAGTCTGATGCCCGTCAATATACTATCTGGGAGACGCTTACTAATACGGCAAAAGCCAGTCCCAAGAGCTTCTACGTAGTTATTGATGAAGCTCATAGGGGGATGTACTCAAGCCCTCGCGCTGAAAACGCGGCACAGTCTATCATGCAAAAGTTTTTATTAGGCAGTGCAGAAGACGGGCTTTGCCAAATGCCGCTGGTTATCGGCGTCACTGCCACACCGCAGCGTTTTCAAAAACTTTTGGCAGATACATCCTCAACAGTACATAAAGTTATCGTTAAACCTGAAGATGTACGCGAATCTGGGCTGCTTAAAGACAGGGTCATCATCCATTATCCAGATATTGCGATAAATGCGGATATGACCATGTTTAAAGGAGCAGTAGAAAATTGGATGCAAAAGAAAGAGCATTGGGAAAATTACTGCGAGCAGGAGAATGAAAAGCTGGTTAAACCCATTTTAGTAGTTCAAGTTGAGGATGGAAATGACAATATATACACCAGAACCGATATGCAAGCTTGCATAGAAATGCTTGAAGAAACGCTGGGAAGAAAACTGATTGATGGTGAAGTTGCTCATACCTTTAACGACCAGAACACAATAAATCTTTGCGGAATTAATATTCTGCGCGTAGAGGCCTCCCGAATAGAAGAAAACGAAAAAATCAATGTCGTTTTCTTTAAGATGAACCTGTCAACAGGATGGGATTGCCCTCGTGCTGAAGTAATGATGTCTTTTCGGAGTGCCCAGGATTATACATATATTGCCCAGCTTTTAGGCAGGATGGTAAGGACGCCGCTGGCAAGAAGGATACAATCAGATGCGGAGCTAAACAATGTTAGCCTGTTTCTGCCTTATTATGATGAGAATACAGTGTTGTCAGTCATTGAAGCCCTAAACAAAAGCGAAGATCTTGTCCCATCTGAAACAGGTACTTCAAAGGAACTTATTTCTTTAAAACGGAATCCTGATTTTGCTGATGTTTTTTCTGCGATGAGTAACCTTATTACATACAAGATAGAGGCTGCAAGAAGGCAGCAGCCCTTAAAACGCCTGTCAGCATTGTCTCGTGCTCTTACTCAGGATGCAATCGCCATTGATGCACAGCGCAACGTTCAAAATGCTATTGTTCAAAAAATGGATGAAGAAATCGCACAAATCAAATCAACTGGAGTATTTACCGAAAAGGCAAATACAATAACCGGATTTGACATGAACACCTTGGCCTTTGACTTTGATGAAAATGCCTATATTAGAGAATCAGCGAACAAGTATATTGTTACGGAGTTTGATATCAACAATTTGTTTAATCGTTCCGGAAAGATTCTTGGTGATGGACTTCATATGGCTTATTGGATAAAACATAGTACCAAAGACCATATAGAGGTTAAAGTTGAGGTTATCGTACTGGTGAATGATACCGAAGCTATGAAAAGGCTCAATGAATTTGCCGAAAATGAATTTGACAGACTATACGAAGCAAATAAAAGGGCTATCTCTCAACTTAAGGAATCCCGCAGAAGTATATATGAAAAGCTTCTGTTCTCATCCGATAAACCTGTTGCTGTTCCATGGCAGCTTCCCAACATCGTTGATTTTTCAACATCGGCTGATGCAGCCGTATATGAAAAGCACCTGTTTATTGAGAACAACGGCCGGTTTAAAACAACCTTAAACACTTGGGAAAGTGAAGTTTTATCTGAAGAATTAACTCGAGGCGCTGTTGCCTGGCTCAGAAATCTTGATCGGAAATTATGGTCCCTTGAAGTTCCTTACGAAAAGGCCGGTGTTGTTGCTCCTATGTACCCTGATCTAATCGTAGTCAGAAAGGACGAACATGGATATGTTTTTGATATTCTTGAGCCGCATGACTCCAGCCGAAGTGATAACTGCGAAAAAGCAAAAGGGCTTGCAAAATTCGCAGAAAATCACTGGGCATCATTCGGAAGGATACAGCTTATAAGAAAAATTAAGGGACCTGACGGAATAGATCATTATTATAGGCTTGATATGTCTAAAGCTTCTACAAGAAATAAGGTACGTGCCATAACCAACAACCATGCTTTAGATGAATTGTTCAAGACCGATGCTGTTTTACAATAATTTATCGGATGGGAGATGATAGCTTGATTGATCAACGAGCTGTTTATGCTGTGAAGTTCCCACATGATGAGGATTTTCAGAATTTAATTATGGATGTACATATTCACAAAGGCAATCTGCGCTTCTTATCGCCTCCAGACAGGGGTCATGAAATTACAGGCAAACTTGGTGTGGAGATGAAAGACAGTTTTACTTGGATTTCTGACCATACCTTTGCCGGGGAGTGGCAGTTCAAAATATGTACTATTGAAGACTTCCGAGATAGTTATTATAAGTTCGTTTGTGATGGTGCAGCGATAGTAAAAGCTATGCAAACGACTGCCGAGCTACATGAGTGGTATCGGAAGAGCTTTCTGTAAAGGAGGTTGACATGGGACAAGGTATTAGTTTGCGTTGCACGAAATGTGAGTATAGTAAATCTTTTCATTTAGGTATTGGCATGATGTACAGTCCATCTGCTGTATTTGATAGATCCTATTTTGATGATGAAAAACCGCTTCTTGATTCGCTTGTAAAGAGCAAGAGGATTAAGGAACAGGCTTTTTCATTACTTAAAGAGCAATTTGCAACTCCTACTGATGACTATGGACATGAAATATATTATTGTCCTCACTGTAATGAGCTTTATGAACGTTTTCATTTTTGCATTATTTACGATGGTGGCTCCTATGAACCAGAGTATAAATGTACCAAATGCAAGCATTTATTACATAGGGCTAAAGTAATCATAGAAGATGGAGAAATTCAATTATTTTACACAAACAACAAGATCATTGACTGGCAGTGCCCTCAATGCGGCAATAGCAAACTTAAACAAGGTACGGCGACTGGAGTTTTGATGTGGGATTAAAGGAGGCAAAATTATGAGCCGGGTAACATCAATCACAATAAAAAACTACTCCTGTGGGATGTGCAGCGCTGAGGAAGTTACCTGCCATGTAACTACTGTTTATCGGGCAGGAAAGATTAAGCATTGCTTATTTAATGGACTATCTGTGGCTGCAGTTAAGGAGTGCGAATACAGTATAGATAAACAACAATGTGAAGCATTCTTTATATTTCTGTCTGAAGAAGTAAAGATCGATGAATGGTTGAATGATTACAGTGTTCCTGTCTGTGACGGTTGGTCTTGGGATGTGCAAATTCGTCATTCTGACCATTCAATAAAAAAAGTTAGTGGGACCGTTGAGCCACCACCGCATGGTATAGAAATAGAACGATCAATTCGAAAGCTGGTACGTTTCAAGAAGAAGCCGTGGTTGTTTAGTTAATAAGTACTTTATCGTCAAAGTAGTATGGATGTGAGGAGGATTTTTACATATGAGCAGTATTTTAGGCAGCTTCCCTACCGAAAAAGTTAAGCTTCTAAAAAAGAACGGTGAAATTCACGAAAATATTGAGGCACTTGTCGAAAGCAAAAAGATATTCATTGATGATGCTGCAGTACCTGTTGAAGAAGAGGACATTATTGAAAGAACTCTACCCACTGGCAACAAGGAACAATTTATAGTAATTGATAGAGGCTTTCACAAAGGAATGTTTGATATTCCTGATCATTACCAGATTAAAGTGGAAAAAGTGTCTGCATATCGTAAACCAGTGCCGCGAAGTATTACACAGACGTATAACATTCATAATGAAAGCGGGAAGATTAACATACATTCAATTGACAACTCAGTCAATTATACTCTGTCAGAAAACGATGAGCAACTTTTTGAGACGCTGAAACATCTGGCAGCTTCGCTTAAAAATAGAGATGAGATCGTATCTACAATTGAAGAGATGCGTACAGCAGCAGGTAAGCCAACATTCAGTCAGAAATATAACACCTTCATACAATCTATCGCCAACCATATGACAATTTTTGCTCCGTTTATTCCGACGTTAACTTCGTTTTTAGTAAAATAGAGAGATATAGTCGAGGAAGAAATATGGAAAGGAAAACAGTGAAGAACGAATGTAAATATCCTGCAATTGAAACAAAGAAAAAGTCGGGCAATGAGCAATTCTTGAACGCGGATGATAATGCCTATACACTTAGAGATTTTTGGTCTTGGGCATACTCTGATCTTGTTGGAAATACCGAAAGAGGTAAATTGGCGGAATACATAGTCGCCATGGCTCTCAACATTACCCAGGGTGTTAGTGTTTCATGGAATAAGTATGATTTGCTTTCCAAGGAAGGTATTCGCATAGAAGTTAAAACTTCCGCCTATCTCCAGTCTTGGAATCAACAAAGTTTATCAAAAATCAGTTTTGGCATTCAACCAACCTACGGATGGAACAGTATCACAAATGAATATGATACAGAAAAAAAGCGACAATCCGACGTATATGTGTTTTGTGTATTAAATCATAAAGATCAAGCAACCCTTAACCCGCTTGACATATCTCAATGGGAATTCTACGTTTTGTCAACAGCTACATTAAATAATGTGGCACCGACGAAAAAAACGATATCGCTTAAAAGCCTTTTGGATATGGGAGCCAAGAAATGTGAATATGCTATGCTATATAAAACTATCAAGAATGAAGGAGCACATTGATGGATATTAACTTTGCGCTGGAGCAGCTTTTAAGTGAGAAAAGAATATATGTTTCCGAAGCGGATTTTCAATTTGCTTTTGCTTGGAAAATCAAAGAATTATATCCGGATGCTACAGTTCGATTAGAATACATCCCTTGGCTATTTGATATGAATATGCATATCGATATTGTGGTTTTTAATCAAGAGAGAATGATACCGATTGAACTAAAATACAAAACGAAGCTTACTAATATTACCATCAACGGGGAGCATCTATATTTAAAAAATCACTCCGCACAAGATGTTGGACGCTATGATTTTCTAAGTGATATACAGCGCCTGGAAAGATTGATTGACAGCAATCTATATCCCGTAGATGATGCATATGCAATTATGATGACAAATGATGCCGGATATTGGAATAAATCAAGAAAATCCGGAACCGTTGACCCTCCTGTAGATGATGAGTTTCGTATCCATGAAGGCGCACTTCTTACAGGAAACCGATGTTGGAAAGAAAATGCAAGTGCCGGGACAAAGAAAAATCGTGAAAATCCAATTTCCTTAAAAGGGGCTTATAAAGTAAATTGGATGCCTTATAAACCAGCAGATGAGTGCCTTTTCAAGTATGCAATTATTAAGATCGAAATTTAGTTGAAATGTTTTACTTACTAAGATTTTTTAAGTTTTTTATGTGCACCATAAATTTCATAATTTTGTATGTTGTCATATTTTGATGTATACCTGGCTCCGGACACTTCCGGCAATAAATTTCGGTAGTTACCCCAATTTAAAATATGAACTTTACGGGCAGCCGTGTCAGGTACTGAATTCAAGTTTTGTGTATTTCTTGCTGGTGAATGGGCATAAATAAGCAATTTTTCTGCTAACTCAATTTCTAAAGACCATCTATTGGCTCCTGGTGTCTTGCTGCCAGCAAGCCTACCTATATACACTTTTACACTTTTTGAATCACAATTATATATCCATTCTTCTTGAGCAATCCTTTGGCAAAATGTTTGCCTGTCGGCTTTGCCGATATATAATAGTACATCAGCGCCATAAATGGGATGTGATCCATATATTTGATATATTCCAAAGTCAATGTCTATATTATTAAGTTCTGATAATTGATCCAATTTAAAAGGTCCATCCCATTCAATATGTATAATTAATTCATTATCCAAAAACCTATCACCCCTTACTTTTGTCTAAGTTCGGTATATCAATACATAATGATTCAGCTATTCCGTAAACTTTCATTTCAATAGTTAGGCAGTGCCCATTTTTTTTAATGCAATATATTTTATCAATCCATTCACCGTAATAATCAACAATGTGTTCAGCTAAACTATTTGCTTGACGAGCGAACTCTTCACTACTATTAACTGTAAACAAAGAATGCTCTGTACCATAATTTGTACCTTCGTATATTTTATATTTGTTTTTTGGAGTATTAACAAATTTGATAACAGCTTGTTTAAAGGCCTCTACACCTTCAACCGTTCCATTTATATTAAAATTATGGAAGTCCATTTTATAATCCTTGGGATAATTTTTAATTGGTTGAACTGTTGTTTTATTACTTTTTATTGGAACTGATGGCCTCCAAATAAATTTGCCTTTCAACCTTTTCATTTGTTCCGTTATGTATCCCGTAATGGCTTTTCTATCTATAAATAGCGTAATGGTAGTTGTTGTAAAAATTATCAGGATTACCCCTATTATTATGGCTTTATTATCTGATTTATTTGACAAATAAAACGATACCGCTGGCTGTAATGATAACAGAATCACAACCAAGGTAATAACAAATAAACAGATTAGTATTTTTAATATTTGCTTTACTTTTTTCATTAATATTATCACCTCAAAAACTAAACAACTCCTGTTAAATAAGTCTTGATCGGTATTTATTATGCCGATACCATTTCGTCTAACCTGTGTCTAACAATAATAGCATTTATAAATAATTCTCTACATCGAAATATTTTACAGTTTCTTCAATGATAACAGGTATAAAAAACTCATCTCTTGTTTCATATTCTTCACATATAACTGATACCTTAATTTCATAGTTCCCTGATTTTTTTGGAATGATTATAAAATCTTCATCATCAAAGACTATTTCATTTGTATGAAGCAAATCGTCAATGCCTATCTCTATTATGTTTTCTTTATCCAATACTGATAACGACTGACGAATGCTAAGGTTACCTACACTGCCTGCTATAGCACTAAAATCAAATGCACTTCTAAATGGTTCATTTATAAGAAATGCATTCGCCATTTTGCTAATATTCGCTGCAGCTTTTAATTCAGGATGTAGTTTTAGCATTTCTTTCTGTCGTCTCTCTTTAGCCAAATCATAAGGATGCTTAGGTAATCCTTCCGGCTTTGGAATTTCATCCAAGTTAAAATTTAAATCTTCATTTTTCATAATTACAAGACTATCAGGAAGCTCAATGACTATGTCGATATCGTTAGCTTTTCCAGTTCCATCATTAATTACAGTGATGGTAGGTTTTCTCTGATTATCTTTTATATACTTAATTGAACTAATCGCATCATTATACTTATTCAATTCATGAATCCTGCTTAATTGAGTATTATATTCATTTATTTCATCAGCTTGTACATATTTAGATACTTCTTCAGGTAAATCTTCAAATTTAAATGGCCTATATAATTTATAATCATTTCTTCTTGTTAGCTCAAGTTTCAAGTCATTGCCATCATTTATTCTGACATCTATTTTTGGACTTCGGGACTTCATCATGCTTTCAAGACGTTTTACTTCATTCCTTAGGTCATGATTTTCTTTACTAAGTCTGAGAAGTTCATCTGACATTGCAGCAATATCAATCTTGTCTGCTCTTATCCATCCTATCCCTTTCTTAGAATTGATGGCCTTAAATAAAGATAATAGTACTTTGCTTTCTAATTCTGAAATATCCTCCCAGAAATCAACTATCCTCCCGGTACTGGCTTCCTCTCTGAAGGCTTTAAGTTTTGGAATTGAGTCAGTGTTTTCTTCCCTTTCGTCAGGTTTTGTTGCTACATCATCTTTTCTGATAAAGACGTGTATTGGAATTCCTTTTTCTTTAGCATACCTGTATTCTTTTTCAGTGTAACTGATACCTTCGTCAGTTAAGCTACCATATCGATGCCCAATTATGAGTACGTAATAATCCGATACATCAATGGTTTTCTTTATTACTTCCCATTGTTCGTCATCCCCTGCATTAAACATTTCCATACCTATAGGAATATGATACGAACTTAGAATTGCCTTTGTAATTCTTTCACGTGCCTCTTTCAAGTCAGTATAAGTTGAACTAATGAATATTTGATATTTTATATCCATACAATCCCCCATTTGATCGCATTTTCAAAAAACAGAAGAGCTATATTTATTACGAAACTGAATGCCATGTGCATAGATTCTTACTCTGATCTTCTTCCTTTAAAACCGCTTTTTAGTTTTTTGGGTTTTTCTACATTATCTGGTATAGCCCATGAATTACCGAACTTACCCCCTCCATCTCCACGCCCTTGCTTGCAGAGAATTTGCACATATCTTTCGGTAACTCCCCATTTCTCGGCAATATGCGATACTGTAACAAATTTGCTCATACTAACCCCCCGAGGAAGAATTATACAAATAGAATTGTATTCGTTTAAACGAAATCTGTCAAGATATAAGTCATAGCTTCAACGTAGCTTCATAGCTGAAGTGTGGAAAATGTAAAGGAACATTGACAAAAAAGCCGAAACGTTTTATAATAAGTGTAAAGTTACCTTGTCATAAAAGAGGTGGTTAGATGGAAAATAAGGTTGAAGAACTTAGAAAGCGAATAGGACTTAATCAAGAAGATTTGGCGAAGGCTCTTAAAGTTTCAAGACAAACAATTAGCTCAATAGAAACAGGAAAGTACAATCCCTCATTAGAATTAGCCTTTGCAATTTCATATTATTTCAAGAAACCTATTGAGGAAATTTTTATTTATGGAAGGGGAGAGGAAAATGAAAAAAAGTAATTTCCATGTAGGGTTGGTATACTTATTTATTGGGATTGTTTGTTTAGTTAGCGCATTATATTTCAATTCTAAACTGGAGAGCTTATTATTTGGGTTTGCAGGAGCGGGGATTTGTAGTGGAGCAGTTATCTTATGGAAGTATTATTACTGGTCAAGGCCGGAAAATAGAGAAAGATATCAAGAAAAAATTGAAAATGAGAACATTGAATTGCATGACGAAAGGAAAACTATATTAAGAGATAAATCAGGGCGATATGCTTATATAATTGGGATGTTATTCATATCTGCGTCTATAGTTATCTTTTCTATAATGGGTAGTCTTAATATAATAGAAAATTCTAAGTTCATAATATTATATTTAGCTGGGTTTTTAGTATTTCAATACATTATCGGGATTATAATTTTTAACCATCTGAATAAGAAATACTGAATAGATACATTCCTTATAAAAAGTTCAGTAGTGATTAAAGCAGTATCTAAATGGCATGTTGAAAAGTGCCTGCAATGTAGCTAAGGCAACAACGCAAATCAAGAATTCAAGCATTTACATTCTATATTGTTGTGTTGTTGCCTTAATCATGTTTTACAGTTGCATTAATTCCTGAAAAATCTGTTCCTCCATCAAAGCACGGGCAAAGGCGAGATTATATCGCTACGCCTTTAATCCTATCGGATATAAGAAAGCGCCTGACCCTGATTATTGACGAAGAAACTCTTAATTTTAACGTGAGAGTGTATCTTGAAACCTGTTGCGCTTTTCCCCCACAGATATTGAGCCTAATGCAATCTTTTCATAATCTGCCGTACTTTTGCTCTGGTAGGGGACTATCCCTTTTTCTGCCATAGATGAATAGCCAGTGCCTGCTATAATAATGTGGTCTAAAATTTTTATCTGGAGAGGATGGAAAATATCAACCATTCTCTGTGTCAATGCTCTATCCTCCGGAGAAAAATTTTTCGAGCCACCGGGATGATTATGGGCTAAAATCATTGCATTACAATCACAGGCAAGAGCATATTTTAATATTTCTCTTGGATAAACCGCTGTCTGGCCAATACTTCCTTCTGACATAGTTTTTGTCTCGATTATGTTATTGCCACTATCTAAAAAAGCAACCATAAATCTTTCTTTATCCTTCATGCCACCCAAAAGAGCTAAAAAATATTGGCCTGATATGGTTGATGAGTTAAGTGTGATCTTCTCATTACTTTCATAGATTTTCAAAATGTTATATGAGGCGATAAACTCGTTAAGCAATCCTATCTTTTCAAGCTGTTTCTCATTTGGCTCCATAATGTGAGGATGCTCTAAGATGTTGAAGGGGTTGTTTCCTTTTACATATTGCTGAATCTTTTTATAGGGAAGCCCGGTTAAAGTTGTAAGTCCTTTTAAAAACTTCTCGGTATGCATGATATCTTGTTTCATGTTATGCTCGCCTCCCTTTACCATCAAATATCTCAATAATGGATTTTATACTTTTCAACTTCTCATATGTCTCCAGGGGTAGATCTACTAATTCAAGGTGAAGAAAAAAGTCTTTAATCCCCATGCTTTGAAAACATTTATGAATTTTTTCTTTTGTATCCGAATTCAAGTCAATCAATTCAGTCAATAAATCCACACATTTTACATATTCTATTTCCTTTAATTTTTTTAAATCCATCTGTTTTTCCACCTTTCATAAAATTTAACCTTTTAAAAGATTTTCATAATATTGCAGTTACAATCTTACGTCGATATGTTGTGGAAATGGCTGCTGCTTCTAATAACCCCAAATTAGAAATTAGGCTTCATTCATACCAAGCAGGGTGTACATCATTGAGCGAAATTCTCCGGACAACATTTCTTGCATAACGCTAATTTGATCATCGGTAAAGCCATATTCACCGGCTTGTTGCTCGGCAGTTTTACTGGTAATGGTAATATGAAGAATGTATTCATAGGTGGTTGTGGTTTCCTGGCTGGTCGTACCATCCCCGTTATCTACCGTTTCTGTTTCCGTATGCTCGATGGTCTCTATATAATAATCAATCAGATTCATATCCCAAAATACAGACTTAATCAAGCCAATTCGGGTAGTGTCAATGGTGGCAACATCCATGCCGTTTTCTTTATCCATTGAAGTTTTAACAGCAAACACGGCTATAACGTCCACCCAATTATTTACCCGGATATTATCTGAACTACCGGAATAGTGGATCTCTACGCTATCTACATAGTCATGCGCCTCCTTAATGTCCTCAATATTGCTGTCAAATTCGGCATTAATCTCCTGTACTACACTGGATATAGGCGATACATCTGTGTCTTTATTCTCATCAGAAAAGAAGATGCCAAAAGGAGATGCTACCAAGGCGGCTACAGCAATGATAACTAAGAATAAGGAAAGGACAGCACCTCCTGTACCTACAAGGGCAATTAGGCCCTTAACCAACGCAGCAGTAGCTTTGACAGCCAGCTTAACCATACGGATGGTAAATATGGTGGCAGCTTTTGCGGCTTGTGCCGAACGATGTGCCGCCTTTATGGTTTGTGTAGTTTTGGCAGCAGCTTTAGCAGCCGCCTGTGAAGTTTTTACACCTACTTTTACAGTCTGCTTAGCGGTCTTGATCGACTTCTGTGCCGTTTTAATCGTGCCTTTAGAGGCTTTTTTTAAGGTTTTGCCGCTGGACTTAATGGACTTTTTAATGGTGTGGTGACTCGTACCGCTAATATTAGGTGAAATGGTGCGTCCTGCTACTTTCTCGGCTGGTGATTTGAAAATGGAATTCTGGATAGCCTGCGCAGGTTTGATTCCTGATGTCTGAATATTTTTTGATTCTAACGCCTGTATTTCTTTATTTCGGGTAAAACGTGCTTTTACTTGGTTCTTAATAAATCGCCGTTTAGCCAATTCGTTTGGCCTGGAAAGGGTATATTTTTGTTTCATCGTTTCCTTTGCATTTGATTGGGTAGCTTTATGCTGCGCTGATTGTTTTGCTTGTATAGGAGCATCGTACCGTTTATGCTCTTTTAGAGCTTTGGTTGAGTACGCTTCCTTTCCTTTCGGGGAAGCATTACTCTGATGTGTTTTAGAATTGGAGGTTTCAGGGCGTGAAGCTTGTTCCCGTGTATATTCATTTGCTGCATCGGTGCTATGGGTATCCGTACCTACACTGCGGCGCCCCTTTATTTTCTGTACAATCTTTTTTCGCTGATGATCTACAGCATGACCAACCTCATTGCTTAAGGTTTCCGCACCTTTTTTTATTTTATCTTCTGCATACTCCACAGAACTGTTATAATCCTGTTGATGTGTCTGTTCAGCCTGTTCCTTTGTACGGATAAAGGCGTTTTTTGCCCTGTAGGAAACATCCGCTGCTTTATCCAGCATCTTAATATCTTTAATATTGGATTTGGTTTTTATTTCTTTCAATAAGCGCACCTCCTTCGGATAAAAAAATAGAGAGCCTGTTATTTTATAGGCCCTCGGATAATCTAAAAGCTAAGTTATTACTATTAATAATCTGCTAATCAATACTTGTGTATGGGCGGCGATCTATTCAGGTTCATTGTAGATTCTCCTTAGTACAATTTTCTTCTTGTAATACTGTAATGTGCCTATCTGTTCATTGACAATGTTGTCTAAATGCGTTAGACTATAATTGTCTAATATCATTCGACAGGAGGTTTTCCTATGGAACAATACAAGCTTGGGGAAATGGAACAGCGGCTTGCAGACTTGATTTGGGCAAACGAGCCAATCAGTTCCCGTGCTCTTACAGAGTTGTGTGTTGATGAATTTTCCTGGAAACGCACCACTACATATACAATGCTCAAACGTTTGTGTGAGCGGAATATCTTTGAAAATCAAAGCGGCACTGTTTTCGCACTGATGAGTAAGAGTGAATTCCATGCTGCACAAGGAGAGCAATTTATCAACGAAACCTTCGGCGGTTCCCTGCCCCAGTTTTTTGCTGCTTTTACTCGTCGTAACAAGCTAAGTGAGAAGGAAATCAATGAGCTTCAGCGGTTAATTGATGAGCACAAGGAGGGATAGCTATGCTGGATAGTTTATTTTTGCAGATACTCAATATGAGCTTAACAGCCAGTATTGTAATTTTATTTGTACTAGGTGGAAGGTTTCTGCTCAAAAAAGCGCCTAAGATTTTTTCTTATGCCTTGTGGAGCGTCGTGCTGTTTCGTCTGGTTTGCCCTTTCTCCTTTGAAAGTTTGGTGAGCCTGCTGCCTAGTAATCCTGCCCCCATTTCCGATAAAATTCTGTATACACTGGCCCCTCAAATCAATACAGGAGTCGAGATCATTGATAATGCAGTAAACGCCACGTTGCCTGTCCCTGCCTTCGGGGCAAGTGTGAACCCGATGCAAATATGGACGTTTATTGGAGAAATCGTCTGGCTTACCGGTATTGCCGTACTTTTGCTTTATAGTGTTATTTCGCTGATACGGCTTCAAAACCGACTGAAAAATGCAGTCCATGAAAAAGAAAATGTTTACCTTGCGGAGCAATTGGATACACCCTTTGTATTGGGGATCATTCGTCCAAAAATCTATCTGCCTGCAGCTCTTTCCCCTGAAGAAAAGCAGTATATCCTTTTGCATGAACAAATACATATACGGCGATTTGACCACGTAGTTAAGGTGCTAAGTTTCCTTGTGCTCTGCGCTCACTGGTTCAACCCTTTGGTTTGGGTTGCATTTTTCCTATGCGGAAAGGACATGGAAATGTCTTGCGATGAAGCGGTCATCAAACGCCTTGGTAATGATGTGAAAAAGGACTATTCTTCTTCGCTGTTGGCACTTGCTACCGGCAGACGCTTTATCAGCGGTATTCCCCTAGCATTTGGCGAAGGAGACACCAGAGGACGCATTAAAAATGTGCTTAACTTCAAAAAGCCTGGGTTTTGGGTTATAGTCATCACCATGATCCTCGTGACTGCTCTTTGTGTGGGTTTGATGACAAACCCAAAGTCTTCAACGACATTTAACGGTTCTTCCTATCGTGTTGAAGAAATTCTATACCAAGCACCTATGTACTCCTTTGGCTATACATTGGATACTGCACCTCAGTACTCTATTTCATCGGACTATCAGCTTTACAGTAAACAAATCATTGGCGAAGATTGGAACATGCACGATGGGCTATATCGCTATGAAATCAGCAAACAGGAGTTGTACACATTATTCAATCCACTTTCTAATGTTGTTCATGAAGCAATCGACCAAACGGAATTGATTTATCGCGCCGATACATACGATGATAATCAGACATTCTATTTGGTGATGCAGCTCAAGAATAGGGATGTACTATTGGCATCGGGGTACGACAGTAAGGAGAACCGTCTCATTCGCTGGCTATTTAGATTAGAGAAACTAAGTGATAGTAATGGTGAAGCCACTGATATAAATTTGAATACTAAGGATGCTAACAATGTTGCTCTAGTACCTACTACGCCAGAGTTGCCTCTCGAACAAATCGTAGGAGCTGACATGGTTCAGCTTGACTATGCTTCTAATGATATAGTAATTTTCCACGACTAGGGGTGAAATTATGCTTGAAGTTGTATTTAGCGATAGTGAGAAAGGTTCTATGAAAATAGCAAAAAATTATAATGAAAAAAGAAAATAAAATATTTTGAAACGTTTTCGTTCAATCCAAGTCTTATGAGTAAGGAGGTGAGAAAGTGGCAGATTTCGGTGAGATATATTTAGAATACTTTTCCGATGTATATAAATATGTGCTATCTCTTTGTATGGATGAAGCCTTGTCAGAAGAAATAACGCAAGATACCTTTTTTAAAGCAATGCAACACATAGACAAATTTAATGGATCTTGCAAACTGTATGTTTGGCTTTGTCAAATAGCAAAAAACACTTATTTTACGCATTATAAAAACAAAAAGCGCATCGTATCGGATTTGAATACTGATATACCCAACACATTATACAATTTGGAGACTGATTATCTTGACAAAGATACGGTGAAACGGCTACACATTGAGTTGCATAACCTGAGAGAGCCATATAAAGAAGTTTTTACTTTGCGGGTGTTTGGAGAGCTGCCATTCTCACAAATCGGAGAGTTGTTCGAAAAAACTGACAGTTGGGCGAGACTGATTTTTTACAGGGCAAAAAAGCAGTTACAGGAGGTAATGAAATGAAAGTATCTTGCGAAATAATAAGAGATTTGCTTCCGTTGTACCACGACGAAGTATGCAGTAATGATAGTAGAGCTATGATTGATGAACACCTGGTTGAATGCCATAGATGCAAAGCTGAGCTGCAAGCAATGGATGAAGAGATTTTAATAAACAACAAAGAGCAAAATTTGAAAGAAGCCGAAGCAGTAAAAAAACTATCAAGGAGGTGGAAAAAAGGGATGTTGAAATCTTTGCTGAAAGGTGCATTGATCACACTCTTAGTGATTGCTGCCATTGCTCTTGTTCTATATTTGTTTATGGATATAAGGGCTTTACCCAAACCCTATTGATTGGAGGATTATAAATTGAACAATTACATTTTAACGGCGGAGAAAATAAAAATGAGGTACGGTAAAAATACCATTTTAAATGATGTTTCTATTCATGTAGGGCAGGGAGACATTTACGGACTAATCGGAAAAAACGGTTCTGGAAAGACTACATTGCTTCGTATTCTTACGGGATTGATCCAAGATTTTGACGGAAAAGTTTCCATTGCAAAAATAAATACCAACGAAACCAGAATTGCCGTAGTTATCAATGACCCGTCCCTTTTCCTTAATATGAGTGCCTTTGAAAACATGAAAGAACAAGCATATTTATTAGATCTGCATGATGATTTCCAAATCCAAGAAGCATTGAAAACTGTCGGTCTGACAGATATCAAAAATAAGCCTGTAAAAAACTTTTCCCTTGGTATGATACAGCGATTGAAACTTGCAATGGCACTGCTGAAAAAGTCAGATATACTTATTTTGGATGAACCGATGAATGGCCTCGACCCTAATGGAATTGTAGACCTACGTGAACTGCTACTGCACCTAAATAAAAACGGTATGACTATCCTAATTTCCAGCCATATTTTGAGCGAGTTGGAGCAAGTAGTTACTCGTCTTGGTATACTGCATGACGGAAAAATGGTGAAAGAGGTATCTACTCATGATACTTTTGGAAATGGAACTTCATTAGAAAAACTGTATATGGAGTATACAAGAGGGGGTAGGACTAATGACTAATATATTGAGAAGTGACCTTTATAGATTTGTAAAAAGTAAGTTGCTTTATGGTATTATGGTATTTACAGCTATTATTGCTTTTTCACTGATGATGATTATGCGCCAAGATATTCGGCTCGGAATTTCTGTTTTTGGAAATTTAACAGCATTTAAAGGGATTGAAGATGTTATTCGGATAGGCACAGAATATCAAAAGGGGTTGGGTATTTTGGTTGCTATCCTGATATCCGTTTTAATTGGTCAAGAGTATCAATGGAAAACATGGCAGCATAAATGGATTATAAACAAAAGCCGCACAAGCATCTATCTATCAAAGGCTATCGTTTCATCGATTACATCTGCAGTCATTTTCTTACTCTTTGAGTTGGTTTCTTTGATTAGCTCGGGTCAAATCAGTAACATATTGACGGGTGAATTCGTTGCAACAGTTATTTGTGGAGTAGCTATTTACGCTGCATTGGGAACAGTTATTTGTCTGTTTTCGATGCTGATAAAGAATAGTACCACATCAACTATTGTTTGCATATGCTATGTGTTATTCAGCGAAACATTATTGTCTATAATTAGAAATCTGAGTAATTTTTCTGCCAGCGTTGTGAAAGTTGTTGAATTAAGCATACGGCACTCAATTTACGGTATGTCAACGATAATTTCTACGACATCGGTTTCGGCAGGCATGACAATAAGCATTGTAATTAATTCAGTTATTATCATGTTTGTAACTACTGTGTTTGGTCTGATTGTTTTTAGAAGGTACGAGTTGTAAAATAATAACAGTGAGTATAATTCTGCTGACGTACTGTGGTGATAACCTTGTTGTTAAAAAAACTACGAGAGTATGCAGTAATCAATGAATTCTAATTTGATATTATCTTCCAATGCCGGAACATAGGGTAGCTGCCAAATGCCAATTTACATATTACCAAATTGATGTGCTTCTAATAATTAAACATACAAGATAAGAAAATATTGTCGAATAATGGCGAGTGATTTATAAAGGGATTTAGGGCTTAATGTAGAATATTATATATATTATTGTAAACTACTCCAATCAAAATTAATTAGTAATATTTAAGGAGAAATTAAATGAGCTCCAAAACACTAAACACAATGGAGGAATAATTTATGGATTATGGAAATATTAATAAATTTGTTCCTCTGTCAAATATAACAAATACAAGGACAATTGATGCAAATGTAGATGGTAGAATACTTGCAGGAGGAATTGCTGGTGAGTATGGATTTGGTCCTAATATTTATAATGCCCTTAATCAAGGAAATATATCTGTTGTAGATAGAAAGACAGATGATAAAATAAGAGTGGCAACCGGTGGTATAACAGGAGAGATACGGGAGTCAAATATCGATAGGGCATTGAACAAAGATAAAGTGTATATGGGTTATGCAGGTAATTTAAGCAAAGGGGAAATCATAACAGGAGGCATTACCGGCATAGATGGAGATGTATTTAGCAATATTAGACCTGAAGAAAATACTAAGACCTTTAATCATAGCTATTGGGTCGATGGAACTAGTCCATTTCCACCGCTTCAGAAAACACAGCCTACCACTTCTCCATTTAACCCTAGTAACGGAAAGCTATCTAGAAATGTTAATATTGGAGGAAAGTCATATGGGAATATTGTCGAAGCCTTAAACGCTTGGATTTCAACCCAGCAGGGTGAATATTTAAAATGGAGCGGTAAAAATACTCCAAGCTTTGAAGTAATATTTGGTTATTCAGTACCTGAGTATATAAAATATAGAAACCAAAGGGAAGGCAAATGGTTAAACACCTCGGACTGGGCCTATCAATGGATGGATAAGGCAGACAAGCTTGACTTCAAAAAGTAAATCCACATGAAATGTTGATATACATCTAATACAACAAAATTTGACATGAAAAGTTAATTGAGTTATTCTATAAAAAATGGGATGAGAGAACATGGTTGATAAGGCAAGCATTATAATATCTTAAATTGCAGCTATTATTAATTATAGCACTAGCCGACCTTTGTTCTTTTGGTTATCTGACATTATAAATAGAGGAGCTATCTAATGAATAAAATTACCGATTATATTATTTCTCTTACTCATCTATATGGTTTGGTCTATAAAGATAAGGTTGTAGAGATTTATAATATGCAAAATGAAGATGAGATAGAAAAGATAGATACTGTAAGGTTAAAAGCTGATAATACAAGCATCGATTTTTCAGAACTTAATAATAATTTCGTTGAGGTCTTTAATGATTATTTTGTCCATGAGACCATCATGGAGTTCGATGAATTTGATGAACAGTTAAAAAAGCGCGCAGGTAAGCCATTTTATATACCAGAGCAAGAGGAGCTTCTTAAGTATAAGAATGATAGTTACTTTGAAATTAATAAGGAGTACAAAAATTTGCTTGAATATGCAGCCAAGAATTTATTTGATGGTGATGAATGGCAAGCTGAAATGCTTGTTGAGGATATACAGGGCTATTGCCAACAAGACTTCTCACCAGATACGATTATTGACTTATTTAACCAGAGGGGTGTTTCCTTTAAAGGCATAAAACAGACCAATGAAGTCCTCAAACTTGTGATGAACTTGGCCAACAACACTAGAATCTGGGGGAATAATGGACATACACCTCAGGAGATCTTTGAGAAATTTGAGAAGCCGAAATTAAAGCCACTTCCCGCAGAGAAATTTCCACAGTTGAAAGAAGAGAACAAATGGAATCAACCGATGTTCAATGACCACGGAACATTTATCATCGGCTTCAGTATTGCTAAAGGTCATATTGCAGTGGCTCCTGAAGCGGGTAGTCATTAGTCTATTTGAAAAAGAAATTGAGGAAGCAGAGTATTCCCACACACAAGGATTATTTAGAATAAAATGGACAGATAAAGTGGATTTTGATTTGATTGATAAAATGGTGGCTTATAACATTGAAGAAAAAAAGATATGACGAAGTTTTGGAGATGGAAAAGACTGCCTATAACTTATAGTATAATTGATATATAAGACTTAAAGTAAAATGCATGGCTTAGAAAAATCTAGGGAGTAGAAAAATGGGACAAGATAAAAAAACGATAAATGCATTGTTGAAATATATGAGGGATATAAAGGGTATATCAATTAATGGTAGTAAAGAAAAAAAACAATTGATGAATATAGGGTATTTTCATGGATATAAAGGTTATAGATTTGTATGTGATCCAAAACAACAATTAAAATATAATAACTTTGCGGAGTTGATGGCAGTATACGAATTTGATATGCACTTAAAGTCTATTTTGTATCCATATATAATGTCCATAGAGACAGCTTTTAAGAGCCATGCTATAGAAACTTGTATTGAATTATGTTCAGATGACTTTGTTGAAATTTATGATAAGCTTCTTAATAAGTATACAAAATATAATGCCGATTCAAAAGATTATAAGTATTCTCTGAAGCTCAAACATAAAATTAGAAATATTGTGTATACTTCAATTAGTGAGAGATATAATCGAGAGAGTCAAGAGGATAGAAATAAAATGATAACACATTATCAGCACCAAGGAAAGCCGGTGCCGATTTGGGCTTTATTTGAAATTTTAACATTAGGTCAATTTGGAATATTTGTTGAAACTATGGATGATAATACTAGTATAAGATTAGCAGAAAATCTAAAGCTCTACTACAGTAATACGGATCAAAATGGACGCTTAATAGAAACGATGGTATATTTCTTAACTGATTTAAGAAATGCAGTTGCTCATAATTCAGTTGTTTTCGATTGTAGATTTATGAAATCAAACCCACCAAAAATGATTAAACGATTTGTAAAAGAAGAAACTGGAATAGAAGCCGAGTTTAAATCATTTGATGATTTTATAGCCTTGATTGTTGGATTATTACTAAAACTAGAATACTCAAAAACAGAAGTAAAAAGACTCATACGTAGTTATGTAGATAACACAGAAAAGTTAAGAGCTAAAGTTCCAATTGAAATTTATAATAAGATTTTGGGAACTGAAACAAAGAAGAAAATGTCAATCCTGTTAAAATTGTAAATTTGAAAGTTAACATTGATTTTTTTAGAATAATTTGATACAATAAGAATATAATAAATATGGAATTGCGGTGGTAGTTCTTCGGAACCCATCTGAAACGGGCTGTTGCGACGGCTCGTTTTTTTATGTCTCAAATTGAATATGATCCGGATCATATTAATGAGTTTATTAAATGTCTTAATTACAAGAAGACAGAATTGAATAAAATCAATCATGATAAATACAAGATTATTGATGACAAGTACCGGAAAAAGCAGATGATAGCAATCTTTTTAATACTGTCTCAAAATACATAAAAATATAAAATATTGTCGAATGATGACGAGTGATTTATAAAGGGGTTTAAGGCTTAATATAGAATATTATATGAAAAGGTTAATCTTGCAAGCTACTTCAATCAAGATTAATTAGTAAAGTTTAAGGAGAACTGAAATGAGCACTAAAACACTAAACACACTGGAACAATTAATTGAAAATTATAATATTCAAGGAACATTAAAAGATTTTACCCAGTGTGTAAACGGACATATTAACGATACATATCATGTTAAACTTGAGAATGGTATAACTGAGGAATACATTTTCCAAAGAATCAATGAGTATGTTTTTAAAGATCCAATTAAGGTCATGGATAATATAAAGGAAATTGTGTTATAGACCTTGATACTGTTATGCCGAGACTCAGTACATACGGATAGACCCCCTTTGTTTGGAGAATTTGACCTAAAGCTTAGTTTTTCTTAGAA
>ENA-UOOK01001716-UOOK01001716.1-fermentation-metagenome-genome-assembly--contig:-NODE-1716-length-28382-cov-4.294419_pt1 | contig 28382 bp, 27 predicted proteins | sample MGYA00245777_ERZ724023 | MGnify/ENA primary metagenome ERZ724023 (study PRJEB28704, sample SAMN03018312) | fermentation metagenome | biome: anthropogenic terrestrial biome; feature: soil; material... | reverse complement strand
TAAACGTGTATCCCTTCACCACGCTTACGCCTATCTTTGCCCCGAACTCTGTCTTTGCTTTTGTCTTGCCCCTGACTATCGGCCTTACGAAGGGCTGGTACAGGCTGATGATCCGATCCTTGCATACATGCACATGATTAACAAACATTTCCTTCTGCTGTTTCCACATCTTTATCGTGGTGAAAAACAGGCTGCGGTCACGAGGCTTAAGCGTAAAGAAGTAGTTGCTGTCAGCCTTGCCGAATGTTTCCAGAGCCGTACTGATGTTCCTTCTAAGGCGCGCCAGCATGTATTCCATACATTCCCGGACTTTCTTCTTCGGCTTCTTCCGCAGCTTGATAACGTTCAGATACCGGGAATGGATTTCCTTCAAGTGGGTCTCCGGACGGGGAAGGCCTGTCATCCTGCAGAAACGGTCCAGTATCCGGTCTATGGCCTCCACGCCGTCATTGAGCAGATCCAGGTCCGTCGGATACCGTACTTCCGAATCCGAGCAGGTCGCGTCTATCTTCATCAGGCCTTCGTTAGGCTTTGGGACTGACGGCTTTGTGCAGGAACACGGCTTATCGGATGATTCCCCTTTAGTTCCTCCTTTATCATTCCCGTCTTTCTCCCGCCTATCCTCTTCTTTCTGCTTCCTGTCATACATCCTGACCTGAAGTTTCAGAAGGGACTCGCTCATATCATTGTAATCATCTATGTCCAGACGCTTGCGGACTGATACGAAAAGGGACGGTTCGAAGACCGGCTGGTCCGTATAGGCGGACATGCCCAGCAGGTATTGCATATAAGGGTTCTCACGGATGGCTTCTATGGTCTCTACGTCCGAAAGGTTCAGTTTGTGCTTGATCAGAAGTGCTCCAATTATCATACGGGCTGGCTTATTACCCGCACCGTTATGGACATTATGCAAACGGCTGTTGTAGATCCTTTCGATCTTATCCCATGGCAGGGTGTCGCCCAGCTTTACCCACCGGTTGCTCTTCGGGAGATTCTCAAGAGAGGACCGGAATGCCTCGAGTGTCAACTCCCGGTTTTGTGATTTGAACTTCATTTCTACTTACTTTTAACACTCAAAGTTACTGATTTTCCCTTAATTGGCCAAATGTTTCATCATGTATCTTGCTGATAATCAACCAAATAAATGTTAAATCAACTTATTCAGCAAACCCTAATTATGTCTCTTCGTTCTATAAAGTATAGTGCCAAAGATGTGCCATAAAAAGGAATAGAATATAAACGGTTGAAAAACAGGCGTTTAAAGTGATACTTGTTTTTTAAGGCCAATGTGTGATATGGGGAATATGGGGAATTGTTGTGTAATTTTTCCCCAGTACAGATGATAAACCTTTTCCGTTTATCATAAACAAAGAGAAGGAATGAGTCTGTATTTCTCCACAGACTCATTCCTTCTCTCTTGCTCAAAAACTCTTGAGGAAGATATCAGATGATTCATTTTCCGAATAGTCGTTTTCCGATCAGCCCGTCAATGGAATAAGAACCCGGACCAGCGAAGAACATTAACAAGTAAACCATCAGGTAGGCAAATGCAAGTTCTCCAGAAGCTATGGATCCGCCATGCACTGTGAAGAAGGCCACACTCATGGTGAAAATCATAGGAATGACAACCAGACGGGTAAGGAAACCGGCTATAAAGGCGATTGAACAGGCTAACTCTCCGAAAATAGCCAGTGCCAGTGATAGTTTGCTTCCTATACTGAGGGGATCAGGAAACTGTGACGACATCATACTGAAATTCATGAGTTTCTGAAGACCGTGACTGGCAAGCAGTAATCCGAAGATTACTCTTGTTGCTAAAAGTAGAGAGGAAACTTTAACCTCTTCTTTTTTACATGGAAATAAATAATTGAGGATTTTCATGTTCTTGTCTTTTAATTTTGTTTTTTATTGCAAGTACAGCAAAATGATAAAATTCAAATAGTTCTCTCTTTCATCTTTATGTAAATGATGAATTTCTGCTTTTTTCTTTAACTTACTTGTGACAAAGATAGAAATAAAAGATTTACCACGCAAGTCCTGTTAAATGAAAATGATTCCTAATCGTTTTATATAATAAGGTAAAGAAACGTTGTGGATGCCACTATTTAACTTACATTAACTGCTTATTAAAGAGAAAATCTTTGATATCCTTGTGCTCTTTGGCAAAACAATTTTATCTTTGTAAGTAGCAAACAGACCTTTGTGACAGAGATGAAGTCTGTGTATTTTACTTTTTTGATTTAGAAATTGATTAACCTATATATTTAGAACTAAAGGAAAAAACTATGGAAGATTTTTTAAAGAGGAATATTGGCTTGGTGGCCCATGATGCTAACAAGAAGGATCTGATTGAATGGTGTTTGTGGAATTCGAAAAAGTTGATTGGACATAAGTTTTATTCTACAGGAACTACCGGACATCTTATTTTGGAAGCCTTGTCTAAAAAACATCCGGAGGTAGAATGGGATTTTACGATTCTTAATTCGGGCCCTTTAGGTGGTGATCAGCAGATGGGTTCTCTGATCGTGGCAGGAAGCATTGATTATTTATTCTTCTTTACTGATCCGATGACTTTGCAGCCTCATGATTCTGATGTTCGTGCATTGACACGCTTGTGTAATGTGGAGAATATCGTGGTCTGCTGTAACCGGTCAACAGCTGATCATATCATTTCCAGCCCATTGTTTCAAGACGCAACCTATAAGCAGATTAAACCTGATTATTCAGCTTATGTACATCGTTTTGCTAATCAGCCGTTGGTAGAGGAGGCTGTGGAGTCGGTTAATGAAAAAGATGAACCGGCTGATAAAGACGAAGAAAAAGCAAGATAAAACTGTTTCTGACAGATAAGATATTCAAGTTGTATGTTACCACAGTTTGGTAAGCATATTGCCATAGTCTGGTAAGCTCATTTCCACTAATTGGTAAATACATTACCGCTAATTGGTAAACTCATTACCAAAGTATTCGCGATTACAGATTCTGATAACAATAGATAAATGACTGAATATTAGATGTATACGACATGTTAGACCTGTTTCTCAATTCATTCTTGATTCCACTAATGGCGTTGTTAGAGATTCCGTTTTTATGTATGGAACTCAAATGCATTTATTGAAAAGGATATGAAACTTAAAAGCAATATCGAGGATTTCGACATTGCTTTTATTTTTTTAGGGATTGATGGAGTGGTAAAAAACAGGGCGTAAAAGAGCTAGCAGATAGCGATTTATTCAACTGTCTTCTGTCTCTACCGTCTCTTCTTGATTTGTGGTAGAGTCAGAAGTTTCTTTTGATATATCCTTTTCTGTCTTTGCAGCTACAGCTTTATTCTTGATGTTTTCAATGGCTGCATAAGCTTGTTTCTTCGTTAGATTCAATTGATATCTATAGACCAGGAAGGTAGTAAATCCGTAGACGATGACCTGTATCCAGAGGGGGATGATGAATTTCTGCACTTCATCCAGCGTTGCTCCCATATTATTGATGGAGATAAATGCCCGGATACCCCATGTTGATGGTATCAGACAAGCAACACCTTCCCAAAATCCGGGGATATTGCTAAGTGGCCATGAAACTCCTGTCATGAATAGAAATGGTACGGAAGTAAATATGACTAATAATAAGACATTCTCTCTATAACGTACAAAGCAGGATAGGGTCATGCCAAAAAATGTGACGGCAAGGATGTATGGAACAAGCAGCCCCCATAGTGCCATTGGGGTAGACATTTCTGTGAAATTGAAGAAGTGGGGTACACAGAGTGTAATATATGCAGCTTGGATACAATAGGTCATAAAGCAAGTCATGGCCTTGCCTAATATGATACGGAATGTACCCATATAGTGCTTACTGATAGGTACAAGTTCTTTATATCTGTTGTTTTCTCTCGCCGTACCTGCAGACAGACCGATTCCAAGAAGTAAGGTTTGTTGGAGAATCAACATGAGTACACCGGGTATAATGGCATTGCCATAACCTCCGGGTTCATTGAATATAGCTATATTGTCAGATTTGATGGGACTGGCAGTTATTTTATCTTCTTGATTCGTGAAATCTGTTGACCGGCTGATCTGAATTTTGGAATTGATTTTATTGGCTACATTGACGGCAGTGCTATAAACGGCTCTATAGTAGAGCATCAGACTCATGTCTGCGTAGGTGCTTACATTACTTGTCTCACTTCGATAAATCCTCTTTTCGAAGTCTTCCGGGAAATAGAGCACGCCGTGTACGGCATTCCTGCCGGCAAGTTGTTTGGCTTCTTCAAGGTTGTCACAATAGTATGCGACCTTCGTATCGGGACTGGCGTCATAATCACGGATAAATTCCCTGCTGAGATGGCTGTGTGACATATCAACAATGGCTACAGGAACATCTCTCACAACCTCATTGTTGTAAATCCAGGAATAAACCAAAGGGTAGAAGATAGGTACAAGAATACAGAAAATGAGTACTCCTTCGTCAGAAAAAGCATTGCGCATTTCCTTGGCCCAGATATAGCACATATCCTGGATACCGTGTCCGATAGCTTTGAAAAAACCTTCTTGCTCCATTTGTTTTATGGGATATAAATATCATGCAGCATTGCCCGCTTCAGATTTCTGTTGGTGAACAATGGTAATAAGGAAAAGCAACACAGCGCGATGATTTCGCTCAAGACGTATGTGAGGGGAAAGTTGTTGAATATACAGGTGTGATAAATGACGTAATAGTGCCGAAGAGGGAACATCTGGGCAATGGCCTGAATCTCGGGATCCATACTTTCCAGAGGATAGGTGGCGCCGACAACAGAAAAACTCACTACGGACCATAATGAACAGATACTCATTGCCATACGCAGGGATGGCATCAAGCCAAAGGCAAAAATACCAAAACTCTGGCAAGAGATAACTGCAAGGAATCCGAGCAGGAGCATCCTTCCTACACCTCCCGGATGCGGGAATCCCAATATATAATAGATGTAAAACTCAAAACAGTAAAAGATGGATAGAAAAATGAGAGTCTGTGGCAACATCTTGCCAGTGATGGCTACGTAGACGTCGTTATGTGCCATGGCCATCCACTGCCTGGACCGCTTGAACTTCAATTCTGTTCCAATGGAATAGGGCGTTATCAAGAAAACAAAAAGCAGAAGGACTCCTGGTACGATAAAGGTACTCAGATAGACATTATAATTGGTCCAGGGATTACCGATCATGTGAAGATCAATGGCAATCGGTTGAATATTAGCCGCAATTTCTTTGTCCGTCTTTCCTAATGCTGCAAGTTTCGTCATTCCTACACCCGCTGCCCCAAGTTGTGCAGCAGTTTTCAAGTCACGATAGAGTAAATTGCCGGCTAAAAGAAATTCGGTGTTATAATAGTAGGATATTTTGGCTTGCTCTCCTCTCATGATATCCCTGGTCATACCATTGGGGATGTAAAGAAACCCGAAAATATTATCTTTTTGGATGTCCCTTCTGGCTTCGTTTACATTCTCGTAACTTTCTACGATCCTTGTCGTTTGTAAACTTTCTAACTGGCGGACGATGGCGCGTGAAGTTGTCGTATTATCCAAGTCTACGATTCCTACAGGCATTTTGGTGGGAACACCTTCGCCCATCAGTGATGTGAAAAAGATGACTACGATAATAGGGAAGAAAATCATGCAAAAAGCATAAATGGGGTTTCTTCGTATATTGCCGCACTCTCTTAGGGCAATCAGATATATGTCTTTGAGGACTTCCAATGTTTACCCTTCTTATTTATTTCTTTGTGTTCTTGAGAATAAGACTCATTCCCGGACGCAAGCCCTCAAGTCTTGTGATGGGGCGTGCTTTGACTTCAAATGTTTTCAGGTCATACTGGCCTGTAGTCTTGGTCGCCTTCCATGTGGCGTATGACCCTTTGTCTTTTATGTAATAGACGCGCATCTTGATATCTTTGTCAAAGGCCGGCACAAAGGCTGTGAAGGTCTGACCAAGATTCAAGTGTTTCAGATGATCCTCTCTTACGTTGAAATCTCCCCATAGATCATCCATGATGTCGATACTCATAATAGGAGATCCCATAGAAACCAATTCTCCGACCTCAGGATAAACATCAGAAACTTCTCCTTCGACAGGTGAAATCTGAACCGTCTCTTTTAATAGAGAGTTTACAACCTTTACTGCATTTCTTGCTGCTTGTGTGTTATGAGCTGCAATCTGTTTCTCTTGAGATCTTGCCCCACTTTTAGCAAGGTCATATTGGGCTTGAGCAACCTTGACCTGTGCTGTAGCTGCTTGATAGGCAGCTAAGGCTTCATCTCGTTTTTGGCCCGCAATGACACCTTCATTATAAAGGTTCTGCATCCTTGTATAGGTTTTCTTGGCTATAGTGCGGGCCGATACGGCAGTCATCATCATTTGGTATGCTGCTTCTATTTGTTGTTTGCGGGCCCCTGCATCAGTTAGGTTCTGCATGGCCTGAGCCGCTTCTCCCGTGGCCTCTAATACTTGTTTTTGTGCGGAGACTTCTGGTACTTGAAGAACTGCCAGAGTATCACCTACATGGACGTAGTCTCCTTCTTTTACACGGAGTTCTTCTATGCGCCCGGGGAGTTTGCTGGAAACGCGATATTCTGAAACTTCCACTTCGCCTTGGATAATGTCTTTCTGTTTCCCAAATGTGAAGAAACCGATAATGCCCACTACTATTACGACCAGGGTAAATCCCAGGACGGCGAGCATGATGTTGTTATGTTGTGATTTCGCTGACATAATATAGCGTGATTTTTATTTCTGTTGTTATCTTAAGATGCCGAGTGCCTTTTGCAATTCAGTCTGAGCTAGTTTCAGGTCTACTTCTGCATCGATTTTCTGACTTTGAGCTTGCTGCCAGGCTGTCTGAGCTCTCATGACATCAGTGACTTTCATGATTCCCTCTTTAAACCCCAGGTTGGCAGACCGAAGATTTTCGTTTGCACTTTTCAGATTCTGATTGGTCATAGTAAGTCTTTTGTGGGCTTCTTTTATTTTGAATCTGCTTTGGGATATTTGTAATTGAATCTTTTCCCGTGTGTCAGTAATCTGCATTTCTGCAATATTGGATGCAGCTTTAGCAGCTCTTACTTTATAGGCACCCTCATTCCAGCTCCACAATGGAACCTGCACGGTCAGTCCCAGATTCCAGACTCCGGCGATTTGCTTTTGAAAACCGTTGAATACGTTTGGACTAGATACGAGATAACCTCCTGTCGCTAGGACATGAGGCAAATATTCAGCACGAATCAGTTTCGTGTTCTGCTTGCTGATATCTATAGTGTTTTGTAGAATCCTGATTTCCGGACGTGACATCAGGTCTGAATCAACTTGCTGGCCGATGGGATTGTTTTCAGAATCTAAATTTTCTTTGTTTTCATCGGTCAGATGGATGTCTTCATCAAGTGGAAGCCCGCAAAGTTGGCAAAGATACATCCTTTCAAGTGCCAGTCCGTCTTCTACCTGTGTAACTTGCATGTCGGCTTCGTTGACCTTTACATCCACTTGCAATCCATCTGATTTTGTGGCAACACCTTGAGCAATCATTTTATGGACGTCATCACTGAGTTTCTTTACAAGTTTGCGATAGCTGAAAACGAGATCTTCTTTTTGTTTCAAAGAAACAACCATCCAATAGGTTTGATCTGTATTATATAAGGTAGTCTGTGTCGCAAAATCAACGCCGTTAGCAGCTAATTGTCCATTGATATCTGCGATTTTATTGGCTGCATTGATGGCACCACCCATATAAATAGGTTCTCTGACCATAACGGATCCTGACCAGATGTTATGGGTATCCGTATGAAAGGCATCTTTTATCTTAGTGCCGATTTGGTCACCGAAATTACTCAATGATGGGGCATATTGTTGTAGCAAACCGGTAAGTTGCTGAGCCATTTGAGGGGTGAGAAGACCTTGCTGGACCAGGGATGTGATAAGACTTGGAGCATCTGCACTTAAGTTGCTCATAGTGTTACTCCCTAAATGGGTCAAAGCATCTTTTTGCCTGCTATTGAGCAGAGATACTTCCCTGCTGAAAAATTGATAACCACCTATTGCATCTACCTTTGGTAAATACTTCGTGCGCATAGCCTTTTGTGTGTTGTAGGCTATTTCCTCGTTCAATCTGGAAATGTTGAGTTGCTTATTATTGCGCAGGGCCATTTCTCTGCAATCTTGCAGACTTAATGTCTGTTGTGCTGTTGCTGGTAACAGGACCCCTAAAAAGGAGATAATTGTTAGTAATTTCTTCATGTACATGAATTCTATCCTTGCATGAAATTAAGTTCAACTACTATAAGCGGTCTGTTTGTTGGACTTCTAAAACTTACTCCTGAGTTCTGTACAGACTGGCATTAAAATCCGGATGCTTTTTATATAGATAAATTCGAGTAAGTTTATTTATCCCCACTTATAGGATAAGTCTTATATGTTTCTTATTCTTAACTTATTGCAAATGTAAGATTTTTATGTTGATTGACCAAGAAAAAAAGCACAGTTTACCTTTAAAGGAATTAAATGTAATATTTTTAGCGAAAAAAGGACCAACGTTTAGATTATTTTTTTACCTTTGCAGCGTAACCATAAACTGTAATATGTATGAAACGAGACAATTTCCTATATTGGACTTTTCGTTTATATTATGATGGCTTTCGTAATATGACGGTGGGAAAAACACTTTGGACGGTAATACTAATTAAACTGTTTATTATTTTTGCGATATTAAAGGTTTTCTTCTTTCCGGATTTCATCAGACATCATGCAAAGAAAGGTCAGGAAAGCCAGTTTGTTTCAGAACAAGTCCTTGAGAGGACTTTTACATTAAATAAAACAACTATACCGGCAGCCAGATGATATTCGTTTCTGAGTAAAGGATGAATTTCTTTGCTGTTATGAGATACTCACATTAGAATAAATCAATAAAATCTTTTAATTCATATAGGATATGATGAACCTTTTGGACATTACAACTGCAACAGTTGATTGGTCTCGTGCGCAATTTGCGTTGACGGCTATCTATCATTGGCTGTTTGTTCCATTGACATTGGGACTGGCCGTTATCATGGGAATCGTTGAGACTTGCTATTATCGTACCCGGAAAACTTTTTGGAAAGATACTGCCCGGTTCTGGCAACGGCTGTTCGGCATTAATTTTGCTATGGGCGTGGCAACAGGCATTATCCTGGAATTTGAGTTTGGTACGAATTGGAGTAACTATTCGTGGTTTGTAGGTGATATTTTTGGAACTCCTCTGGCTATTGAAGGAATTTTCGCTTTCTTCATGGAGGCTACTTTCGTGGCTGTTATGTTCTTTGGATGGAAGAAAGTATCCCCTGGATTTCACCTTGCCTCTACTTGGCTTACCGGTCTGGGTGCAACACTTTCAGCTTGGTGGATTCTTGTGGCAAATGCGTGGATGCAGGATCCGATAGGTTCTGTCTTTAACCCGGATACAATGCGTTTTGAGATGAGCTCTTTTGCCAAAATAGCTCTTTCTCCTTTTGCAGTTGATAAATTCTTTCATACGGTGACTTCTTCCTGGGTTATCGGAGCTGTTTTCTGTGTGGCGGTTTGTGGCTGGTATTTACTTAGACACAGGGAGGGAAAACTGGCTAAGGAGAGCATGAAGATAGCAGCGATAGTAGGATTGGCTTCTTCTGTATTGACTGCAGTTGTCGGCGATAATTCCGCAGTTATGGTTTCTCAAGTTCAACCTATGAAATTGGCTGCTATGGAGGCTTTGTATAATGGTGGAAAAGACCAGCCTCTGACTTTTACCGCTGCTGTTAATCCTTTTAAACAACCGGATTATGTCAATGAGCGGGAAACTCCTATGAAGATCGGTATTCCACATGGACTTTCCTTGTTGGCTACCCGGAGTCTTTCGGGTTATGTGCCGGGAATAAATGATCTGTTGAATGGTTACAGACTGCCGGATGGCTCCCGGGAACCGTCTGTGAGACAAAAGATGGCTATGGGCAAGAAAGCTATCGTGGCTTTGGCTCAATACCGTAGTGGAAAGAAGGATGCCGTTACCAAGAAGACGGTGATGGAGAATATCAAGTATTTTGGATATGGATATGTTCGGAACCCTGATCAGGTAGTACCGTTTATCCCGGTGAATTTCTGGGCTTTCCGGGTCATGGTTGGAGTAGGGCTCCTTCTTATCCTGTTCTTCATAGTAGATTTGTTTATGGTTTACAGAAAGGATGTCATCCGTTATCGTTGGTTGTCCATAGTTGCTCTTATTTTCTTGCCTCTGACCTATCTTGCCAGTGAGTCCGGATGGCTTGTAGCTGAATTTGGACGACAACCATGGACCATTCAGGATATGTTACCTACATGGGTCGCTGTCTCTGACATACATTCTGGATCAGTAGCTCTGACTTTCTTTATCTTTCTGATACTCTTTACGACTATGCTTGCTGTGGAGATATGCATACTCTGTAAGCAAATCAAGAAGGGACCGGATCATACAGAGAATGAAACTTTAAAAGTTAATGCTTAAATCTTTAGATTATGACATATTCTTTTCTTCAACAATATTGGTGGCTCGTGATTAGTTTGCTCGCAGCATTTCTCGTTTTCCTGTTGTTTGTGCAAGGAGCCAATAGTTTGATATTTAGTTTGGGAAAGTCTCCAGAAGAGCGCCGGTTGGTCATTAACTCTACGGGCCGGAAATGGGAGTTTACTTTTACTACATTAGTTACTTTCGGTGCTTCTTTCTTCGCTTCTTTTCCTCTTTTCTATAGTACGAGTTTCGGAGGTGCCTATTGGTTGTGGATGATCATTCTGTTCTCTTTTGTAGTACAGGCTGTAAGTTATGAATTCCAAAATCAGATCGGTAACTTCCTTGGTCCAAAGACTTTTCAAGTTTGCTTGGTTATCAATGGCGTTCTGGCGCCATTACTTATAGGAGGAGCCACCTTCTTTGATGGCTCTAATTTTGTCATTAATAAGATGAATATGATCAGCAGCCTTCAGCCTGTTATCAGTCGTTGGGCCAATTCAAGTAATGGACTGGATGCCTTGTTGGATCCGTGGAATGTTATTTTTGGTATTGCTGTATTCTTGTTGGCTCGTGTGCTCGGACTGCTCTATATTATCAATAATATAGCTGATGAAACAATACGATTGAGGGGACGCAGGCAGTTACTTTATAATACGATTGCATTTCTGGTGTTCTTCTTGACATTCCTGGTTCGTACTCTTCTGAAGGATGGTTTCGCTTATCAACCTGGAACAGGAGTAATCTTTATGGAGCCGATGAAGTATCTGAATAATCTGATTACGATGTGGCCGTTATTGCTGATTTTCCTTGTAGGGGTTATACTGCTGCTTCTGGGCATTGTCCGTACAGTCTTCAGTAAAACCTATATCAAAGGTATATGGCCGGCGGGTTTTGGCGTGGTGATGGTGGTTCTTGTTCTCCTTCTGATTGCAGGATGGAACCATACTGCCTTTTATCCTTCAAATGTTGATTTGCAAAGTTCGTTGACTATTGCCAATAGTTGTAGCAGTAAAACTACGCTTAAAGCCATGTTTTATGTTTCTCTTTTCTTGCCGGTAGTTTTTGTTTATATCTATTTCGCATGGCGTGCGATTGATAAAAAGAAAATTGAATCATCGGATATCAAAAATGATGAAGCTTATTAGAGATTGATTGATTTGTATTGAGTCTGCATTCTATGTGGACTCAATACACTAGCTATGAAACACTGATTCTTCAATCTGTTAAATGATATATTGATATATTAATCTCTGTTATAGATTGAAAAAATCTATAGGAATACTTGTCACGTTTGGATATTTCTTTTATCTTTGCTTCATGTTTCCGTTGGAAAATATTTCTAAAGAGGTGAATTAAAGCTCTATAAATATGAAAATAGGTAGAATTTATATATTGGGGATTGCAGCAATGACAGTGATGCTAATGACTCTTGTCTGGAGTTGCGGATCCGGAAGAAAAGGGAAAGTGACTTCGGAGCAGTCTGAAGCAAATGAGAAGCAAAGGATAGAAGTAGTCCATCAGCAAAATGGGAATTATAATAAGAAGCCAATAGAATTGACATCCGAGGAGTTCAAGAAAAAAGTAATGGACTTTGACCAGCATCCTACGGAATGGAAATTTGAGGGTGACAAACCTGCGATTGTGGATTTCTATGCTACCTGGTGTGGACCCTGTAAGGCTACAGCACCGATTATGGATCAATTGGCTGTAGAGTATGCAGGAAAGGTTGATTTCTACAAGGTGGACATTGATCAGCAGGAGGACGTGGCAGCTGCCTTTAATGTGCAGTCTATTCCTGCGATTCTCTTTATCCCCAAGAAGGGAGATCCCAATATGTCAGTCGGGGCTATGATGAAAAGTCAGTTTGAAGATATTATAAACAAACAACTATTGAAGTAGGTTGTGGCTTTATATTAAGGAATAGATTGTAACGTGCGGACTGCCGGTTTTATCCGGTAGCCCGCTTAACTTGTTTTTAGAATCATGGATCATCATTGTATCTGTAAACTTAGAAAAATTTATAAGGCATTGTCTGTACTTGAAGGTCAGATGATGCAGGCTTTCGGACTGAATCTCAATGAGACGATGCTCCTTTGTGTGCTGTCAAAGTATGAAAATCCGACAGCCAATGAAATCTCTGAACAGATGAGTTTGTCTCATTCCAATGCCTCCAAGGTGATTGCCTCTTTGGAACAGAAGGGGTTTATCAGACGTAAGATTTGTAAGGAGGATAAGCGCAGTATGCGTTTTAACCTGACAAAAGAGGGTAAAGCGCAACTTGAGAAGATAAACTGTAAGGATATTGTTTTGCCGGAGTGTTTGCAGCAACTTATGTGATGCTTCTTGACAATAGTCAGGATAAGTCATACAAGTTGCTGAATAATGTGAAGTTTACTGAATTTTTTCCATTTCCAGACTTGCCCAGATGAATGGGCCGATACCTTTGGCATCATTGTCTCGGACAGGTTCACTCATGTAGTATTTAAAACTGCCGTCACGTCTGTAGTTGGGCTTCTTGACGAATGGCCCGGGCCCCGGGCCCAATCCGCTGACAGCACAGCATCCGGTAAGCGAGATAGTCTTATCCGGATTAACCCGTATGAAGTGACTGAGGATACCCTTATAAGCTTTGATGCCTGCAATGCGGTCTTTTTCCGGCAGATAACCTAATCTGGAACCTCTTAAAAGAACATAGGTGAACATGGAAGAGGCTGTTGCCTCAAGATAGTTTTCAGGAGCCTTTACATCCATGACATCATACCACAAACCTGTCTTAGGATCTTGATAGAGTATTACCGCATCCATAACCCGACGAAGAATGCTGACAACGGAATCGCGACGAGGAAAATCCTGTGGAATCTGTTCGAGACATTCTGTCAACGCCATGGCATACCAGCCTAAAGCCCGTCCCCAGGTATGCTTGCTTTGTCCGTTTTCCTTGTTTGCCCAGAATTGGCTATGTGTGGAATCCCATGCGTGTTTCCATAGTTTGGTCTGTGGATCGTATGTATGTTTATCTGTTGTCAGAATCTGGTTGATGGCGTCAGTATATATTTTTGCTGCTTTTTTCGTGCTTAGATATTCATGAGCGTATGCTGTATAGAAAGGCAGTCCCATAAAGATTCCGTCCAGCCACACCTGATTGGCATAGATCGCTTTGTGCCAGAATACACCATCGGCTGTACGGGGCTGGTGTTGCAGTTGCTTGAAGAAAGTTTTAAGGGCAATGACATTACCTTTTCGTGGGAAGAGATCCTGCATTCGCAGGATGTATTTTGCAGTACGGACATTGTCTAGATTGAAGGCGTTGTAATTGTAACCTATTACTTTGCCTTTATCGTCAATCATCTTTTCTGGATATTCTTTTAAGTATTGGATGATGGAATCTCCTCCGTAACGAAGGTAGGTGTCCAGCATTCCTTCCTCTTCGATGCCCATTACATAGCTCCATCTAGGAGTTTCTGCGAAGTCAAGAAGATAAGGATGAGGGGCGCGTTTCATCTCTGAGTAGGTCAGCCATTCACTATAATGTTTATATGGATTTTCTCCTGTATTCAGTACAAGTGAATTATTGATAAAGAGTTGATCAAAGTGTATATTTCTGGTTTTTCCGGTAATTTTCACCGGGTCTTTTGTTACACCGTTGAAACGGCAGTTTTTGATGATGACATCGTAGACGTTGACAATGCTGTCCAGACCATTGACAAGAACGCCATATTCACTTTTCTGGCAAGTGACATTTTCCATACTGATGTTATGCACGACAGGTTCAAAACCACGATAGCAGTCCTCTTTGGGTTCGTAGTTGAGGTTGATCCTCATAACGGCCTCTTTGCATTGTCCGACAGTAATATTTCTCAAGTGAATGTTCTGGATGATTCCTCCCCGGCAGTTGTTGGTTTTGATGCGTAGTACCCGTTGCAGGTTAGGGGAGTCCATCTGGCAGTTTTCTGCATACACATTTTCGCAGCCTCCGGAGATTTCACTGCCAATCACGATGCCTCCATGTCCATCAGCCATCTTGCAGTTGCGTATAATGATATTTCTGGAAGGTTTTCCCCACAGTCGACCGTCATTGTTTCGCCCGCTTTTGATGGCAATACAATCATCACCTGTGTGGAAGAAACAGTTTTGGATAAGTACGTTCTCACAAGCTTCGGGATCACAACCATCACCGTTGGGACCGTCGTTATAGACGCGTACACTGTCTACAGTGATACTTTTGCTGAGAAGTGGATGAATCACCCAGAATGGAGAGTTGAGGAGTTGGACGTCTTTTATAAGAATCCGTTCGCATTGATTAAAGTTGATTAGTTGTGGGCGTAGGCCTTGTCCCATGCCAAATCTGCGCTGGTCAGCGGGTACGTCGTCTTCTCCCATCTTCTCCAGGCGGGCGCGGGAACCGAGTTTCTGACTTTCTTTGGTGATTCCGGGTTGGTAGCCGAACCTCGGAGATCCGTTCCATTGCCACCATGTCTGATTGCTGCCACCTCCGTCAATGGTTCCCTTACCGGTGATGGCTACATCTGTCGCTTGATAGGCATAGATGCAAGGACTATAGTTCCAGCATGCCAGTCCTTCCCAGGAAGTACGGACAAGAGGGTAAAGTTTGGGCTCAAAGGCAAAATGAACTGTAGCTCCCTTTTCAACTACCAGATTTACATGACTTTTTAGTCGGATAGCTCCTGTATTCCAGGTTCCTTCAGGTATAATCACTCGCCCGCCACCCTTGGCAGACATCAGGGTGATAGCCTTGTTGATGGCCTTCTGATTGATGGCAGCCGAAGCGCTTGTACGGGCGCCGAAAGTCGTGATGGACAGGCTGCGTGTGGAAATCTCAGGGAGATGAATCTGCCTGTTGATCTGCTGGTATTCGGGTTCGTTCCATTCCTGTGCATGAACACATAATGGGAGAATCATTGCCAGCAGTAGAATTTTGATGTATCTCATGATTTGATAAATGTTTTTAAACAGAAAATGGGTGTTGTATCTTCTCAGACTTACAACCTTTTCTGATGTTGTTTTTGAGTAGTTCTTGTTTCTTATTGGAAAAATCCTCCAATTTGACACAAAAATACAAAATAATATTAACATTATGTATCAATAATGAAAAAAATATCACTTTTAAACAAAAATATTTGGAAATGCAAGAGATATCATTTATATTTGTGATACGTTTTTTAGATTTCGTAAGTTTTAGCGAAATCGTCATTCGAGGTTGGCTGCACCCTGCGCCAACCTCCTTTTTTGTAGAAAAAGTTTGTCATGTAAAAAATGTTTTCTATCTTTGCATATACTTGTACTATAAAAACAATACGATTAATCATAAGATGAGGAACTGGATGTGTGAAACAGCAGGAACTGATATGATCTTGTTGTGTCTTTGATGTCTTGTAGTTGGATTTTGTCGTTCTGGTTCAGTGGAATCATCTAATATGAATCTAAATTTAATGCTATATGTCTATGAAAACACTACGTATTCTGGAATGCTGTCTTTTCAGTATTCTGCTATTAGCAGCATGTGAAAAAACAAATCTTTCTAAAAAGGATCGGTCTGAAAGAACCGATACGGCAGAAGTGAATCCTCCTGATACGACTGATATGCCGGGGGATACAACGAATACTACAGGTGGAACTTCTGAGCCCGGCAATAGCGAGGATCCTTCTCAACATGAAGGGGAACAATCTTTTCAGACTGGAGATACCGTTACGGTAAATCAGTTTCTTGAAGATAGAATCAATGGTGGTGTCTATGTTCATGGCTATATTGTGGGCTGTGTTTATAAAAAACATGTTTATCTTTCTCCCGGTGATTTTACGGGAAAGGCTTCTGTACTTCTGGCCAGTCGTTCCGGCGAAAAGAATATGAAGAAAATGATAGCGGTTTGTCTTAAAGGTAAGAATATGAAAAATGATTTGAACCTGGTAGACCATCCTGAAAATTATGGTAAAACCCTTATGCTGTTTGGATATAAAGAAACTTATATGGGATTTACTGGAATACTGAATGGATGTGATTATACTCTGAAGTGAATGGCGTAGATTCCTATAGGAAAAGTAATAATGGAGGAGTAATGTCGGGATTTAAAATTTCAAAATCTCTTTTTGAAATTTGGTCAAGATAAAAAAAAAATCTATATTTGCAGTAATAATTAACATTTGAAGAACAATAATATTGAAAATGAGAATCTGAAGTTATATTAACGTCTCATCAAAAGCCAATCAATGATGAAGAATTTAGAGGACATGAGTGACGAAGAGCTAGCTATGTCTTACGTTGCAGGGAATAATAGAGCTTTCGATTTACTGCTCTCGCGCAATCAATCGAATCTCTTCTCTTATATTGTGCTTTTGGTCGGTGACCAGGATATTGCCAATGATGTTTTTCAAGAGACTTTTGTCAAGGTAATCCGGAAGTTACATGAAGGCAAATATTCTTCTTCAGGTAAGTTTTGTGCCTGGTGTATACGTATTGCACATAATGTCATTATTGATTGGTATCGTAGGAGGAAAATACGTAAAATAGTAGAACCTCCTGATGGTTACGATTTTTCGAATGTTATTGGTGATGCGATGATTTCTGATAATATAGAGAATGATATGGTACATCATCAGGTAATGTGTGATATCAGGAGCATGATTGAACTTCTTCCTCCTCCACAACGGGAGGTGGTGTTTCTTCGCTATTATCAGAAAATGACATTCAAACAGATTTCTGTTCTTACCAATGTCAGTATTAATACGAGTTTGGGACGTATGAGATATGCACTTGTAAATCTCAGAAAAATGATCAGAGAGCACCATCTGGAACTACAGTTGAAATGATCCTGTATGTGTTATATATAGTGTGATACCCCCTGTTTTACCGAAATGATCTGCTTGATTAAAACTCTTTTTCTGTGTCTGGCTTTAGAGCTTTCAAGTTATGTATTGTACCAATAGGGTCAGAATTTTTGAAAATAAAACTCCCGCTGACAAGAATGTTTACGCCTGCATTGATCAATAGAGGGGCTGTTGTTGCTGATACGCCACCGTCTACTTCTATCAGAGCATGGCTTTGGGAAGTTTCGATCAGGTGTTTTAATCTGACTACTTTTTTCAGTGTGTTTTCAATAAATTTCTGTCCTCCGAATCCTGGATTGACTCCCATAAGAAGAACCATATCTACATCACCGATGACGTCCTCAAGCATGCTTACCGGAGTTGCTGGATTTAGTGTTACACCAGCTTTCATTCCTGTATCTTGAATTTGCTGGATAACACGATGCAAGTGTGTGCAGGCTTCGTAATGCACATTCATCATCATTGCACCGATGTCCGCAGTCTGTTGTATGTAGTGCTCCGGGTGAACGATCATATAATGCACATCCAGGGGTTTCTTGCAAACTCTGCTTACTGCTTTAAGAACAGGGAATCCGAAAGAGATATTCGGCACAAAGACGCCATCCATGACATCCAGATGCAGCCAGTCGGCTTCGCTGCGGTTAATCATTTCTATTTCTCCTTTCAGATTGAGAAAGTCTGCGGAGAGAAGGGAAGGGGATACCATTGTTTTCATTTCTTTTGTCTTTGATAGTAATGTTGCTGGTTTAGTTTAAGCATGTAATAATGCTCTTGCCGTTTAAATTGATTCTATGGCTGGTGTAAGCAATCTGTTTGATCAGATTTAAAGTCTTTTCAGAAGGGTTCAGTGCTTGATATAGTTGGTTGCCTGAGTTACTCTTATGTATTGATGTTTCCATAACTGTTTCCCGTTGTTTTTGGTTCTGTAAGTATTTAACGTAAAAGTTTGAATATTATTATCTGTAAGAGAGATTGAATGTCTTGATCCTATAAATCTGATGTATTCCTGGTTGAAAATCTTTCATGAGATTTTTTTTATTTAATAAGGTAAACTGTAACTGTGGTATGTTCTATTATGAAAAAAAATATATTTTTTAGCAATTTTTCTTTCAATTTGTTTGTGGGTTGAAATAAAATTAATATATTTGCACTTGATAATAATGATTCCATTCTTTCAATAATGTAAGATCACTGGATTGAATGAAAGGAAAGAGTGGATCAAAATAAATGGAAATGAAGAAGTGTATCATATCTTTAGCATGGTGGTGGCGTAACTCAAGATTAAATCAGTCGTGAGTCGAGTCGCCGTGTGGATATCTTCCAAGAAATAAAAAAGGCCTGTCGTTCTTACGACAGGCCTTTTATTTTTTTTACGCATTTGATAATAAATAATAATCATATTAATCACTAAAAATTGAGGAGAACTGAACTATGGAGATGAAAAACATTCTGAAAAAGATGCTTGATCACGAGGTGTTGACTCGCGAGGAGACAAAGAACATTATTGTTGGTATTACCAAGGAGGCTTATCCGGAGGTCCAGATTGCAGCTTTGCTTACCGGACTTCAGATGCGGGGAGTGACTGTGGATGAACTGCTTGGCTTTCGTGATGGTATTCTGGCTACTGGCGTTCCTGTCAGATTGGATTGTGACCGTTATGTGGATGTCGTAGGTACAGGTGGTGATCAGAAGAATACTTTCAATATCTCTACTACTTCTTGTTTTGTCATCGCCGGTGCAGGATATAAAGTTGCCAAGCATGGCAATTTTGCTGCTACTTCTGTGAGTGGGGCTTCTAATGTGATTAAGAATCATGGAATTGTCTTTACTGCTGATAGTGACAAACTTAACCAGAGTTTGAATAGGGCTGGTATCGTTTATCTTCATGCCCAACTCTTCGCGAAGGCCATGAAATTCGTAGGTCCTCTGCGTAAAGCTCTACAGTTCCCGACTGTTTTCAATTTGCTGGGGCCATTGGTGAATCCGAGTCAGCCGAAATGTCAGGTCCTCGGCGTGGCTAACTTGAATCAGATGCGTCTTTACCAGCAGGTTTATCAAAAACTGGGGATTGATTTCGCGATTGTCAATAGTATTGACAATTATGATGAAATCAGTCTGACCGGTGATTTTAAGGTGGCCACCAATAATTATGAGAAGGTGTTTAAACCTGCTGATTTTGGCTTTGAATTGACGAAACCTGAAGAACTGGTTGCCGGAGCAACTCAGGAAGAGGCTACTAGAATATTCGATCATGTGTTGGAAGATAAGGCCTTGCCTGGTCAGAAGAATGTTGTCATTATCAATGCAGCCTTCGGTATCCAGACTTTGGAAAAAGGACAGAAGAGTATTTCTGAATGTATTGATATTGCTCGTTCCAGTATTGAAAATGGTAAAGCTCTGGCTGCATTCAGGAAGTTTAAGGAACTTAACCAGTAGCTTTTATATATGATAGAAAATCAGAAAAACATTGGATCAGACTTTTAATTTTAGTTTTTGACGATATGAAGGATATCTTAGAAGAAATAGTAGCTCATAAGCGACAGGAAATAGAAGAATTCAAAAAGATTGTTACTCCTGCTAACCTTTATAATATGGTGGAGCAGAAGATGCCGGAAATAGAGAAGTTTGCCGGACCTGCCTCTTCTATGCGAAAGGCATTGATGGAGTCAAAAACCGGAATTATCAGTGAATTCAAACGTAAGTCGCCAAGCAAGGGCTGGATCCATAGGGATGCCAAACCTGCTGAAGTGACCATCGCTTATCAGAATAATGGTGCTGCTGCACTAAGTATTCTTACCGATATGGAATATTTTGGAGGTGATGATGAGTTTATCCGCCAGGCTCGGGCTGTGGGGGTGACTATTCCTGTTCTTTATAAGAATTTCATTGTGGATGAATATCAACTCTTTCAGGCACGGCTCTGTGGTGCCTCGGCAGTTTTGCTTATAGCAGCTGACTTGAAGAAGGATGAGTGCAAGACCTTGCTCCATACTGCTCATGAATTAGGGCTGGAGGTGCTGCTGGAAATGCATCAGAAACGGGACTTTGATTATGTTGATCTGGAACCGGATATGTATGGGATTAATAATCGTCACCTTGGAACTTTTCGTACGGATGTGAAGAATAGTTTCCAATTGGTGAAGCGTCTTCCTGATGAGGCTTGTAAAGTCAGTGAGAGTGGTATTCATGATGCAGAAACAGTCAGGCGTCTCCGTAAAATTGGTTTTAATGGTTTCTTGATGGGGGAATGCTTCATGAAAGAGGCTGATCCGGGGAAAGCATTGGGGGAGTTTATTTCAAAGTGTTGAATAGGAGAGAATATTAGAAGAAAGAATCATCATGAACAACTTGAAAATAAAGGTTTGTGGCATGCGCAATGCCGAAAATATTCATGAGGTATCCCAATTGAATATAGACTTGATGGGATTTATCTTTTTCCCGAAGAGTTCGCGATATGTCCTGGGAAATCTTGATTTCTCAAAGTTGAAGTGCTACAAACAGGATACCGGGGTTTCTGGAATGCCGGAAAAGGTGGGAGTGTTTGTTGATGAGATGCCTCAGAATATCATTACGGCGGTTTATGATTATGGATTGGATGCTGTCCAGTTGCATGGTATGGAATCTCGTCAACTCTGTGAGAATCTTCGTCGTACACTGGATCCTGATATTTGTCCCGGTGTAAAGATATTCAAAGCCATTTCCATAAGCGAGCCTGCTGATATAGATCGTTATAAAGTCTATGAAGGGGCTGTTGACTTATTTCTTTTCGATACGAAGTGCACGACTGTTGGGGGAAGTGGCAGGCAGTTTGACTGGTCTGTTCTGGACCGTTATGACGGAAAAACTCCTTTTTTTCTTAGTGGGGGAATAGGCCCGGAAGATGTGGATAGAATCAAATCTTTCAAACATCCGAAGTTTGCCGGTATTGATTTGAACAGTCGGTTTGAGATCTCTCCAGCCTTGAAGGATGTGAGTATGCTGCGTGCTTTTATAAAACAAGTCAGAAATTAGTTGTTGTGGTATTTGAGGTCTGGCAAGAGAATCTGCCGGATTGTTCTGGAGAAAGAATATTAAATAATAAGTCTGAGAATATGAACAAGATTAATGAATTGTTTCAAAATCGAGGAGATCGTAAATTGCTCTCTTTGTATTTTTGTGCCGGTTGTCCGAAATTGGATATGACTGGGGAGGTCATTCTGACCTTGCAGCGTCGGGGTATTGCTATGATTGAGGTTGGAATTCCTTTTAGTGATCCGCTCGCCGATGGCCCTGTTATCCAGTCGGCAGGTACGGTGGCTTTAAAGAATGGAATGACATTGAAGAAACTTTTCGGGCAATTGAAAGTTATTAAGGATCAGGTGAGGATTCCCCTGGTATTGATGGGGTATCTTAATGTGATCATGCATTATGGCTTTGAAAGATTCTTCAAGAGTTGTGTGGACTGTGGTGTCAGCGGCTGTATCATCCCGGATCTGCCGTTTAAGGATTATCTTCAGGATATCAAACCTATTGCCGATAAGTATGATATTCGTGTTATCATGATGATTTCTCCGGAAACAAGTGAAGAGCGCATTCGTTTTATCGATGATCATACTGAAGGTTTCATCTATATGGTTTCTAGTGCGAGCATTACTGGAGCTCAGAGTAATTTTGGCGATGCCAAACTGGCTTATTTTAACCGGATCAATGCAATGAACCTGAAGAATCCGCGCATGATCGGATTTGGTATCAGTAATAAACAGACTCTGGAGAGTGCACAGGATAATGCTGCCGGTGCAATCATCGGCTCAAAATTTATGAGTTTGCTTAATAATACCGGTAATCCGGATCAGGCAATGGATCAGTTATATGATGCATTAAAACATTAATTGAAAACAGAATTCCGCCTTGACAAGATGTCACTGATCCTTGTCTTTCAGCGGATCAATAGAATCTGGGGAATCTTAATGAATAAAAGGAAGATAATTATGGTAAAGAAATATCAAGTTGATGGGAATGGCTTCTTCGGGGAATTCGGAGGAGCATACGTGCCGGAGATTCTTTATAAATGTGTGACAGACTTGCAGAAAGCCTACCGGCCTATTATGGAAAGTGAAGAGTTCAAGAAAGAATATGAAGTTCTGCTGAAGGATTATGTAGGGCGTCCTTCACCTCTTTATTATGCCAGTCGTATGAGTGAGAAGTATGGTTGCCGACTTTATCTGAAGCGTGAAGATCTTAATCATACCGGATCGCATAAGATCAATAATACGGTCGGTCAGATCCTTCTGGCCCGTAAGATGGGTAAAACTCGTATAATTGCTGAAACAGGAGCAGGCCAGCATGGTGTTGCAACAGCTACGGTTTGTGCTCTGATGAATATGCAGTGTGAGATTTTTATGGGTAAGACGGATGTGGAGCGTCAGCATACGAATGTGGAACGGATGAAAATGCTTGGGGCTCAGGTGCATCCGGTTACTACCGGAAATATGACGTTGAGCGATGCCTGTTCTGCAGCTATCCGGGACTGGTGTTGTAATCCTGAAGATACTTATTATCTGGTAGGTTCAACAATGGGACCGCATCCTTACCCTGATATCGTGGCGAAGATGCAGAGTATTATCAGCGAGGAAATCAAATGGCAGTTGGATGAGAAGATCGGACGTGATTATCCTGACTATCTGATTGCTTGTGTTGGAGGTGGGTCTAATTCTGCCGGTACTATCTATCATTATATTGATGATGATCGTGTGAAGATCGTGCTCGCTGAAGCGGGTGGAAAAGGTGTGGATACTCCATATACCGCTGCGACGATTCACTGTGGAAGTGAGGGTATTATCCACGGAGCGCGTACGCTCGTGATGCAGACGGATGATGGCCAGATCGAAGAGGCTTTTACAATCAGCGCAGGTCTGGACTATCCGGGTATCGGCCCGATGCATGCAGACTTGACTAGGAAGGGCCGGGAACAGGTGCTTGCCATCAATGATGATGAGGCTATTTATGCAGGTTATGAACTTACTCGTATGGAGGGTATCATCCCGGCTATCGAAAGTGCCCATGCTCTGGCAGCCCTGAAAAAACTGACTTTCAGACCGGATGATGTAGTTGTGCTCACGGTGAGTGGTCGTGGGGACAAAGATGTCGAAACCTATCTGAAAAATAAAGCTATGGCGAAGGAATATGGAGATTTCTAAAGGTATAATATCTTGAATTTTTGATGATTTAGTATATGAAAACTTTTCATTATCATACGATGACGCATACGATTCTGGCTGATCTTTATACGCCGGTAGCTGTATATATGCGTTTGCGTGATCTTTATCCACAGTCTGCACTCATGGAGAGTTCCGACTATCATGGCCGGGAGAACAGTCGCTCTTTCATCGGCATTCATCCTGTAGCGAGCATTGCGGTCGGTCACGGCCGGGTAGAGATGACTTTTCCGGATGGCACGAAGGAAGTACGGGGAATTCCTGGATATGATGGCCCGGAACCGGAGGATAAGGATAGGGAAAAGAAAGCTGCTGAGAACGCACGTACGTTAAAAGATCTGCCTAAAGAGACAATCGCCAAGGCTTTCGATGATTTCCTGGGGTGTATCAAGGTTGAAGGTGAGGGCAGTCATTTCTGTGGCGTGTATGGGTATACGGCTTTCAATGCGGTACGCTATTTCGAGAATATCCCTGTCAAGGATACGACGATGATGAAGAATGACGCACCTGACATCCTTTATATCTTTTATGAGAACGTCATCGTTTTCGATCATTTTAATAATCAGATGGAGATGATAGCCCTGGTGGAGGAGAATAAGCCTGCTGACGAAGGAAAGGTGCGTCTCGGACAACTCATGAGAGGGATCAATAAGGCTTCTGTGAAACCATACGACTTTCATCCGGTGGGTGAATATTACAGTACACTGACGGATGAGCAGCATAAAGCGAATATCCGCCGTTGTGTGGCTCACTGTCTGCGCGGGGATGTCTTCCAGATCGTGATCTCACGTCGTTTCTGCCAGAAATATGAAGGGGATGATTTTAAACTCTATCGGGCTTTGAGATCCGTCAACCCTTCACCTTATCTGTTTTATTTCGATTTCGGAGGGTTCCGGATATTCGGCTCTTCACCTGAGACCCATAACCGTGTGGAAGGGAACATGGCTTATATTGACCCTATTGCCGGAACGACGAGACGTACGGGTGATCCGGAAAAAGACCATCAGGCAGCCGAATTCCTGCGGACGGATCCTAAGGAGAATGCTGAGCATGTCATGCTGGTCGATCTGGCCAGGAATGACCTGTCTCGTAATTGTCATCGGGTGAAGGTTGATTTCTATAAGGACCTGCAGTATTATAGTCATGTCATTCATCTGGTGAGCCGCGTGAGTGGCATACTTGAAAAGAAAGCAGATTCTATCCGGGAGTTTTTCGATACTTTTCCCGCAGGAACACTTAGTGGAGCACCGAAGGTGCGCGCTATGCAGATTATCAGTGAACTGGAACCGCATAACCGTGGCGCATACGGAGGATGTATCGGATATATCGGACTTAACGGAGACTTGAACCAGGCGATCGTGATCCGTACGTTTATCAGTCGTAATAATGAACTCTGGTTCCAGGCTGGCAGTGGTATTGTGGCAAAGAGTAACGATCAATACGAACTTAATGAGAGCAATAACAAACTTGCAGCCTTAGTCAAAGCGATCCATATTGCGGAAAAATTGTAAATTGCTGATTCTTTATCCGTTAACCTGATTCTTGCATGATCCGGTATCGGATAAAGTCTTTTATTCGTTAGAAAAATGAAAGTAGTTATTATTGATAATTATGATTCCTTTACCTATAATCTGGCCCATCTGGTAAAGGAACTTGGGGCAGAGTGTACGGTATGGCGGAATGATCAGTTCTCGCTTGAACAGTTGGAACCTTTTGATAAGATTATCCTTAGTCCTGGCCCGGGCATTCCTTCTGAGGCTGGTTTGCTGTTGAAGGTCATCACAACTTATGCCGGGAAGAAACCGATGCTGGGGGTCTGCCTCGGCCACCAGGCAATAGCGGAGGCGTTTGGTGGTAAACTTACTAATCTTAAGGAGGTCTATCATGGGGTGGCTACTCCTTGTTCTTTGTTGGGTAATGATCCTGTATTTCGGGGATTGCCTGAGAAAATAGAGGTCGGACGTTATCACAGTTGGGTGGTGGATCGTCATGGCTTCCCGGACTGCCTCGAGATTACTGCAGAAAGTGATGATGGACATATCATGGGATTGAAACATAAGTCGTACGATATTCATGGTATTCAGTTTCATCCGGAAAGTGTACTTACCCCGAAAGGTAAGGTGATTGTAAATAACTGGCTTAACCTCTAAGGTATAGGCTCTTATCAATGAAATCCTGAAGTTGAAGCATCTTCTTCTGGACTTTCTGTTATATCTGGAATCTTATTTGTGTTGTGTAATCAGGACTTCCTGTTGATAAATATTCAGCGGAAGTCCTGATTTTTTAGTTTTAATTCTTTCGTTACTTGTGAACCGAAGTTTTCTTTCTTCTATAAGGATGGTATAAAAGAACTGCAATAGAGAAATTTGATATGGCATTTGCTCTGTAGTATTTTTGCACACGTCAACGGAATGAATCCTTTCTGAATTGTGTGATACAGACCATTGATTGCAAACAAAAAGGACAGTGCACTGATTAATTCACATATCGTTTAACATTTAAAATTTTATTTTATTATGGCAGTAATTTATAAACTTTATCAGATCAAGAACAAGAGTATTCCGGCTATGAACGGTAAATGGTTCGCACATCCTGTAATATCAGGATCTCTTACAACGGACAAGTTGGCAGATCATATCCAGAAACGCTGTACGGTTACTCTTCCGGATATTCTGGCCGTAATCTCAGCTCTGGTAGATGAGATACGTAACGGATTGCAGGATGGCAAGTGTATCACTATTGACCGCCTTGGAACATTCCGTGTTGGTTTCAAATGCAAGAGTGTTGCTGCTGCAAAAGATTTCTCTATTCAGAAAAATCTCCTTTCTGCTCATGTCCTTTTCCACCCTGTATGTACGGTTTCTAATAAGAAACATATTAATACTTTGCTGATGGGGTGCAAATTTCAGGAAATGGGTCAATATGACAAACCTGTAAAGAAGACAGCAAAGTCTGGCGAGAAGGATAAACCTGCAGAATAATTATCAGACAGGTTACCTGTTTCTTTTTGTCGTTGCGGATGCTGATAGCCCGCAACGATTTTCTTAAATTAATTTTTATCGTTTGAAAGGATTATGAAAATGCAAATTACAGAATTAAAATTGGTGTTGAAGATTGTAGTCACTGTTATCTCTGCTATATTGGGCGTACTGGCAGGAACGGAGGAAACAAAGGATCGGAGATAATCTTCGTGGGACCTGAAATGAATAGTTGATACTTATTTATAGAGGTTAAGAGTTGTTGGTTATGGCTCTTAACCTCTATTTTTTGTCCCTTTACCTTCTGGCTCTTATTTTAAACACAATGGGCACAAAAGGTGTCTCAAAATTTTGAATTTACCGAAAAATCATCTATCTTTGTGCAAATTTATTTTAAAAAGTGAATATTTGTATTATTTCTATATAGGTTAAAGAAAGATGAAACAGGAAGACGATATTAAGAATGCTGTAGAATGTATGCGAAAGGGTGGTGTAATTCTTTATCCGACTGATACGGTCTGGGGAATAGGCTGTGATGCTACTAATGCTGAGGCAGTGGCTAAAGTGTATGCCATCAAGCATAGAGATGATTCGAAAGCTTTGATTTGTCTGGTAGACAGTGATGCGAGATTACAACGCTATATAAGAGATATACCTGCTGTGGCCTGGGATCTTTTTGATACCATAGCTCAAGGTAGCAAACCTACTACAGTGATCTTGGATAATGCTGTTAATCTGGCTTCTAACCTTATTGCGGAAGATGGTTCTATCGCTATGAGGATTACAAAAGAACCTTTCTCACATACACTTTGTTATAGAATGGAGAAACCGGTAGTAAGTACAAGTGCAAATATAAGCGGACAACCTGCTGCTGCTAATTATTGTGACATTGATCCGGAACTTTTGAAAGCAGTGGATTATGTTTGCGAGAGCCGCCGGCAGGAACATAAACCACATACGCCAAGTAGTATTATCAAACTGTCAAAGGACGGTAGTGTTCATATTATCAGGCAATAATTGTTAAAGGGCTTCTTTCATACTGATTTGTATGGTGAAGTTTTTGATCATTCTTATGTGGAGAAGTAAGGTAAATATATAGAAAACAGGGATTTATATGGATAAGAAAGACTTACGTATTATCTTTATGGGGACGCCTGAATTCGCGGTGGGAACTTTGCAGAAACTTGTAGAGGAGGGTTACCCGGTCGTTGCTGTGGTAACTGCTCCTGACAGACCGGTGGGAAGGCATCAGGATCGGTTGCAGGCTTCAGCTGTTAAAATTTTTGCTGAGGCTCATTCTATTCCGGTTCTCCAACCGGAAAAAATGAAGAATCCTGAATTCTTGGAACAATTGGCTGCTTTTAAAGCTAATCTGCAGATTGTGGTTGCTTTCCGTATGCTTCCTGAAGTGGTTTGGGCGATGCCGGAATACGGCACTTTTAATGTCCATGCTGCTCTTCTGCCCCAATACCGTGGTGCTGCTCCTATCAATTGGGCAGTAATCAATGGGGATACCGTGACGGGGGTGACAACTTTCTTTATAGATAAGGAGATAGATACAGGACGGATTATCCTCCAGAAGCATTTTCCTATCGGTATCGATGATAATGTGGAGAAGGTCTATGATGGACTTGAAAAACTAGGAGCTGAGGCTGCCATTGAAACGGTTGAGAAAATTCTGCAGGGTAACGGAAGGGCTCAGAGCATCTCTCAGAGTGAGATGGCTATCGAGACCGGACCATTGAAACCTGCGCCGAAGATTCATAAAGAGACATGCAGGATTAACTGGCAGCAGACGGCTAAACAAATCCATGATTTTGTACGTGGCTTGGCTCCGGTTCCCGGTGCATGG
>ENA-UOOK01001714-UOOK01001714.1-fermentation-metagenome-genome-assembly--contig:-NODE-1714-length-28395-cov-3.979040_pt1 | contig 28395 bp, 21 predicted proteins | sample MGYA00245777_ERZ724023 | MGnify/ENA primary metagenome ERZ724023 (study PRJEB28704, sample SAMN03018312) | fermentation metagenome | biome: anthropogenic terrestrial biome; feature: soil; material... | reverse complement strand
ACCGTTGCAGCAGTACATCCCATAGCTCTCCCTGTAATTCTGCATGATCCAGTAGCCATAGAGTTTGGCCACTGAATACGGGGAACGGGGATGGAAGGGTGTCGTCTCCTTCTGTGGGACCTCGGCCACCTTGCCGAAAAGCTCCGACGTGCTTGCCTGGTAGATCCGGCATGAATGCGTCAGACCGCAGATGCGGACAGCCTCCAGCAGACGGAGCACGCCTACGGCCACGACGTCTGCCGTATACTCAGGCACGTCAAAACTCACCTTTACATGACTCTGGGCGGCAAGGTTATAGATCTCCGTCGGCTGGACCTCCGAGATGATCCGGATCAGCGATGACGAGTCCGTCATGTCCCCCCAGTGGAGGTTGACCAGGCGTTTCTTTTTCATATCCCTCACCCACTCATCCAGGTAGAGGTGCTCGATACGACCCGTATTAAACGATGAAGAACGGCGGAGAATGCCGTGAACCTCATAACCCTTATTGATCAGGAACTCTGCCAGGTATGATCCGTCCTGGCCCGTGATGCCCGTTATCAGGGCTACTTTCTTTTCCATTGTATATTTATTTTTCAAGATAATTCAACCCCCTCTAAAATAAAGGTAAACCGTGAAGGAACGGTGGCAAGGCCAGTATGCGGCTCAACCCTCATTGTTGCGATCCATGACCAAATGAAGAAGAGGATAGTTTTGTTTCAGGCATTCCTGAATATCTTTCGTTTTCCCTTGCAGAAAGACCTATCCACTGACAAAAGGCTTTTCAATCTTCTTGATGCCATGCGCCCCTTTTTGATAAATCACCGTTTTATGAACCTGACCGAGAGCATTTTCCATACCTTACAGCACAGAAGCGGTCTATTGCAAAGATACATTTTTTCTGTGATACCGGGTCATTTCTGATCACTTTTCTTTAGTCCCTGAAAAGATATTCCCCAAAATGTTTCACGAAATGAGCATTTTTTAAGGATGAAAGCCCCTGATTTACGAGGAAATACGCCGGCTATCCAACAGAGAACGGATGAGAGCCTATCTCAACCGGCATACCCGGATACCCAACTGGCTCGCATGGCCGCCCATATACTGGAACAACGTCATAGGTTCCAAGACCACCCGGTGATGAATACTGGAAGCATTCAGAAGATGCAAGGTACCGTTTTTGTTCCATACGGCAATGCCGACATGAGCGATATCCAGTCCTTTCTTATTTGTAACAATGGCAATAATATCACCATTGCGAACCGCCCTACGCATTAGTCTGGCATTCCCCAGCAACCGTTTGGGAATATACCGATAAGTTTTACCATTGATGCCCGTTTCCATCTTCCGTATACCTTTGACCCATTCAGGATGAACACTAAGCATGTGATAGTCCTGCCAATGAACAGACATATAGTTGACATCAATTTTCTGAACCGCAGAGAAAGGAGGATCAGGTGTCTGAACATCAGTTACAATTCCTTCCCTGACATTGTCATTGATCCAAACCGTAAAATAATGTTCCCTGTCCACATAGCTAATATGTCCGCCAATGTAACGAACATGAACCAGACGATCACAGAAAGCCGTGAATGTAAATTTACCAGACTGAGCGCATAATGCCAGAGCAGCTGCCTGTTCAACAAAAGTCGTACAGTCTACCCCACTGACCTTCACGACCAGTCGTTCCCGGTCGGCCCGATCAAGAGTACTCCCCACATAGGGCGTCCCGATAAACTTCCGTCCAAAATAGAGCATCCAGTCAGCAGGCTTTTTTTTCAACCCTTTTGCTTCCTGAAGCCATTGGGTTATTTTCACCCTATCCGAGTTTGAGCAACTGACCCCTTCCTGGGCCTGAGCAGGAAACAGCAATATACAGAAGAAAAAGAGCAACAATCCTATTTTTTTCATATTCAACCAAAATTAAATCCTACATAGAAATTCAAAGAGCCAAAATAATTTGTTGCCGAGAAGCGGTTCTTCTTATAGTTATAAGAATGAAAAATAGCGCTGCTCCCGGCGTACCAGCGTGTATTATTCCAAACAATCCCGAATCTGCCGATACCATCCAGATTAAAATTATGAATACTGAAGTCACGGAATGTAAAATGATTATGCTTCTCATCCCCTTTCGTATAATTATAAGCCATAGCGAGAGACAGACTTGCATTGAGAAGCCAGTTTTTAGCAAACACCCAGTTGTAACTGTATCCTCCACTGATATTCCAGTCCGTATAGTGTACACTTCCTACGAACTGAGTACTATCCAATCCCAATTCCACATTAGAGCCGAGGCGACTCTGTACCATCTGGTCCAATTTCCCCCAATCCATGTTTATCTCATGGTTCATATACCCGAGTCCCAGCAACATGCTCCCTACGCTCTTTTTCTGAACCGTACTCTGACTGTAGGCAGCAGGGTAAGAGAAATAATGATGATTGAAGATATAATAGATATTCACCGACCTGATACTCGAGTTGAAACCACCAAAATCTTCATTATCCATGGGACTCGTATCCAGATGATCCCCTAAATTCAACGACCGGATTTTATAATTATTACCTGTTTTTTTCCAATAGAGATCAATGCCCAGCATATTACTATAGATACTCAGGTCAAGCTCTTTTCGATTCTGGTCATTCTTGCTCACGCTGATATGCGCGAGATCAATGGTATAGCCAAAGAACACCCATTGCCAGCCGACGTAAGGCCCCAGCCGATAGGATGCCTCCGGAGCCAGGGACACCCGTTTGCCCGTTGCTGTAGTCAACGTATAACCTTCGTAGGAATTCGTATTCTGCATCATCACCGTAAAGTTATAATGCTGAGGCTCTATATAAGAATGATCATAATTATTGAATTCCCGGAAGAAAAGAGAGAGTCCATGCCCGATACGATGAAAGAGGCTACGATGAACATGCATAGTCATGATACTGTCATCTTTGACTACCAGGTGACCTTCCGGTGAAGCAGATGTGCCCGTTTTCAGAGAGAGGGAATCAGTATCATCTACAGCGGATGCACCTCTTTTCTGTTTCCCCCAGCAAGCAAGAGAAACACCTATAAGAAGAAAGAAAATATATCGTCTGAGACTTAACAAAACATGCGACAGATTAAAAGATAATCAATTTTTCCAAAGGATACGATCCAGCACCCAGTTGGTCGGAGTGGCAGATATACTCGTACAGGAACAATTGCCGATCCCCTGAAGGTCCTCAATGACCGACTTGATAATCGGGAGCTGCACGTATGGAGGATTAGGCACAATAATACTCACAGTACCTTCACTTGTAATTAACTTGATCGGGTCATAATTAAATACAGAAAAAGACAAGGTCCCCTTTGTGCCAATGACCTCAATACGATCCTCCCTTGCGCTCTCATGCCCGACAAAACACCAGCTGCCACTTCCCGGGATACCACTCTCAAAGAAGAAACAAGCTGATATAGTATCTTCCGCCTGATAGAGATGGGCCACATTAGCCGGATAGCCGTGTGCCCTTGTGATCACTCCGAAAAGATCCTGAAGGAGATCGAACTGATGAGGGGCAAGGTCATAAAAATATCCACCTCCTGAAATATCCGGTTTCAGTCTCCAGGACAATTTTCCTTTCGACTTATAATCCAACGCTCGGGGAGGCACCGAAAAGCGCAGTAATACATTCACCGTCTTTCCGATTACCCCACTCTGTATAAGCGACTTCACTTTCTGGAAATAAGGAAGATAACGACGATAATAAGCCACGAAACACGGAACACCAGTCTTCTCGCTGATCCGGTTCACCCGGATACAGTCAGCATAACGTGCAGCAAGCGGTTTTTCCACATAGCAAGGTTTGCCCGCACGCATCGCCATGATAGCATAAGTAGCATGACAGGAAGGAGGCGTAGCTATATAGATCGCATTCACAGCAGGATCATCTATGAGCTCCTGGGCATCTGTATACCATTTAGGAATATGATGGCGCTCAGCATAAGAACGCACCTGAACCTCAGAGCGGCACATTACCGCCTCGACATGTGAACCCTGAACCGCATTAAAAGCAGGCCCTGATTTCTTCTCGGTCACCTCTCCGCAGCCAATAAAGCCCCAGCTTATCTCTTTCATAATCTCATGTATCTTTCATGCAAAGATAATATTTTCCTACTGAAAGGCAACTTTTTTTTTACACATTTTATTAACTTCCTGCTATTTATCACAAATATAAGTCTCAATTGTCGGATACTTTTCTTTTTTTTCCTACCTTTGCAAACAGGCCCCCCATACATCATAAATCATTTTTCTTATGGAAATCAAAAAGTCAGAATTTATAATCTCTGCACCCGGTGTAGAACTATGTCCAAAAGACGATAAACCAGAATATGCCTTTATTGGCAGGAGTAACGTAGGAAAGTCAAGTCTCATCAACATGCTCTGTGCCCATAAAGGACTCGCCAAGACCTCCTCCACCCCTGGGAAGACCCTTCTGATCAATCATTTTATCATTAATGATGCCTGGTATCTGGTAGATCTTCCAGGCTATGGATTTGCAAAACGGTCTAAAGTGGAAAAGCAGAAATTAGATCAGATGATCATAGGTTATATCCTGCAGCGCCAGCAGCTCGTCAATGTTTTTGTGCTCATTGATATTCGCCACGAACAGCATAATATCGACCGTCAGTTCGTCGACTGGTTAGGGGAAAAGGACATACCTTTTTCCATAATCTTCACCAAAGCTGACAAGTTAGGCCGTGTCAAGGCTAAAGAGAATGCAGAAAGATGGATGGCTACCCTGAAAGACACCTGGGAGACACTCCCTCCCTATTTTATCACAAGCAGTCTGAAGAAAACTGGCCGGGAGGAGATCCTGGACTATATTGAGAAAATCCAGAAGGCCCTATAAAGTCTGCTTTCTTTCAGGAACCATCCCTGGTGCGCCGGCAATAAAGGGAATGAACAAAGAGAAAGCCCGATACTCCATCATAGAGCACCGGGCTTTCTTTTTATCCAGATCAGTCCACCCTGCAAGTTGCAGGGCAAAACCATTTAGAAGAACAAATATCTATTGTCTACCACATGGGCATTCAGATAAAGTTCCTGCATGAAATTACTTGCATATTGCATTTCTTTCTGGCGCAACTTCTGCTCTTCCGATTTCTCGTCAAACTTAGCCGGCAGCATGGTCTTATTTATAACTGCGAAGAGATAGACACCTGCATTACCCTTTACGGCATGGTCAACGAATTTGCCTTTCGGTGTAGCATACACTGCACCTGAGAGGGCCGGCTCACTAGCCCCCGTAGCAGCTACGAATACAGGAGCTGAAAAGGTAACCTGATTGACTGTGCTGACCTTAGCCCCTTTGGCCTTGGCTGCACCAATACTATTCACGCCCTTGATCTTTGCCATGATCATGGCTGCTTTCTTATCCTTGATGACCTCAGCCTTAACAACTTCCATCACATGAGGATCATCCAGACTGCGGTAGCCGACATGATGAATCTTATTAAGTATAACGACCATCAGGTGATCATTGTCACCACATTCATACATCGGCGAGACAGCACCTTCATGAGTCCCTCCGTCAAAAATCCATTTTAAGGCATCACGGGTAGCATGGACGTTACCCACATAATGAGCCGCAGTCGTAATATCATTGAAGGACTGAACCTTATAGCCATAATGAGCCGCATTGCGAACAATGGCACCTGCTGTCTGGTCAGCACTCACAAAAGCAGCAAACTTATTGTAAGCGTTACGATATGTATCCTTAGAGAAATCGATGGACTTCTTGATGATTGCTGCCTGGAAATTATCCTTGAAGCCCTTACGGTCAGTCACCTGAAGGATGATATTGCCCTGAGTCAGGGAAATATTCGAGTAAGCATTCACCTGGCCACTCTGGATGGCACTTACCATCTTCCGATTATCCACAGAAGCATTCTGAACCAAACTGCCTAAAAGTTGCTGACTGGTTACCCATGACTGATTACCAGTCTGGCCTGATTTCTTGGCCAAAGCCTGGAAATTAGCACCCTTCTGAAGCGCCTTAATGAGGCTATCCGCCTTTTCACGGGATGCAGCCGGAGTACTTGCTACGACCTGTATGGAACGGTACTGCACGGAATCAGGCAGAGAAACTTTAGAAATCAATTTGACAATATTCAAGGTATTATCCTGCTTATCTTCCTTGATGCCCGTAGTAGTTCCCACACCTATCGAATCCAGTTCGGCTGCGATATTAGCAGGATAGAATGCCTTGGGAGCCGGAACCCCCAAATAAGGAACCTGTGACTCAGATTTACGGATGATATTAGTAGGATCAGCCGCAGTGGCGAGTTGTTTCTGGTAACCTTGCAATGTATTCATCAACGCAGAACGATCAGCATGAGAAGCTACAACCTTTTCATCTACATAACTAATATCCCGACTCTCGACAGGTTGTTTGAACCGGAGTTTCAGTTCATCATATTTCTTTTGCAGATCACCCTTGGTAATTTTCACCTGACTATCATTGATGTCAGAATAAGGGAAAGAAGCCAGTTGGATAGAACTCTCCTGATTATCTTCCTTGAAAGCCATCTTAGCCTCAATAGGATTAGACAGGAAGCAGTGAGCAAACAAACTCTGATATTTCTGTGCGAGAACCTGCTGCCGGAGTGTCTTTTCTATGAAAGTCCAATATTTATAGATCTTATCATACTGCTCCTGCTCCTGAGGGTTAGAAGAAGGTTTGTTTTCATTGGCCTTGTACTCAGCCAGGAACTTCTGCAGGGCAGTGGCATCAAAACGACCCGTCTGCTGGTTGACGAACGGAGTCTGAAGAAGCATAGGGTTCGTACCCTCATTGAGGATGTTCTGCATCTCCTGGTCAGTAACCCTGAGTCCCAGCTCCTTAGCTTCCTTCTCCACGATATGAGTCTGGACATACGTGTTCCAAACCATATCTTTCACCTGGTTCATCTGATCTTCAGGAATATTTTCAGTTCCCTGTTGCATCTTGATGACATCCGTATAATCATCAACAAGCTTCTGAAAGTCATTGACGCTGATCTTCTCACCAAGAACCTCGCCTACTTGCTGACGACGGTCATTTGATGTCGTTTCACAAGAACGGAACAATTCCTCAGCAATAAAAGCGAAGAGGCCAAACCCGATGATAATGATCAGAATGGTACCTCTGGATCTAATTTTTCCTAATGCTGCCATTATTATTCAATTATTATTTATATTATTATTATCTTTTTCAGAGTGACTACAAAAATACGAATAAATTATCAAACACGTGAATCTTTCACAATAAAAAACAAAATTTTAAAGCTAATTTCTCACTGTTCCTCTGCGAAAAGAGTCAATCTGCCAATCAAGTCCAGGCTAAACCTGATCAAGAAGTTCATTTAACTCTCCACAGTCAATTTTACCAATTCAATTTTCTTCATTGTGTTTTTAATGATCTTAAACTTGAATTTTCCGATTTCAATAACCTCATTGAGTTTTGGAAAACTCTTGTATTCATAGAGTATCAAGCCCCCGACGGTCATATAGTCTTCACTTTCAGGAAGGTCAAGATCAAACATCTCATTCACCTTGTCTATCTCCAATCTTGCTGAAAGGATATAGGTATTATTTTCTATTTTCTTAGCTATGAAAGGATTATTGTCATGCTCATCCTCAATATCACCGAAGATTTCCTCGACGACATCTTCCAGACTCACGATACCACTTGTTCCACCAAACTCATCAACGACAACTCCAAGAGATTTCTTCTGTTGCAAAAAGAGTTGCATGAGTTTCTGGGCAGCCATAGTCTCCGGCACAAAAGGCATCGTACGAATACGCTGATGCCAGGAGGTCGGGTCACTGAACATCTCCGAGCTATGGATATAGCCCACGATATGATCAATATCGTTTTTGTAAACGATGATCTTGCTATTGCCACTCTCTATAAACATCTGCATCAATTCTTCCAGGGAGCAGTTTTCTTCGACTGCATTCATTTCGGTACGTGGGACCATACAGTCACGGACTTTGGTATCCGGAAAATCAAGGGCATTATGAAAGATCTTCATATCGTCCTCTATCTTACCATCATCCTTTGCACTATTCAGGCTCGAACTGACCAGATAATCGAGATCAACTTTCGAAAAGCCTTCATCCCCATTGTCTTTCTCCAGTTTCACGCCGAATATTCTCAACAATATCTTGGAAAGGAAAGTTGAGAAATAAGATATCGGCCAGAGAAGAATGTAAAAGATATAGGCCATCGGTGAGAAGACAGCCAGCAACCGGTTTGCATTACTTTTGAAAAACACTTTTGGGAGGAACTCACCGGTAAAAAGGATGACAAGTGTAGACAGGACCGTATCCCCAACTACCCTGCCTGCCGGCGCCACACTCTTAAAAAGAGTTGCATCGAAGAGACTGGCGAAGAAAATGCCATAGATAACGAGGACTATATTATTACCCACCAGCATAGTAGAAACAAAGCCATTTGGATGATTATAGAAAACAGACAGGAATTTCTGAACAGGACCATTCTTATCCTTGTCCATTTCCGCAAGCATCCGATTACTCGTCACAAAAGCGATTTCCATTCCGCTGAAGAATGCGGAAAGCACCATTGTCAGTAAAATTCCTGCTATAAGCGGTAAATTCATTTATACTCCTTTCTCAACTAATCTTATCTGGTTCAATCTATCCTTATCTATCAATGAGTCAAAGGTATAGACGTGTTTTTCGGTCGTGGAACGGCCTGAGGTCTCACTTTCGACTTCATCGTATCCGGTACATTACGCATGGTGTCATTTCCGCCTGACGACATATCACCCTTCACGAAAGAACCTTTTGTGTCGGAAACAAAATACTTGGTCATCTGTTCATCACTACGAAAATAATTTCCTTGCAAGGTACGGTCAGGGGTAACTAAACGGGAAAATTTATTAGAATAAATCTCATGCTGATTCTCATCCCAAAAAAGTTCATCACTTGAAAAGCGTAAACCATCTTTGGTCAACACATGCACACGTCCATGAAGTTCCCAGACTCGATTCTGATCAAAATAATAAGCAGTATCAGCCTGCAGATAACTGTAAATATGAAAGTGCTCATCAAAAGCCTCCAGGAAAACGCCCTTATTAAAGATCCACCTGGAAGGTTTGACATTCTGATTAACTTCCCAACGTTCCGTAACGATACGGTACTTGATTACTCCTGAGTCAGAAATTAAAGCATTAACTCCATAAGAGGTCATTACCGGGACTGAATCACGGTCATGAATGGCCGGAGCAGTATGTTCTACTTCCTGCTGGCAAGCAATCAGAGAAGAAACGAATACCAGACAGACCATGAAGAACCATGACTTCCGCATTATTACTGTACCTTGAATTTATGGAACCAGGATTCATTGAACGTGATTCCAATATTGATTCTGAAAGTATTCTCATAAATCATCCCCGGAGCTGACTGATGTACCCATTGAGCACTGATGTTCACAAAAGAACGATTATTGAGGGCATTCATAATAGGAATACCAAAGCCAAAAGAAGCAGAATACTCTTTCGGTCCATTTGCACCATTTACTGTATAATAAGGAGTTGCGTATGAGAAACCGGCCCGATAGCGGAGACGGTTTAAGAAACGTCTATCATACTCTCCATGGCAATACTCCCCACCAACTGTCAACTTCTGACGGTCTTTCAAGACTCCATCCTGCAACGTATAACTGAGTTGTCCCTGGTTATCATCATCAAGAACCGGATAACGGAGTTTGCTCCATTTCTGCAGAGTATAATCAAGACCAATCTTCCACTGATTATTATGATTCCACATCAATCCGGCTCCAAACATATCAGGGATACTAAGATACAGAGACTTTCCACCTACCGTATCCGCATTTGCGACTGATGTCTGGGAATTCGTAGAAGTAACGATCACTTCCGGTCCTCCACCGATATGATGTCCCGGGCTGTAAGTGAGACCTATTGTCAGTTCATCTTTCTTCGATAATTTCCGTGTATACTGAAGACCGAAATCGAGTTTATAATTTGTAATATCAGCCGTATAATCCCGCGTCAGCGTATTGACATAAGGGTCAGAATACGCATTAGAGATAGATCTGTCATAAGTACCCCATAGATAAGAAGCATTGGCACCAATCGAAAGACCTTTAAGAAATTCCCAACCCATACCAAGGAAAAACTGATGCATTCCACCACTTCCATTATAAGTATTCGTATAAGTCGTATTTGCGACATTACCGACATTTCCGCTTAAAGCATAATTATATCCAATATTTGTAAACGGAACAACACCAAAGCTAACGCCTAAATGCCGAAAAGCCCTGAAACCGGCGACCACATACTCCAAATCAGCATTTTTAGCATTCAATGTTTTTCCGGCCTCTTTGAAATGAGTAACTTGTCCGGAAAACCCCATATCAAAAATAAATGACAAAGAATCAATCGCAGAATAGGATGCCGGATTAAGGTAATTGACCTGATTATGCTCATGAAAGCCAAGAGCAACACCATTCATTCCCCTGTTGAAACCGGTAGTTTGCTCAGCCAGTTCACCTAATCCGTATGCACTATAAGGAGAGTTTGTGCCACCTTGAGCCATTACTGACGGAGATATTGCAGTCAATAAAATAACTGCCAGAATCAATTTCTTCATTCGTTTTGTATTTAGGAGTTGGCAATTTGATCGTCACTCATCGCAAATCTCTTATTTTAACATATTTGTTTGCAAAAGTATTGAAAATTTTTGATATAAAAGAACGATAAGTCAGAAATTAAAGTTATTTTTGCATCGTGAAACGTTTCGAATCTATTTTATGCATTGCTGTGTCATTACTGTTAATGAATTTAACAGCCGCAGCGGCCTCTAATCCCACAACGGTCCCTCCTGGAGACATTCTCAGGCACATGGAGCAAGTTGATGTCAGCCTGCTGACTTGTGGACCCGGATCAGAAGTATGGAGCCAGTATGGTCATACTGCAATTCGCATCAATGACCGTACCACCGGCATAGACCTCTCTGCAAATTATGGAATGTTCTCTTTCAGCCAGAAATATTTTATACTGCGCTTCATATTCGGACTCACTGATTATCAAATGGGGCTGATGAGCACGCAGGATTTCTTATCTGAATACCGCGAAGAAGGACGCTGGGTAAAGGAGCAGCAGCTTCAACTCACTCCCATGGAGAAATGGCATATCATACAGGCTCTCAACAAGAACTATCTTCCGGAAAACCGCACATACCGATATAATTATTTCTACGATAACTGCACGACACGTGCAAGAGATATTCTTCTGGATAATCTGGGATCGTCCGATCAACCGATCAACCCTGATATTTCCAAGTCTTATCCTTCCTATCGGGAACTGCTTCACGAATGTACTGTCAATCACAGATGGAATCGTTTCGGTGAAGATTTGCTTCTGGGCATAAAAGCCGATTTGTCACTTCACTACAATCAGCATGAATTTCTTCCGGAGCAGTTGAGCAAGGATTTTGCCCATGCTTACCGCTATAAGAACGGAAAGAAACAATCATTCATCGGCAAGTCATCCTATTTGATTGCTCCAGGTGCGAGCATCATACCGGCTAAAGGTTTTACGCCAAAACTGGCATTCATCCTCTTTACGCTTGTCCTGATCGCACTGAGTACATTAGAATATTTCAAAAAACGGAATTTCTGGGGAATAGACCTCTTCTTATTATTAGCAACAGGGCTGCCCGGGATTATCCTTTTCCTGATGATCTTCTCCCAACATCCAACGGTGAGTCTGAACTTCCAGATACTTATCCTTAATCCCCTTACCCTGTTTTTTGCTTATCCCCTCATCAAAAACGAGCGAAAAGGAATACTGCATCCTTTCTGGAGAATCTGGACTTTCTTCTTGATATTCGGTATTATCGGAGGAGTCTTTCAAACTTATGCAGAAGGAATAACTTTATTGGCATGGTGTTTGCTATTAAGATGCGTATTCAAGATGACTTTGCTACACGATAAGCAGAAGAATAAAAAAGGAATTCAAACTGAATGAGCACAGAATTAATAAAGAAACATAAAGACAGCACCGTTAACCATTGCATCGTAACGATGCTGGTCTTGCTTGCGGCTACCACCAGTGTAGAGGCTCAGGTCTATCATTCAGCGCTAAAGTTAGCTTTATCTGATATTTCCAAAGATGGAGTTATGGCTCCAACAGAGGTTAAAGCTATAGAAAATGACATTCTGTCCATCATACGTGTCTTTAAGAAAACACAGGATAAGAATGTACAAACACAGCATCTGAATAAAGATGCTTTTTTCACAAAAAGTCCCATAGCTTTTTCGCAATTCGTCAGATCATTTGATCCGGAAACAGAATCAACATGCAAAAAGGCAAAACTGATTATTTATGATTCCATTGTAATCAGAGGGCCAGACCAATCATCCTTTCTTTAGCCCCTTTTCTCTTTTTATAGTCATGATGGCATATAGAAAGGGATAGCTACACTATGCAACTTTTACAATATATATGAAATAAATAACACAAAATGAATTTAAATAATTTTCTCAAATCTCTTTTTGGAGATAAATCTACACGGGATATGAAACTGATCAAGCCTTTTGTAGACAAGATCAATGCCGCCTATCCGGATATCAAAAAGCTCAACAATGACGAGCTACGTGCAAAAACGGATGAGATAAAGAAATACGTACAAGAAGCTGCCAAGTCAGAAAAGGACAAAATCGTAGAACTCAAATCTACGATCGAAGATACACCGATCGATGAACGTGAAGCTATCTTCGACGAGATCGATAAACTCAACAAGGAAGCTGATGACAAATACGAAGAGGCTCTCAATGAGGTAATGCCCATTGCTTTCAATATCATAAAGGAAACAGCCCGTCGTTTTACTGAAAACGAAGAAACCGTCGTTACCGCTACCGATTTCGACCGTACACTGGCTTCCGACCCTAAAAAGGATTTTATCACTATCGACGGTGATAAAGCCATCTATCATAATGAATGGACTGCTGGCGGAACCAAGGTCAAATGGAATATGGTCCACTACGATGTACAGCTCTTCGGTGGTGTTGTACTTCATCAGGGCAAGATCGCCGAGATGGCTACAGGTGAAGGTAAGACACTTGTTGCCACACTGCCTGTATTCCTGAACGCACTCACAGGAAAGGGTGTACACATGGTGACCGTCAATGATTATCTGGCTAAACGAGATTGTCAATGGATGGGGCCTCTCTATGAATTCAATGGATTGAGTGTAGATTGTATTGACCTTCATCAGCCTAATTCGCAAGAACGGCGTAAGGCCTATCAGGCAGATATCACTTTCGGAACAAACAATGAATTCGGTTTCGACTATCTGCGTGACAATATGGCTATCAGTCCTGACGACCTCGTACAACGTGAACACAACTATGCCATTGTCGATGAGGTCGACTCAGTATTGATTGATGATGCCCGTACTCCATTGATTATCTCCGGCCCAATCCCTAAAGGGGATGACCAGATGTATGAAGAATACCAGCCTCTTGTAGAACGCCTTTACGAAGTGCAGCGCCGGCAAGCTACAGAAATGCTGGCTGAGGCAAAACAAGAAATCACCAAGGGCAAACAAGAGAATGATCAAAAGACACTTGATAAGGGTTTTCTGGCTCTTTACCGTTCTTATAAGGCTCTGCCAAAATACAAGCCTTTAATCAAGTTTCTCTCCGAAGAGGGAATTAGGGCTGGAATGTTAAAGACAGAAGAATTCTATATGGCCAACAATAACCGGGAGATGCCAAAAGCTGTCGAGCCGCTGTATTTCGTTGTTGACGAAAAGATGAATTCTGCCGATACTACAGATAAGGGTGATGCATGGTTGTCCAAGCAGACGAATGATGCTAAACTTTTTGTCCTTCCTGATATTGCCAGTGAACTTTCTGATTTGGAGAAAGAGAAAGAAGACGGGAAATATACGGACGAAGAGTATATCGACAAGAAAGACGACCTGCTGACCCACTATAGTGTACAGAGTGAACGTGTCCATACTTTACAGCAGCTCCTCAAAGCCTATACCATGTTTAACAAAGATGACGAATATGTCGTCATGGATGGACAGGTAAAGATCGTTGATGAACAGACCGGTCGTATCATGGAAGGCCGCCGATGGAGCGATGGACTACACCAGGCTATTGAAGCGAAAGAGCATGTCAAGGTGGAAGCAGCCACACAGACCTATGCAACCATCACCCTGCAGAATTATTTCCGTATGTATCACAAACTGGCTGGTATGACGGGTACCGCCAGTACAGAAGCCGGAGAGTTCTGGGACATCTATAAACTGGATGTCGTAGAGATTCCTACGAACAAGCCTATTATCCGTAAGGATATGGAAGACCGTATCTATAAGACGGCACGTGAGAAATACAAAGCTGTCATTGATGAGATTGTTGCCATGAGGGATAGCGGACGTCCTTGTCTGGTAGGTACGACATCAGTGGAAATATCCGAATTGCTAAGCAAGATGCTGAAGATGCGTGATATTCCTCATAACGTATTGAATGCCAAGCTCCATCAAAAGGAGGCTCAGATTGTCGCAGAAGCAGGACGCAGCGAGAATGGATTAGGTGCAATCACCATTGCTACCAATATGGCAGGTCGTGGAACGGATATCAAGTTAACACCGGAAGTCAAAGCAGCCGGAGGTCTTGCCATCATCGGTACAGAACGACATGAAAGTCGCCGTGTTGACCGCCAGTTGCGTGGTCGTGCAGGACGTCAGGGCGATCCGGGTTCATCTGTATTCTATGTCAGTCTGGAAGACAAACTGATGCGTCTCTTCGGTTCTGAGCGTATTGCCAAGGTCATGGACCGTCTGGGCTTTTCAGAAGGTGAACGTATCGAAAGTCCGATGATCTCCAAGAGTATTGAACGGGCACAAAAGAAAGTTGAAGAGAACAACTTCGGTATCCGTAAGCACCTTCTGGAATACGATGACGTGATGAACAAGCAACGTACCGTTATCTACGAAAAACGCCGTCATGCCCTTATGGGTGAGCGTATCGGTATGGATATCACGAATGTGATCTGGGATCGTGTAGTCAATATCATTGCGAACAATGATTTCGAAGAAGCCTCCGAAAAATTCCTCAAGGTTCTGGCAATGGAGATTCCGTTTGATGCCGATGAATTCGAAAACAGTACCAAGAATGACCTGGAAGAACGCGCATTCCAGTCAGCGATGGCAGATTTCAAGCGAAAGACGGATCGTATCCAGTCTGTAGCTTTGCCGATCATCAAAGATGTCTATGAAAAACAGGGACAGATTTACCAGCGGATCATGGTACCAATCACGGACGGCAAACGTGTCTACAATATTCCATGTGATCTGAAAGAGGCCTACGACACAGAAGCAAAATCTGTAGTCAAACAGTTTGAAAAGGTTATTATGCTCCATATCGTTGACGATGAATGGAAAGAGAATCTCCGCCAACTTGATGATCTGCGCCATTCTGTCCAGAACGCAAGTTATGAACAGAAAGACCCGTTACTGGTGTTCAAGCTCGAGAGTGTCAAAGTATGGGACTCCATGATCGATGAAATGAACAATCGTATCGCAGAGATCCTCATGCGTGGGCAGATTCCGGAAATGCAGCAACAGGTACAAGAGGCAGCACCAGAGCAGCACTCCAGACGTTACATTGAACAGAAGAATGACCTCGGTGATGAAACAGGACGTTCCGGGCGTGCAGCACAACAAGCTGCAATGCGCCAGGATACCCGAAATGAAGGTGCACCGATGCGTAACCACACCCCCTATAAGGCTGAAAAGATGCCACGTCCGAATGATCCTTGTCCATGTGGAAGCGGAAAGAAATTCAAGTACTGCCACGGGAAAAACTTATTTTAAAAGCAAACAGAGATTATGAAGATAGAACTCCATCATCTCATCAAGAAGTTCGGGGAAAAGACAGCAGTCAATATCCCCGAACTTCTGTTGTCTTCAGGAGAAATTATCGGTCTTGTCGGAAACAATGGTGCCGGAAAGACAACGCTGTTCCGATTAATGCTTGACCTTTTAAAAAGTGATGAGGGGTATGTTCATCTCATTTATCAGATTGAAGATGAGAACCAAAGTATTGATCCAGCCAAATCGGAAGAATGGAAACCTTTCACCGGTGCCTATATTGATGAAGGATTTCTCATAGACTTTCTCACCCCTGAAGAATACTTTGAATTCGTAGCTAAAGTCAATAATATCCCTAAAGAACAACTCTACGAGCAACTCGCTTCTTTCCACGACTTCATGGGAGATGAAATCATGGGACAAAAAAAACTCATAAGGGATTTCTCTGCCGGTAACAAACAAAAGATCGGTATTGTCGGTGCCATGATCAACCGGCCTCAACTCCTCGTTCTCGATGAACCGTTCAATTTCCTGGATCCATCAAGCCAAAACTATCTAAAACGGCTACTGACGAATTATTTACAGGAGACGAAGGCAACCATTATCGTATCCAGCCATAATCTTCAACATACTGTTGAAATCAGTAACCGAATCATTCTTATGGAGAAAGGATATGTGCTCAAGGACCTTACCAATGAAAATGGTTCCGCAAATCAAGAACTCGATGATTATTTTGAAATATAAACTTTCTGATTGCATACACACATCATTTCAGGCATTATCTTCACTGCTACAAGAGAGTAGAAGGGCCAAACATACTGTTTTCCCCTCATTATTTGTAGGTATTTTCAGATATTACAGACGCAATTCTGTCCTAGTCCTATAAAGTATGTTTATATTTGCAACCAAATATAGGTAAAACGGTAAAAGATGAAATTATCAGAACTCAAAACCGGAGAAAAAGCAGTAATCGTAAAAGTATCCGGTCATGGCGGTTTTCGCAAAAGGATCATAGAAATGGGATTTATCAAGGGCAAGACAGTAGAAGCCCTTCTTAATGCACCACTGAGGGATCCGGTAAAATACAGGGTAATGGGATACGAGGTATCTCTCAGACATTGCGAAGCTGCCTTGATAGAGGTAATCTCTCTGGAAGAGGCAAGAATTATCGAAAAGGAGAAACAAAAACAGGCCTCAGCCGGAAAACGAACACTTCGTACAGTGGCAGACGCCACTGACCCTGATGACCGTCCTTTCATCAATAAGGAATGGGAAGAGGCGGCAGACGAAAGACACCGTGTCATCAACGTAGCACTGGTAGGAAACCCCAACTGTGGGAAAACGTCTCTTTTCAATTTTGCTTCCGGAGCTCATGAGCGTGTAGGCAACTACGCAGGAGTGACGGTAGATGCAAAAGAAGGCTACGCTAAATTTGAGGGCTATGAATTCAATCTGGTCGACTTACCCGGAACTTATTCATTATCAGCCTACTCGCCCGAAGAGATCTACGTACGTAAGCAACTTATTGAGAAGACACCCGATGTGGTCATCAATGTTGTTGATTCGTTCAACCTTGAGCGTAATCTCTATCTCACCACTGAATTGATTGACATGCACATCAGCATGGTCGTAGCCTTGAATTTCTATGACGAAGCCAATCAGCGTGGTGACATCTTCGACCGGGACAAATTAAGTGAACTGTTGGGTGTACCCATGGTACCGACCGTTTTCAAGAAGGGAAAAGGAATAAAAGAACTCTTCCATCAGATCATCCAGGTATATGAATCAGAAGAAGGAAGTGACCCACATTTCCGGCATATCCATATCAACCATGGTCATGAAATAGAAAAAGGTATTCAGGAAATTCAGGAACACCTCAAGAAAGAAGAGGATCTTCGACAGAGCTATTCGACCCGCTATCTGGCAATCAAACTCCTCCAGCAAGACAAAGATGTAGAAAATCTAGTATCAAAGTTTCCCGATGCAAAAGAGATCTTTGCCCATAGGGATACAGCCGCAGCCAGAGTCAAGGAAGAAACAGAGGAAGACAGTGAAACAGCAATCATGGATGCCAAATACGGATTCATTCATGGCGCCTTGGAGGAAGCCGGTTACCATACCGGCAAGAAGAAAAACAGCTACCAGCTCACTCATCAGATAGATAAGATCCTTACCAATAAATGGATAGGATTCCCTATCTTCTTTTTAATTCTCTTTGTGATATTCACAGCCACATTTGTACTTGGATCATATCCGCAGGAATGGCTGCAAGAGGGCATCAACGGATTGGGGAATATAATCAGCGCGACGATGCCGGACGGCCCGATCAAGGCCATGATAGTAGACGGTATCATCGGAGGTGTGGGAGCTGTAATCGTCTTCGTGCCACAGATTCTCATCCTCTATTTCTTTATCTCCTTCATGGAAGACTCAGGATATATGGCCCGGGCAGCTTTCATCATGGATAAGTTGATGCACAAGATGGGACTTCACGGTAAATCCTTCATCCCTCTGATTATGGGATTCGGGTGTAATGTACCGGCTGTCATGGCTACGCGGACAATAGAGAGCAAACGTTCACGTCTGATCACGATGCTGATCATTCCGATGATGAGTTGTACGGCACGTATACCTATCTATGTCATGATCTGCGGAATCTTCTTCCCTCTGAAATACCGAGGGCTCATCCTCACCTCTTTCTATCTCGTTGGCATCATCATGGCCATTCTGATGAGTCTGTTGTTCGGTAAACTTTTCTTTAAAGGAGAAGATACGCCATTTGTAATGGAACTCCCCCCCTACCGTTTCCCTACATGGAAAGCGATGGGCCGTCACACTTGGGAAAAAGGGAAACAGTACTTGAAAAAGATGGGTGGTGTCATCCTGGTCGGAAGTATCATCATCTGGGCCTTAGGCTATTTCCCCCATCCGGAGAACCTTACAGCTCAGCAACAACAAGAACAGAGTTTCCTTGGCAAGATCGGACACACCGTTGAACCAGTTTTCCGTCCTCAGGGATTCAACTGGAAACTAGATGTCGGTCTTATTGCGGGAATAGCAGCCAAAGAGATCGTCGCATCCAGCCTTGGAGTACTCTATGCAAATCAGGGGAACGCTACAGAAGGCCCCCGCGGATCAGAAATGATCCATCAGCAAATGGTCAAAGATATAGCCCAATCAGATGGAATAAGCATCTCGCAGGCGAATCGCATAGCAGGTCTTACAGCCTACTGTTACCTCCTGTTCGTACTGTTATATGTCCCCTGCATCGCGACTATTGCAGCCATAAAAGGAGAAACGGGGAGTTGGAAATGGGCAGGATTTACAGCCGGATACACGTGCGTGTTAGCATGGATCGTCAGTGCTATAGTTTTCCAGATAGGTCTGTTTGTGATATAGCTACAGAAAACAGGACTGAGCATTTTACTTAAAACCGTAAAGAATATGACTCTACAATATATCATTATCGGAATCATTCTGCTTGCCGCCCTTACCTACATAGGGATAAGCACATACAGAACTATAAAACGGAATCTGGTCTGCAAAGATTACCGGTGTGCAGGGTGTCCGATATATGATTCATGCCAAAGAAAAAAGAAAAAAACGAGCAAAAAATTTGGAAGAACAAAATAAAAATTTTACCTTTGCACTCGTTAAACGGAATGGTACCATGGCCGAGCGGTTAGGTAACGGTCTGCAAAACCGTGGAGAGCAGTTCGACTCTGCTTGGTACCTCAATGCAATTAGCGGGAAGTCCTTTAAATAAAGGCTTCCCGCTTTTCAGTTTTATTATAAATCCTCGTTTTAGCCGTACTACAATGGATCATTTTATAAAGTTGGGTTTTAACCATCTTATTATGTTTCAGGAATAAAGTGACTCAAATCATAGGGTTGTTTCTTACAGTATACCTCTGATTTTAAAGCCTTAAAGTCACAGACCTTGACGCCTGATTTCGTCACGGTATCCTCATGGAGAAGCAATATGCACCATTTTGGGGTACCATAATGCACCATTTTGGTGGGGCGAAATGCACCATATCGGTGGGGCGAAATGCACCATATCGATCACAAGTGACTATTGTCGTGAGAATCAGTGACTATGCTTCTTTCTTATCATTAAAAAACAACCATATTATTTGAACCTGAATCTGCCGGCAACGTTCCAAAAGAAGCATCGGATCCACCCGCAACACTCTAAATCAAAAAAAGGATCTCCCGCATCAGAAGATACGGAAAATCCCTCTATTTTTAGAGCCCTTCCAGGCCTTGAATTCTCGATTGCAGATCTACTGGTCAGCTTTATCCCCCTTGGCTGCAGGCTCATCAGGGCCCTTAGTCTCCGCAGGCGTGTCTGCTGACGGATTCTTCACCTTCTTGTCAGTGACCGGAGTGGTCTTTCCAGTTGATTTATCCTGGGCTGCCTCCCGGTTTCTCTGATCAATAGCCTTGATCTGCTGCCTGACCAGTTCCAGATTATCTTTCTGTCTCTGAACTTTCCGGTTCATCTCTTCAATCAGACTGCTTCCCTTCTTGCTGGCAGCATTCAGGAACCCGAGATTATTCTCATAAGTATTAATCTCCTGCTTTAACGACTCATAACGGTGCATCAGCCGGCCACGCTCATTATCCAGCGCACCTTCACCCCGTTCCGCTACATTCTTCAAATTGCTCCTGAAATTCTCCAGACGATGACGGGCCACCGACACATGCAGGTTGGTATAGATCTGGTCAAGGACATCATGATAAGCCTTGTAAACCTTATCCTTTTCTTTATAGGGAACATGACCGATACCATTATATTCACTGACCAGTTCCTGAAGTTGGTCCTGTACTTTATCCCCGGGATTCTTCAACAGATCCTGCAACTTGCCGATAATCTCGTTCTTTTTATCCAGGTTATCGTGCTCTTCCTGATGAGCACCCGCATGAACAGCATTACGAGCTTCAAAAAAATGATTGCAGGCAGAAAGAAAATCATTCCAGAGTTTATCACCCTCTTTCTTAGGAACCATTCCTATCGTTTTCCATTCCTTCTGTAAGGCAATCAGTTTATCGGTCGTCGAATGCCAGTCAGTGCTATCCGTCAAGGCCTGAGCCTTTTCCACCAGAGCTTTTTTCTTCTCAATATTCTCGGCAAACTTAGATTTCAAGCCCTTGAAGAATTCTGCTTTTGCATCAAAGAATTGATCACAGGCAGCACGGAAACGCTGGAAGATCTTCACGTTCATCTTCTGAGGGGCGAAACCTATTTTCCGCCAGTCAGACTGGATAGCGATGATATCCTTCGTATGCTTCTCCCAGTCACCGGCTCCCTTGTTTTCTTCGCCGGCTATAGCCTCCACCTTTTCACAAAGTGCAGTTTTCTTCTCCAGATTATCTTTTTCCTGAGCACGGATCTGCTCAAAGTGTTCCTGATGCTTTTTGTTTATGACCGTCGAGGCTGCCTTGAAGCGCGCCCACACCTTTTCGCGAAGATCCTTGGAGACAGGCCCCGTCTCCCGGTATTCCTGGTGCAGTTCCTGCAGTTGATGAAAGGCACTGATCACATCCGGCACTTCAGCCAGTTTTTCAGCTTCTTCACATAACTTGGTCTTCAACTCAAGATTCTTCTTGAAATCATATTCACGAGCCTCCCGGTTGAGATTGAGCAGATCATAGAACTGTTCCACATACAACTGATAGTTACGCCACAGTTCATTGGCTTTTTCAGGCGGAACAGCTTTTATCTCCTTCCACTCCTGCTGGAGAGCCTTGAAATCCTGATAGGAGTTGTTGGCAGCTTCAGGAGATGTAGCCATCTCCTTGATCTTTTCGATGATTTCCTCCTTCTTTTTCAGATTCTCCTCTTTTTCCGTTTCCTGTTTCTGAAAAATTCTGGCACGCTTTTCCTTGATGATTTGCATCTCAGCCTTAAAGGCTTCCTCCATATCATCAGGGAGTACGGAATAATGATCCGGATCTCCGCCACCGTCAAGATAGGCTTTCATCTTGGCTTCACGGTCAGCATTCAATAATTTGTAGAAAGAGGTCTTTAAATGATCTACTTCTGCTTTGTCAGGATTTTCATTTCCGCGAGCGATCTCAGTCACACGTGCAAGCACATCCTGCCTGCTCGTATAGACCTTTTCTGCAGACTCCTCTTTTTTATCAACTTTTTCTTCTACAGACGAATCTTTCGCACTCTTCTGTTCCGGCACAGATGAAGCCTCAGGTGCAGGACCGGAGATAGCTGCATCTTCGGTAACTGGAGTCTGAACTGTGTCGTCTGTGGGATGAGACTCTGTCTCTGCCGTTTCAGCAGAATCAGGAGCCGTTTCAATAGGTTGATCTTTTTGTTCTTGAGAGCCAGCACCTTCATCAGAAGTATTCTCTGACTGATGGTCTGCTGACTGCTCCTCCGTGGTTGCCTTCTCTCCTGTAAGGGGAGACTCTTCAGAGGAAACTGATTGCTCTGACCGATTCACTTCTTCCATTTTACCTTTTAACAAGGTATTTTCTTGAGAGTCCATCATTTCACTGTTTAGTTTATGATATGGTTTTTCAATGCCAGCGCCTGTCTTCATACAGGGCCATAAATAGCTCCTGTAGCTTATACAAGGCTTATACTATGCAAACTTATATAAATTTTTTGTAAAAACCTAAAGAATATTGATTTTTCTAATTTATTTTGATCAAAGCAAACGTTTATAACGTAAAATCCACCACGATAAGCCGGATACAATGGCAGAAAGGACCAAGGCGATGAGAAAACCATACGGATTACGCTCCAGCCCATTGATCAAGTTCATCCCTAAAAGGGAAGCGATAAGTGTAGGAAACATCATGATAATACTCACTGAGGTCAGCGTACGCATCGTGGTGTTCATATTGTTATTGATAATACTCGAATAGGTATCCATCGTCGATTCCAGAATATTGGAATAGATGCTTGCCGTCTCTCTCGCCTGCATCATCTCAATATTGACATCCTCTATCAGATCTGTATCCAGTTCATCCACCTGCAACTTGAATTTCAGTTTTTGCAGCAAACTCTCATTGCCTCTGATAGAGGTGATGAAATAAGTCAGGGAATCCTGCAGCCTGCTCAGACCGATCAGGCTCTCATTGTTCACCTCCCGGTCCAGGTTGTGCTTAGCTTTCTCAATAAGGGAACTGATCTGTTTCAGACGCTTCAGATACCATACGGAAGAAGAAAGGAACAAGCGGAAGATGAGGTCTACATAGTCCGTAAAACCCACTCCCCTCTTCTGCTGATAGCTGACAAAATCTATCATCATGTTCGTCTCATAATAGCACACGGTAATCGTCACGTTTCCTTTATGGATAATACCCAGAGGAACCGTCGTATAAGGTGTACGGGAACGGATCTCCTTGACATACGGGATTCGGAGGATGATCAGCATCCAGCCATCATCATAATCATAACGGGCACGCTCATCAGTATCACTGATATCTGAAAGGAAATAGTCGGGGATATGGTATTCTTCTTCCAGCAGTTGCTGGTCTTCTTCACTGGGACAGGTTACTTGAATCCAGCAATCAGGCTTCCATGCGTCGATTGCCTTAAGGTTTTTATCAATATTCCAAAATGTTCTCATCGTGCTAATCTCCATAAAAAATCAAGGTATGGGAATTAGCATTCTGCGTAATTCTCACACCTGCCAACTTCTGTTTGCCGCGTGATAATCGTCCATTTAAACTTTTATTTTTTAATAGTTTTGCAAAAGTACGTAAAATAATCCATAAACAGGGCTTTCCCGGGAAATAATTTTAAAATTATTTCCCGACAGCCTTGTCTGAATTAATCATTTGAAGGGCATCTCCGTACAAGTCTCTGCCCGGTAAAAGAGCAGCGGCCTGCCGGCCCTCCGCTTACTTCTCCGGTATTTCAGCCAGAACCTCCTTGACCAGATCCCAGTACGGAGCAATAGAAGGAATGAAGCAACGTTCACTCGTCGTATGCGGAGAAAGGATTGTAGGTCCGAAGGAGACAATATCCAGCCCTGGATATTTGCTCAGGATCACAGAACACTCCAGGCCGGCATGATCAGCCTGGATGACCGGATCCTTGCCATTCTGATCACGATAGACCTTCTTGACAAGTTCCACGATCGGACTTCCCGGAACGGGATCCCAGCCGCTGTAATCACCACTTACCATGGTTTTCATACCTGCCATACTGAAACAACTCTCAAGTTGCTCCACCATATAGGCTTTCATGTCCTCGCGGGAAGAGCGGACCAGGATCTTAAACTCAGCCTTATGGTCATCAATGTCGATGATAGCCAGATTGCTTGAAGTCTCTACGACATCCGGATAAGCGGGAACCATACGGAGCACGCCATTATGACAGGCATAAATGGCATCTACCAGATTATCCTGAATTTCCTCGGGTACACAGGTCTTCGGTACTGCGACCTCCTCAACCAACAACTGTACACCCTTCTCAATACCGTTGAATTCCTCTTCAATCATCGTCTTCTGCTGCTCAGCCATCTGCTTGAGTTTACCGATATTTTCCTTCGGTAAGGTCACGACTGCCACAGCCTGGAAAGGAATGGCATTGCGCATATTGCCACCCTGCCAGGACACCAGACGGGCACCGGCCTTTGCTATTGCCTGCCGCACAAGGCGGACCATCTCCTTGTTGGCATTTGCCCGCCCCTCATTGATTTCCAGACCAGAATGGCCGCCGCGCAGCCCTTTCAAGGTCATCTTTACGGCCCCGTCCAGATCATTGCTCTCTTCCTTGTAATCAAGTTCTGCCGTTACATCGATCCCCCCTGCAGACCCGACAGTAAATTTCCCCCACAGTTCTGAATCAAGGTTCAAGAGTATGTCCGAATGCAATTCTCCCTCAGGCAGGTCATTGGCACCATACATACCTGTCTCCTCATCACGGGTGATCAGGACTTCGATCGGGCCATGCTTCATATCCTTGGCTTCCATGACTGCCATTGCCGTAGCTACTCCCATGCCATCATCCGAGCCCAGTGTAGTGCCCTTCGCCTTCACCCAGTCTCCGTCAATATAGGCATCTATCGGATCCGTTTCAAACTGATGAGCACTCTCAGGAACTTTCTGCGGGACCATGTCCATGTGCCCCTGAAGCAAAACGGTCTTACGGTTCTCCATGCCCGGCGTGGCAGGTTTGCGCATGACAATATTCCCTGCCGGATCCTTGAAAGCCTCTACACCGGCCTTCCTGGCAAAGTCGAGCAGGAATTGCTGAATTTTCTCAAGATGTCCTGAAGGACGTGGGACTTGTGTCAACGCATAAAAGTTATGCCAGATTGCCTCTGGCTTTAAATTTTTGATTTCTTCCATTGTATTATCCATTTAAGTTAAATCAATTCTTCAGACTCATTTCTTTGCCAAGAGAATATCAGATTGGCGACCGGAGGAAAAGAAGTTTTCCATGACCATTTGTCCTCTTTTTATTGAGGACAGGGGGACAGGCCCCTCAACACTGTCAGGAAGACTTATGCTGCTTCCTCAGGGACGCTGATCTTTCCCGTCTTTTTCTTAGCTGTAAAGGACAAGGCCAGCCAACCGTAGATACCGATCAGCACAACCAGCAAAGTTTGTATGCTATGCACGATCAATACAAAATTGAGGGCATCAGTAGCCCCCACACCATATAGCATCAGCATCGTCTTCACGGCAAAGTGCCATGGCCCGGCTCCGTTCGGCGTCGGTACGATCACGGCAATGCTGCCCACGATAAAGGTGACCAGAGCACAAGAAAGACTCAGATGGGAGGTTGCCTGAAAGCAAAAGAAGGTAAGATAGTAATGCAGGAAATAACTGAGCCAGATGGCAAGGGTGAAAAAGATGAACAAAGGTACATTCTTTCACCTTTTTATATATGGAGAGTTTCTTCAGCAGAAAATACAACAGGACAATCACCGTTATCCCGCATATTCCCGTAACGATATAGCCCGAAAAAGTAAAGCGGCCGAAAAAGGCTCCCATACTGGTCCCCGTCTTCCGGAAGAAAGTATGGAAAACAGGGATCTGGTAAAGGATGGTCAGGAATGCGACGAGCAGGATCAGCAGGGAGTCAATCGCTCTCTCGGTCACTACCGTGCCGATAGACTTGGGAAAGGAGACCCCATCCCAGCGGCGGAGGATCCCGCAACGGGCAAATTCTCCTATTCTGGGAACCACCAGACTGGAAGCATAGGATACGAATATGGAGTTGACACTCACCGAGGTCCGAGGGGTCTCTCCCACCGGCTCCAGGGTCTGACGCCAGCGCCACCCGCGAAAAGCCTGGGCGAGAACACCGAAAGGCAGGGACAACAACATCCATGTCCAGTTCATCCCATGGAACATTTCATATTCCACCTGTCTGAAGTTGAAACCCCGATACATCCAGTAAAGGATAGCACCGCCGAGAAATAACGACAGTACTACTTTCAGTATCTGGCTCAAAACCTTTTTCTTCATACGTTGCAAAGTTAGACAAAATAAATGAAAAGGAATTGCTTTTTCCGGACTATATTGGACTCTCTGGAGGGAAACAAACGCTTTAGCTCTCATGCAACTTGATCAACATCAATAAAAAAGCGGGAAAATCAACTTTATCAGCGAATTGTTATCGCACACAATCAAATGTTTGTATATTTGCAATCGAAAAGAAAGAGAGATAAAAAAGGAAAAAGGATAACAGGATTTATGAAGTGAGTGAGTACGAGAGAGTAAGTGAGTAAAAAAGAGAAAAAGTAAAAGGATTGTTTAATTTAGAGGTAAAAAGATTATGGTAACATTAATTTCAGCAGCCGTCGTTGCAATCATGATTGCACAGGCTATCAAAGTAAACAACAAGATTAACTTGAGCAACAAGTAATCTTGCTACTGAGTGAGAAAATTCAATTAAAACATTATAAAAGGCGAGGCAATTCATATTGTCCCGCCTTTTTCTTTGCCCTGCCAGCCCGTTCAAGCTCCCCTTCAGACCGTCAGTGCTCACTATTCCGGATGCAATCCTGAAGTATTTCCACACGGAAAGCGCAATTTTCGGACTTGCAGCCGTTTTTATCAACAAGATTTACTACTTTTGCAAAGTAGAGCAGCAGAAATATGAACAAAGTAAGACCCAAGAAGAATCTCGGTCAGCATTTCCTGACTGATTTGACCATTGCACAGCGGATCGCCGACACGGTTGATGCCTGCCCTGCCATTCCTGTTCTGGAAGTAGGACCGGGGATGGGAGTGCTCACCCAATATCTCATGAGGAAATCCCGTGAACTGAAAGTCGTTGAGATTGATTCTGAATCCGTGACTTACCTGCACGAGCATTTTGCGGTCATGAAGGAAAATATTATTGGGGAGGATTTCCTGAGAATGGACCTTTCCAAAGTGTTTGAGAACAGGCCCTTCGTGCTGACCGGCAATTACCCTTACGACATCTCCTCCCAGATTTTCTTCAAGATGCTGGATTTCAAGGATCTTATCCCTTGCTGCACGGGCATGATCCAACGGGAAATGGCACAGCGGATCGCTTCCCCACCAGGTAAAAAAGCCTACGGCATCATCTCAGTCCTGATCCAGGCCTGGTATAATGTGGAATATCTCTTCACAGTCGATGAGAATGTCTTCAATCCTCCTCCTAAGGTGAAAAGTGCCGTCATCAGGATGACACGTAATGGAATAACTGACCTGGGGTGCAATGAAAAACTTTTCAAGCGACTGGTGAAAACCGTATTCAACCAGCGCCGGAAAATGCTTCGGGTCAGCCTTCGTCAAATGTTCCGGAAAGACCAGATCAACAAGGATTTCATTTCACAGGACATCATGACGAAAAGACCGGAACAACTCTCCGTAGACCAGTTTGTTCACCTGACCAATCAGGTGGCAGCCGAATACCAGAGAGCAGGTATCCCTTTTTAAGCCCAAGCGGAAAGTCATTCCCGGAATGATCAGGATGCAAAGGGAAATCCATTCACAGAAAAATAATTCATTGCATCAAAAATGCCCTTAAACAGTTGCATAATCGGAATATTATCTCTATTTTTGTCAATACGAATCTAATATAAAATCTTATGATAGACGTTAAGCAAACACTAAGAAGCGCAGAAGACCGTATGAAGAAAGCTACGTGTTTTCTGGAAGAAGAACTGGCACGCATCCGCGCCGGTCGCGCCAATGCAGCCATCCTTGATGGCGTAAGAGTGGAGTCCTACGGACAGACAGTCCCCCTGAACCAGGTAGCCAATGTCTCTATTCCTGATGCTCGTACCATCGTGATCCGCCCCTGGGACCGCAAGCAGATCAAGGCAGTGGAAAAGGGGATCATGGACTCTGACGTAGGCATTACACCGGAAAACAATGGTGAAGTGGTCCGCCTGAACCTTCCTCAACCTACTCAGGAGCGCCGTAAAGAACTTGTCAAGCAGTGCAACAAGATGGGGGAAAAGACAAAAGTGGAAATCCGTAGTGCACGCAGTGAATATAAGGAGAAACTCAAGAAGGGGATCAAGGATGGACTTTCTGAAGACCTCGAAAAAGATGCTGAGGACAAGCT
>ENA-UOOK01001713-UOOK01001713.1-fermentation-metagenome-genome-assembly--contig:-NODE-1713-length-28399-cov-12.048123_pt1 | contig 28399 bp, 21 predicted proteins | sample MGYA00245777_ERZ724023 | MGnify/ENA primary metagenome ERZ724023 (study PRJEB28704, sample SAMN03018312) | fermentation metagenome | biome: anthropogenic terrestrial biome; feature: soil... | reverse complement strand
ATCTTACAAATGTAACCAGAAAAAACCCTGTAGAGCCGCCCATGTTTTGCATGCTTTTAAGAAAGCACTTGACAGGTTCCTATATAAAAAATATAAGACAGATAAATTTTGACAGAATTGTAGAAATTTCTTTTGAATGCAGGGATGAATTGGGTACTGCCGTACATAAATCCCTCATTACGGAAATAATGGGCAAACACAGCAACATTATATTTTTAAACGAAGAGCTTTCAGTAATTGATTCTTTAAAAAGAATTACACCAAATGTAAGTTCTGTAAGGCAAATATATCCGGGACTTAAATATATTACTCCTCCGGGCTCTGATAAATTGAATCCGATGACAGTGAGCAAAGAATTGTTTATGAAAGAAATTGAATCAGTAAACAGCGGAATATATATTTTTGATTTTTTATATAAGAATTTCACCGGATTCAGTCCTTTTATATCAAGAGAAATTTGTTATTTGACAAGCTTAAATGAAAGCACATATTTAGGTGAGTTAAGCGAGAATAAAAAAGAAGAAATATGGAATGCATTCAATAAAATCATAAATAGAATAAAACAAAAGGACTTTTCATTTAATATTTATTATGATGAAAATAAGCCATATGGTTTCTATTGCATGGAAATTGAACATTTAAATAAGCTTAGCAAGAAAAGTTTCACTTCGCCCGGAGAGCTTTTAGATGAATATTATTATGAGCAAGACAATAAAAATAAAATAAATCAAAGAGTTGCAAGTCTTATTAAAAGCATAAATACAAAAATTATAAGAAATAAAAAAAAGGCTGAAAAGCAAAGAAATGAACTTTTAAATGCTGAAAGCAGAGATAAGTACAGAATTTACGGTGAGCTTATTCTTTCAAACCTGCACAAAACCCCTAAAAATAACAAGCTTTTAGTGATAAACTACTACGACCCTGAACAAAAAGAAATTGTTATACCCTTAGACCCTAAACTCAACTTATCACAAAACAGCCAAAAATTTTTCAAAAGATACAATAAGCTTAAGAAGGCTGAGGATGAGCTTGAAAAATTAGTCAATTCAACTTTAAGCGAAATATCTTACTTGGAAAATATTTTATTTTCCATTGAGGAATGCGAAACTATCGATGATTTAAACGAAATTTACAACGAGTTAATTGCTGAAGGGTTTATGAAAAGAAGCCTAAAGGTGAATAAATCAAAAGAATCAAAACCTGTTACAACATTTATCTCTTCGGCAGGTCATGAAATATTAGTGGGAAAAAACAATATTCAAAATGATATGATTACATTTAAAATTGGCAAAAATGATGATTATTGGTTCCACGCCAAAAACATGCCCGGCTCCCATGTTATAATAAGAACAAACGGTGATGAATTGACAGATGAAGAGTTTGTTGAAGCAGCACGTATTGCTGCATTTTACAGCAAAGGAAAAACTTCCGGCACTGTTGAAGTAGATTATACCCAAAAATCAAACGTGAAAAAGCCCCCTAATGCCAAGCCCGGGTTTGTAATTTACGATACAAATTATTCTATGCTTGTTAAGCCGAATATTGAAGGGATAAAAAGGGACAGCGGGGACGTATCTTGATTGTCACAGGAATGGGACAGCCAAGGTACGTCCCCAGTGTCCCACTTATTCGGTTATAACTACCTGATTGGTTTTATCAGTTTCTTCAAGCTGGACGCTTATTCTTTCCGACCTGGATGTAGGCACGTTTTTGCCGATAAAATCTGCCCGGATTGGCAATTCTCTGTGTCCCCTGTCGATTAATACGGCTAATTCCACGTTTTGAGGTCTCCCTTGGTCTACAATTGCATCAAGGGCTGCCCTTACTGTTCTGCCTGTGTATAAAACGTCGTCAACTAATATTACCGTTTTGTCTTTTATATCGTAGTCAAAGGATTTTACTGATAATGGAGCTCTGTCATCCTTCTGTACATCATCTCTGTAATAGGTAATGTCCAAAGGAAAAACAGGCACCTTGGAGCCTTCAATTTCTTCGATTTTTTTTGCTAATCTAAGTGACAAGGGCCATCCTCTTGTTTTTATTCCGATAAGTACTATATTTTCTACGCCTTTATTTCTTTCGATAATTTCATGTGCAATTCTGAATGCTGCTCTTTCAATAGCTTTTCCGTCCATTATTAATGCTTTGATATTCATAATACCCTCCTTGAACAAAAATCTTCAGCTAAAGCCCTCAGAATTATCACGTGTCTGTCACACCACGATAAACGAATATTATCATGTTTGTCATCCTGAGCAATAGCGAAGGATCTCATGAGATCTTTCACTGCGTTCAGAATGACGCTACGCGGGTTATTCATTACAATGACGAGAGCTACGCCTTCGCACTAAGTCTTAATCTTTTTCAACACCTTTAAAAAGTAATCCGGTAATTCACTTTCAAATTCCATATACTTGCTGGTTGTCGGGTGAACAAATCCCAAAATTTTCGAATGCAGAAGCTGTCCTTCCAACCCGAATTTATTTGTCTTACCATAAACATCATCGCCTACAACAGGATGTCCTATATGCTTCATATGGACTCTTATTTGATGAGTTCTGCCGGTTTTTAACTTTAACTTCAGTAAAGTATACTTACCATACCTTTCAATCACCCAATAATTTGTAATTGCTTCTTTGCTGTTCTTGTTTGTTACGGTAAACTTTTTCCTGTCTTTTTCGCTTCTCCCTAAAGGTACATTAATTTCTCCGTCATCTTCCTTGATATTTCCTTCAACTAATGCATAGTAAATTCTGTTAATTGAATGCTCCTTTAAACACTCAGCTAAAAAGTTGTGAGCTCTGTCATTTTTGGCAACAAGCATCAGACCTGAAGTATTTTTGTCTAATCTGTGAACAATTCCTGGGCGCATAACCCCATTTATGGTTGATAAATTTTTAAGATGATACATAAGTCCGTTTACCATAGTGCCTGAATAATGTCCTGCGGCAGGATGAACTACCATTCCCTGAGGTTTATTTATCACTGTTAAATCGTTGTCCTCATAAACAATATCCAAAGCTATGTTCTCTGCCTTTACATCCAAAATTACAGGGGGCGGAATAACTATTTTTATTGTATCGTTTATTTTTACCTTATAATTTGCCTTTACTTTTCTTTCATTAACGGTTATATTTCCATCGCAAATAAGCTTTTGTACAGAATTTCTTGAGCCGCCTAATTTTTCTGAAATGAATACATCAATTCTTTTATTTTCTTCATCTGAAACAAGGATGAGTTCCTTACTTTCATCACCCAAAATTTCCATGTTTTCAAAGTCTTCTGAATCATATAGATCATCTGAATCTCTTTGATCATCGGAATCATCAAAGTCATCATAATCATCAGTGTCATCAAACTCATCTACATCTTTAATGACTTCAGAATTTTCAAAATCTTCTTTTTCCCCGATATTATTAATATCATTTAATTCAAACTCTTTCATTGCTTCCACTCGTTTCAAACTTATTAAAAATGATTATAATTACCATTAGTATTGTTCCGCATACAACAAAACTGTCAGCAATGTTAAAAACAGGAAAGTTATAAAAGCTTCCAAACCTTACATCGATAAAATCTATGACATACCCTAATCTCAGCCTGTCAATAAAATTGCCTATTGCGCCTCCCGCAATCATCGCAATTGACAATTTGGACAAATAAGAAATATTCTTTGTTTTAAAATAAATGTACCCTAAAAAAACAAGCATTATAATAGTTGTAATTAAAAAGAACATCCTTTGATTTTGCAATATGCTGAATGCTGCACCTCTATTCTCTGCATATGTAAAACGTAAGAAATTTCCTATTATTTTTATTGAATCACCGTTTTTTAAAACATCTGCTACCCAAAACTTTGTTAATTGGTCGAAAAATATTGAAAATATGATTACAATTGCTGCTATAATATTCATAATCACTCCTGTAAAATATAATGCTTATTGTATTATGATACAAATTCCCGTAATAAATTCATTTTCATCTATTTCAGAATATTGAGGGTATAAATGAAAACTTTCCTCTCACAATTTTCATATGAGGGGAAAATTTCAAATTGTTTTATCATCCTTGATGAAATCAAAATATTTTTCTAAGCTTTTATTTTTCTCCTTATAGTCTAAGCTACCACCTATATACCAATCTTTGTAATATGTTTAATAATATAATAGCTAATATTGGAGAAAAGTCAATCATTCCCATGCCTAATCCTAGTTTGTCTAAAATTGCCCTGCATGGAGCCAATATTGGCTCGGTCATTTGATAGATAAAGTAGGAAATCTTTGAAATTTGTAGGGTTGGGAAAAATGATAATATAACTCTGATCAGTATTAAATAATAAATTATACTTAATAGTGTTCCAAGAGCTAACTTAATAATATAAAACATAAACGCTCCTTATTTGCCGTAATAATAATTCCTTTCATATCTGTCGCTTAATCTTCCGTCAATCTGCACATTGTTTGGAGCTAGTACGAATATTCCGTTTGATACTTTTTGAATGCTTGCTTCTAATGCATAAACGGCACCTTTGATAAATTCGAATACTTGCTTTTGATCCTCAAGTTCCATTCCTTCAATATTAAGAACTACAACTTTTCTGTTTTTAATTTCATCAACAGCTTTTGTGCAATCCTCATATTTTTCCGGCTCACATATAAAGACTTTCATATCAGTGTTGGAATGAACCTTAATCACATTGTTTCTTTTTGTGTAGGTTCCCATTCTTTCATTTCTGTTTCTTTCTGTTCCTTCAGAAACAATTTCCTCCTCCTCATAGTCTTCTTCCAAGTCTGTGATGCCAATGAAGTCCTTCACTTTTTCCATCATGCTCATTTACTCTTCCTCCTTATATTTTCTGGCTCCAAATATAGCTGTTCCGATACGTATAATGTTAGAGCCTTCCTCAATAGCAATTTCAAAGTCATTTGTCATGCCCATGGACAAATATTTCATTTCAGTATTTTTCAAATTCATAGTTGAAATTTTATCGTATATATTCTTCATCGTTTTGAAAACCCACCTAACATCCTCAGGGTTCTCGCAAAACGGGGCAACCGTCATCAATCCAAGTACTTTTATATTATCAAACTGTTCCAAACTTAATATAAAATCATAAACATTTTCTTCAGTTATACCGAATTTACTTTCTTCTTCTCCAATATTTAGTTCAATGAGCACATTTGCAGTCAAATTATTTTTTTCTGCTCTTTTATTAATTTCTTCAGCTAAACTTAAACTTTCCACCGAATGAATAAGTACTGTCTTATCCAATATGTATTTTACTTTATTCTTCTGCAAATGACCTATCATGTGCCATTTTATATCAATGTCCTTAAGCTCATCGTACTTTTTTATCAGTTCCTGTACTCTGTTTTCTCCAAGGTTATTAATCCCTGCTTCAACAGCTTCTTTTGCTCTTTCCGAATCCACTGTTTTTGAAACAGCTATCACTGTTATATCTTTCGGAGCTCTTCCGATTTTTTTACAGGTATTTTCAACTCTTTTCATAATATCGTCAATATTTTCTCTAATGCCCAACTCTGCCTCCTAATCTGCAATTTGACCTTCATACACCTTATCCGGCTCAAGTATTACTTTATCAAATATTTTAATTGTAGGATATCTTTTTTCTCCGATAGTTATTATATTTCTTTCATTTATACCTATGTAATCTCCCGGAAACACTATTGAATATTCTTCATTGCTGCCTTGTATTTCAACAGGGAAAAATTTGATTATATTGCTGGCATCCTTGACATACACGCCCTTCATGCCGTTTAACTCTATCAATGCTTCGTTTTTAATTTTCAATCCTTCATATGCTGCCGTAATAAGTTCAATATTAACGTATCTCTTATCATAAACCTTATAGAAATAGTCATCAAAATACAATACTAATACTGATTCTTCGCTGCCGTAATTTATTTTTTTAATAAAACCCCAGACTATGTGCTGTTCCCCGTCTGACAGTATTCTCACTTTTATGTATTTATTTTCTTCAAACAATCTTGCCTTTTCATTATTTACAGTTACAATTATATAATATTCAAAATTCCTGATTATTTTGTAGAAGCTTTCATCTTTTTGAACAGTCTCTCTTTTATCTTTAAATGAATACTCGCGCCTTACAGTGCTGCTTGGTGTCATGTCCATAACATTTTCAAATTTATAATCATCTTCCAACCCGTCGGTTTTATATGTAATAATGCCAGCCCGGTCTGAGTAATAAGGAACTTTATGTGTAGAAACGCTGTTTGAGAGGTTGTTTTTCATTTCATTCAGCTGACTGATTGAATACTCATCATATTTGCCACTGTAAAAATCATTATTAGTCATTTGTTCGACAATACTATACATATTCTGAAGCTCATTATTCAATATGCTTATTTGTAATTCATTTTGATAAGCAGTAAAATTTTCTTGGGATAAAACTTGTTCGCTGTTTTCTCTGTTATCTATAGCAGATTGAATTTCAGCAATTTGTTTGTTTACTTCAACCGAATCCACATCTGTATTAATATCTGCGATAAGCTGTCCTTCCTTAATCTTTGTACCTTCTTCAAAATAATACAAAACGCTGCCATCAAGGGTTGCACTGTACACATTTTCATCCTTGACAACAATACCTTCAGCCTTAATAACATCCTCCAAAATTCCGTTTTCTGCTACCATGAAGTCTGCAGGTGATTTGAAATTTTGAAATACATAAATGGCTATAATAACTAATGCAAATGAAAGAAAGAAATTTTTTAAACCAAAATTTTTTCTTGCCACTATTAATCTCCAAATTTCTAAGATATTAACTTTTTCTTATGTAATAATTACAAAGGCCAAAGCCTTTGCTTCAATGATTGCATTCATTATATCATCAGTGCAAGCCGCAAATCGGCTTGCTTCACACCGATACAATGGATGCATCGGGGCAAAGGCCAAAGCCTTTGCTTCAATGATTGCATCCATTATAACATAATCTTCATATTTTGTGCAAGCAATATTAACTGATTTTCAATAAATATTGCAATAATTATTAAAATTAATCAATATATATGACACATTTTTCAGCTTGTTTATCTTTTTCAATCCTTTTTTTCCAATTCTTTCTTAATGCTAAGCGCAACAGGGTCATTTGGAGCTATTTTTAACGCTGTTTGAATATCTTCTTTTGCCCTGTCAAATTGATTATTATACAAATAGGCTGCGGCTCTGTTACAAAATACTTCACAGTTGCCGGGGTCTAAACTTAACAATGTTGAGAACAGTTCTGCCGCTTCAACATATTTACCCCTGCATATTTTGCACAGCCCTAATTCATTTAATGCATCCTTTTGAACACTGTCGAGCTTTAATACATTCTCAAAGTATGTTTCTGCTATACCGTATTCTCCCTTAGTCCTGTATGCAAGACCTATGAAAAACAGCAGATTCCACCACCCGCCAAGCTCCTTGACCAAGGGTAGCAGCAGCTCCAACGCTTCATCCGGTCTTTCCTTAAGTACAAGATTGTACCCGTTTTCATAATCAACATAGGGCTTTAATTGGAGCAATTCATTTCTTATTTCTTCTATTCTCAGCTCATCATCATCAAGTTCCTGATGTTTTTGCCAGGTGAGTTCTGCCTTCACATATTGCTGCTTCCTTTTATAATAATAACCTAATTTATAATAAGCTAATGAGAACTTATCATTATAATCAAGGCATTTCTCAAAATAAAAGCAAGCTTCTTCCAGAAAATATTGGCTTACATCATTTCTTTTCTCATGATGCTCCATTCCCATCTTTTCCAAACAAGAAGCGTAAATGAAGCAGGTTTTTTCATTTTCTTCATTATTTATTAAAGCTCTTCCGTAAACCACACCATCTTCTGCTTTAATGCCGTTATTAATACAATAAATAATATAAGGCAAGAACTCAAAATTAAGCTCTTTAAACATATCCTTATAATCCTGTATGTATTCAAAATTTCTGTCAGTTCCTGAAATATATATTATTCCGTCAATAATGTTGTTCAGTGTTATTCCGTCTATTTCATTTTGTTTGTTTATATCCTCCAAAAGCTTTTCAACTCTTACGGGTACAGGCAGCTCCTTTTTCGCAATATATATTTTATCCTTAAAGCTTACAACTGCACCCTTTTTTAAGGTTATAAATGAAATATCATTTCTTTTTTTAAGAAAGGACTCTTCAAAATATTTTTCCCTTTTCATCTATCCTCCTCTATGTTATTAATAATATAAGTATCACATCTGTTAAAAATATTCTCCCTGTCTTTATATACAAATAATATTATTTCACCACCGATTTCTGCTATTCTGAAATCATTAATAACCTTACCTTCTATCAAATAGAAGTATTTATTTTTAAAATCTATATCATTTGCCAAATACCGCTTTATGCTTTTAAATTTATCTTCAGACTCCCTGTTTAAATAATCCGGCAATTCTTCGTATTGATTATTGAATATATAATCAAATTTTAATGCTTGTATAAATTTATCATTCATCCTGTTCATATATTCCATATAATCATACAATATTTTATAAAGTTTTTTCCTGCTGTGAGCCTTATTATACAGCTCATATTTCTGCCAGTAATCACTGAATGAGCTGTAAAACTCAAAAGCTGAATCAGGAAACATATTGCTGACTATATATTTTAGTGAGCTGTTGAAATATTTTTCATTATAGTATTTATCCACCAATTCTTCAATGTTTTTTAATTTCAGCAGTTCCTCCAAACTGATATATTTTGTGCAAATTACTTCATATGGTGCTTTTTTTGTGTATTTAATCCGGTGTTTTTCTTTATCCTTGTATATTTTGGTTCCCTTCAACACTTTTAAAAATCCAAGCTGAATTTTCTCCGCATTAAGATTATGTATTCCGTCAAAGGACTTTTTAAAGCTTTCATAGTCTTCATAAGGAAGCCCTGCAATAAGGTCAAGGTGCATGTGTACATTATTATTTTTGCTTATTTCGTTAATTACACGGCTCATTTTATCCTTGTCCATGTGTCTGTTGATTTCTCGCAAAGTATCCTCGTTCAATGATTGGACACCAATTTCAAATTGAAACATATTGACAGGCATTTTACCTATGAAGTTTAAAAATTCATCGTTAATAATGTCTGCAGTTATTTCAAAGTGAATTTTCATATTATTTTTGTTATTTTCTACAATGTATTGCATTATCTCCATTGAACGCCTGTAATCTGCATTGAATGTTCTATCCACAAACTTTATCTGCCTCGCCTTTGTATTTAAAAGTTTTTTTAAATCCTTTTTTACTCTTTCCATTGAAAAAAACCTTATTCTTTTATCAATGGATGACATGCAGAAGCTGCAGCAAAAAGGGCACCCTCTTGAAGATTCATAGTATATTATTTTATTTGTAAACTCTTCGCCCGGCTCATAGGGGTAATTAATTATGTTAAGGTTATCTATAAGCCCTCTTTTTTCATTAATAATTACATCATTGTTTTCTTTGAATGCCAAACCCTTGATCCTATGCAGCTTAGGAGCTGTGCTTTGAATTTCTTCAAGAAATTCTTTAAATATTTCCTCCCCTTCTCCAAAAATAATATAATCGATGAACGGATTATCCTCCATCATCTGTTTTATTTCAAATGAAACCTCAGGACCTCCGTACAATATCTTGGCTTTATTTTTTGATTCCTTTATTATGTATGAAATATCATTTATGTAATCTATATTCCATATATAGCATGAGAAACAAATAAGATCTGCTGCTTCAGCCAAGATTTCTCCCAATATATATTCGAGCTTTTGATTTATGGTAAATTCTTTGATTTCAATATTAAAATTACTGCAATATTTTTTTAAATACCGCACGGATAAATTTGCATGAATAAATTTCGAATCCAAAGTTACCAACAATATTTTCATATTCTAATCCTCATCAGCCCCGATTTACTTCTTACTAATGCTTCATTTTCAGTTCTTTGTATAACCTTGCACCTCCCTAAAAGGGGATGACTGAATTCCGGATATTTTAGGCATTCCTTAATATCCGGAATTTTATCCGATATTGTTAATTTTTCAGGATTTATTGAACCTTTCCTAAGTTTGTACAAATATATAGAAAAGCTGTTTAATATGTCTGAGTTATTATCGGTGGAATATTTCGAGCTGTTATTGCCTGAAGATACCAATTCATTATCAGTTGGTGCCTCTATTGCTTTGTCGGAAACATTTAAATTATCAGCTGCAGCTTTATTTTCAAATATGTAATATAACACCTTGCAGTTGTTAATATCATTATCACCAAACAGCATAGGCATAGCAATCATTTTTATTCTTTCTTTTTCAAAATCAATTATATAATTCTTATCTGTTTCTATTTCATTTTTTGCACAAAACTCTTTAATTGAGAAATTTATAAGTCTTTCCCTAGATGCTCCCTTAATGCTTTCGATTTCAGCGTTATTCATAAATTCATAAATTACAGATGATATAAGCAAAGCATTCAATATGGTATTTTTATTTAATGTGTAAAATGTAACTGCTTTCAAAGCCTCATCGATTAAGTTTTCCCACACAGTGTTTGACAACACTATGGGAATAATTTTAAACTGTAGAAGTTCATCATTCATATTTGATGGCTTTTTATTTTTAAGCCAATAATCGATTGTTTCATCATTGCCATTCATGTAGTGGGCAAATAACTCAATTTCCTTTTCATATCTCTCTTTATCAAAAAGACATCCAATATTATTTTCATAAGGTATGAGACATTTTACCGTAATTAAAAACAGCTGAAACTCAATGCTCTGTTCGTCATCGAAGCAGAAATCAAGCAGGTTGTTTATTCTATATTGCATTTATTCTCCTAATCTACCATCCATTCCTGCTTTAGTATCGCTCGCAGTAATGGGGTTAGGTCATAAAAAAGAATTCGCAGTATTAACTGCGATTCCATTATACAATCAATTATTGAAATTATCAAATGCTTTATCAATTCTTTAAATTCTCAAATTCTTCTTTATAAATAGATGCAAATTGTAAAACCTTCGTAGAGTAATCACTTACACCTTTTTCATCGCTTGACGATAAATAGTTTTCAAGTCCTTGCTGACCCCTGTTGTATGCAGTGAGAGCCTTATGCATGTCCTTATTGTAAACTCTGTTAAGATATGAAAGTTGTGTGATTGTAAGTTTTAAATTAAATTCCGGGTCTAAAAGCATCTCATGATTATATGAATATCCTAAATTTTTTACAATAATCTTGGCAGTATTCTCCATAAGCTGACCCAGCCCTAACTCACCTCCCGCACCCATGGCATTGGGATTAAAATCGCTTTCTCTTTTTAATACACCCAATACAATAAACGGGTCTATGTATCTTTCTTTGCTTTCCTCAACAAGAAATTTACAATGGTCATATTCTAATCTTGTCAGTTTTTCAGTAAACCGAATCAATTCTTTTTCGCGAATAAATGAATCTCTGTAATCGTAAATATATGATTTTATTATTGGTTCCTGTGATAATTTGTAATAATTTTGTTTATCCTCTGCTGCTGCAGTCATACCTGTATTTATCATCATAAAGTAAGAAAATATGCATAGGACTGTTAAAATAGTCAAGTATTTTTCCCTTTTCATTTCACACCTCCTTGTCCTGCATTAATTATAATGTATAATTAATGTAGGCTCAATGTAGAAACTTGAAATGTATTGTTGAATAGTGGGACAATTTGACATTTGGGGGACATTTCTTCATGAAAAAAAGAACGCTCAGCGCGTTCCTTATACTGCTGACAAGGTTTACGATCCATTGTCATTGCTACATTTTTTCCGGTGCTTCCATTCCCAATAACTTCATACCCTCTTTAAGCACTGTATTAACTGATAAAGTAAGAAGCAGTCTTGCCTTTTTAATCCTTTCATCGTCTGTAATAATAGGGCATTCATGATAGAATCGGTTAAATTCTTGTGCAAGACCGACAATGTATCGAGTCACCATAAACGGCTCGTATTTGTCATGAGCGTTTAATACCGCTTCTTTAAATCCTTGCAGCTTTCTAATAACATTGAATGATTCATTGTCGGTAAATACAGAATAATCCACATCATCATTTATTTCTATATCTGCTTTCCTGAGAAGACTGCAGGTTCTTGCAAATGTGTATTGCACATAAGGACCTGTTTCACCTTCAAAGCTTAATGTTTTATCCCAAGAAAATACATAGTCCTTGATTCTGTTGTTAAAAAATTCCTGGAATATTACCGCACCTATTCCAACCTGCTTTGCAACTTTCTCTCTGTCTTCCAAGTTTGGATTTCTTTCATTTATAATTTCGTTAGTTTTTTCAATTGCTTTATTTAAAACATCTTCTAAAAATACTACTCTTCCTTTTCGTGTAGCGATAGCTCCGCCTTCCAAACTTACAGTTCCGAACATTACATGCACACAGTCATATGCCCAGTCATATCCCATTAAGTTAATTATTTTTCTCCATTGGTCAAAATGCAGTTTCTGCTGTGCTCCAACCACATATATATTCTTATAAAAATCATATGTATCTTTCCTGTATTTTGCAGCTGCCACATCCCGGGTTACATAAAGAGTTGAGCCGTCGCTCTTTTGAATCAGCGCATCCGTGAGACCATACTGCGAAAGCTCTACTATTCTTGCTCCTTCAGATTCCTTAAGAAGGCATTTGTCTTCCAATTCATCTATTATTGCAGGCATTTTGTCTGAATAAAAGCTTTCTCCCGCATAGGAATCAAATTTAATGCCGAACATATTATATACACGGTTAAATTCCTTTAAGCTTACTTCCCTAAACCATACCCATAATTTGTGTGCTTCTTCATTTCCTGTTTCCAATTGCTTAAACCAATATCGTGCTTCTTCCTGATATTCGGGATGGGTTTCAATTTCCTGATTATATCGCACATACAGCTTCATCAATTCGTTTATGGGGTCCTTTTCGATAGCTTCTATAATTTCAGGAGTTGCCCATTTTTTATATGCGGAAATAAGCATTCCAAACTGTGTTCCATAATCTCCCAAATGGTTTATTGCAATAGTATTGTATCCCATGTATGTATAAATATTGTATATGGCATTTCCTATCAAGGTTGAACGTATATGACCGATATGAAATGGTTTTGCAATATTTGGAGATGAAAATTCAACTATTACAGTCTTGCCTTCTCCAACATTTGTACTGCCGTAATTTTCTTTTTCTTCAAAAGCTTGCTGCAGGACTTTTTTAGCAAACTGAGATTTATTTACAAAGAAATTTACATAGGGTCCTGCGCTTTCAATTTTTTCAAACTCATCCACTGCTCCTATTTTTTCAACCATTTCTTTTGCTATTGCTGCAGGTGAGCTCCTGTATTTCTTTGCAAATTTAAAACACGGTACCGCATAATCTCCCATATCAGTATTAGGCGGTATCTCTATTAATTGAAGAGCATCATCCATTGACAGCTCTGTTTCTATTGATGTAAAAATCTCAGCTACTTTTTCCTTAAAATCCATACTCTCCTCCACAATTCCAATATATAATAAAATTCCATCCGCCCCAACAATTGGGCGGACTTAGAATCTTTTTGTAGTCACAATAATAACACAGCGTTTTTAAAGTGTCAACGTTACATACTCCCACGACGGTTTTTATACTTTTATACTCGTTATAAGTCAAGCTCGGTTTCACCGTCTCCCTGAGTTATATGCCATTTTTCATGACCTGTTATTTCATCTATGGTCACTTTATCAGATAAAATATGAGCAATCATCATATTGTTCTTTGGAGGCTTTCTCGTTACCATGAAACCATTCTTTAAAAGGGCATTTCTGTATTCACCGTAAAGACCTGTTCCTATAACAGCATATTCAAGTCCGTTGTCATAGCCATATTTTGCTATGCCGTTTGACAGTGTTTTTATGTATCTTTCATTTGCAGGGTCTGTAAAAAATTCAACCGCAGATGTCATTTTAGAGCCGTTTGCAACTGCATTATGAAGTATCGCAAAGCCGATAATCTCATCGTTAAGCTTTGCAAGAACAGTTACATAATTAATATCCGGCCTCTCATTGTATCTGTAATTTAAATATTTATAATCTCTTGCCAAAAGAACATTATATTTTGATTTGTATTTATCCCAGCATATTTGAACTTCTTCAGGAACCCTGTTAAGTATTTCAAATTTTATTTCTTTATCCATCTGCCTTTTCAGTTTATTCTTCATATATGCAGCATAGATGGAATTGACCATTTCCGCCAAGAATCCTATCTTAATTCTTCGTTTAAGAATGTTATTAATAAGTATAGGCTTTACATATACTTCTTTTTCAAAAAGTGTAGGCCAGCCGAATCTTTGATATGCAGCATAAGATTGGTCGTTTGCCAAACCTATTACCACATCCACGCCATCTTGCTTTCCCCTCTCACAGGAGTTTTCTGTCATTTTTCTGAAAATACCCTGTCTTTTGTAATCGGGATGAGTCATGGATTTAACCGAATGAGCGGCTAACAAAGTTTTTCCGTTAACATAAAGCTCGTTTGGCAGCAGTCCGTCACAACCGATAACCTTATCCCCTTCCTTCAATAAATACATCATATTCCCTGATTTATTGTAAGGGTTCTTGTCGAAAAGCCATTCATACATTTCCTTTTTTGAGTTGGTTGCTTCACCGAAAGAGATTATCGACAATTCTTCAAATGCCGCAAAATCTCTATCCATATCCAGTCTTACTATTTCTCTTTCCATAAACACTCCAAATATAATGCAATATTATTATTTTATGTTTTTTTTATTTTAATATAATATTTAATATATGTAAATGAAAAACTTTAAAGAATTAATTATTATCCAAATTAAGACTAAGATATGTTTATGTCTGCAGTTGAAAATAAGGCTAATTTGCCGCCCATTATCACCCTGTCACCTAAATATTTGCAATATAGTGTGCCGCCTCTCTGAGATGCCTGATAAGCAATCAAGCTGTTTTTTCTTAATTTTTCAGCCCAATAAGGAATTATATGGCAATGACCTGAACCGCATACAGGGTCCTCTGTGCCGCTGAGTTTAGGTACAAAAGATCTTGACACACAGTCAAATTCACTTCCTTTGGCTGTAACATGAAAAAGTAATCCATCAAGTAATTTCATCTTTTCCAAGTTCGGGTTTAAATTTCGAACTTCATCCTTTGAGCCCAATATGCAGAGCAAATCTCTCCCCATATATGCTTCTATGGGTTTAACACCGATAGCCTCCGTCATAGCATCTGTAACCTCCACCTTTTTTAATTGGTAAGCCGGAAAATCCATTTCATAAAGTTCGCCTTTTTTTGCAACTTTCAATAATCCGCTGCTTTTTGTGGAGAATGTAACTTCTGATAATTCAGGATCAATAAACCTCGTAATAATGTATCCCGCTGCAAGGGTTGCATGCCCGCACAAATCAATCTCACCGCCCGGAGTAACCCATCTTAACTTGTAATTTGATCCTTCCTTGACCACAAAGGCCGTATCAGCCAAGTTATTTTCTCTTGCAATATTAAGCATAACATCATCCGGCAGCCACTCATCCAAAATACAAACTGCCGCAGGATTTCCTTCAAAAACCCTTTCTGCGAATGCATCAACAACATATTGTCTCATCTTTTACACTTCCTTTTTTTAAATTTTTAAAATATAAATGATAAAATTCACCTGCTATGTTGAACATAATTGAAATTAATTAAAAGAACTCCATAACTCAAATATCCGTAGCTTGAAAAGAACTGCAATGCTTCCTGCCCCGTTGCAAATCCCGAACCTATAACCCATGCAATGAAAGCTCCGGTATATTTAATTATTGCCTTTTTACTGCATTTGCTTTCCACATCCATAATTTACCCTTTGTGCGGTCACAGGCCGTCCCTGCATTTTGTGACAGTTCCTCCGTCACTATACTAATCTCATTTCAAGTGTATTTGCTTTAAATCCTAATGATTTATAAAATTCTATGGTGCTATAATTTTCAACAGCTACTGTAATTACAATTGTTTTGCAGCCATTCTTTTTTAGCCAGTTAATATGACTTTCCATAAGCTTTTTGCCTATTCCGGTATTTCTGTGTTTTTCATCTACATGAAGCGTTAAGGTTTCACCCATAGTTTCTTTAAGTGTTGAAATACAATAACCTACTATTTGAGAATTTATTGGCTCCTCTGCTATTGTAATTTTAAGTTGTTGTTCATCAAATATATTTAAATTATTTATACGTTCTTCAAAAGAAATTTCGTCGTAAAGATCACCAAAGTTTTCGGATATATCTCTATGATATATTCTGTTTTTTTCCCACAATTCTTTAATCAGCGAAACCTGTGCAAATGGTATATCTACTAAATTTATCATATATTACCTCCAATTATATAATTCAATTTGTAAACTTAAAAAGAAAATCGAAGACACAACCACTGTGGCTAACCTTATCCTGTTGTCATTTGAATTTTACTATTGTTACGCCGTCGCCGCCTTCATTAAAGGTCCCGAGCCTCGACTCTTTAACGTGTTTGTGGCTTTTTAAGAATTGTGTTACTCCTTCACGAAGGACTCCCGTACCTTTTCCGTGTATTACTTGTACTTCGTTTAAATTAGACATAAAGGCATCATCCAAATATTTATCGAGCTCCAACAACGCTTCATCAAGATTGTATCCTCTCAGGTCAATTTTAGGACTAATTGACGAAGTTCTTAATTTGACCATCCGAGATGTGCTGTTTTTCTGTTTTACTTCTTCATCAGATTTAATTTTTACCAAGTCTGATTTTTTGACCTTTGTTTTAATGAGTCCTATTTGAACCATCACAGTTTGAGAATCATCTACATCAGAAATAATAGCTCCCTTTTGATTTAAACTTCTTACAATGACCGTATCACCTGTTTTTAAAGGTGACTCTGTATCATATGTATCCTCCTCCTCAATTTGGTCAGTATAAATATTTTCTGAAAGCTCCTTTGTTTTATCGCTTAATGACTGTCTTAATTCGTTTACACGACGATTTTTATCCTTATCCATTTCAAGGTTTAATTTTCTTAATTCCTTGATGATTTCAGAAGCCTCTTTCTTAGCATTCTCAACTATTTTTCTTGCTTCATAATTAGCTTCATCTATGAGCTTCTCGCTTTTTTCAAGAGAGCTTCTCTCTTTTGATAAAAAGTCGCTGTGTTTTTTCCTGCTTTCTGATTCAAGGCGGTTAATTTCCTGTTTCTTCTCCTCGATATAAATTCGGTTTTCTTCAATTTGCTTTAAGGCATCTTCAAATTCAATTTTATCGGTTTCTATGTTTTGCTTCGCCTTTTCAATTGTTTCTTGTTGAAGTCCTAACTTCCTTGATATTTCAAAGGCATTGGATTTACCGGGTACTCCTATAAGAAGCTTGTAAGTGGGACTTAATGTCTCAACATCAAATTCAACACTTCCGTTTATTACTCCTTCTGTTGTAAGGGCGTATAATTTAAGCTCCGAGTAATGTGTTGTTGCAGCAGTCAGAATCTTTCTTTCATGAAGAGTGTCTAGTATTGCAATTGCTAATGCTGCACCTTCAGTAGGGTCTGTTCCGGCACCAAGCTCATCGAAAAGCACAAATGACCTTTCATCAACCTCTTTCATTATTTTTACAATATTTGTCATGTGAGAGGAAAATGTACTCAAGCTTTGCTCTATACTTTGCTCATCGCCTATATCGGCATAAACTGCGCTGAAAACGGATATTTCCGTGCCGTACTCCGCAGGAAGATGAAGTCCTGCCATTCCCATAAGGGTGAAAAGTCCTAAAGTTTTTAATGAAACGGTTTTTCCCCCTGTATTAGGTCCTGTTATTATAAGTGTTGTATATTCGTCACCTAAGACTGCATCAATCGGCACTACCAACTCCGGGTCTATAAGAGGATGTCTTCCTTTTTTAATCCTTATGTATCCTCTATCATTTACCTTAGGCTCAATTCCGTTTATACTGATGGCATACTTGCCCTTGGCAAAAATAAAATCAAGCTCTTTTAAAATTTCCTGGTTGTTGAGCATTTCCTCGCTTGTATCGCCAACCATCATACTAAGTTCTAATAAAATACGCTCAATTTCCTTTTTTTCTTCGATTTTTAAATTGGCAATATCATTGGTCATTTCAACAACAGCCATAGGCTCGATAAAAAGCGTGGAGCCTGTTGCAGACTGGTCATGAATAATGCCTTTAACCATGCTTCTGTATTCTTTCCTGACAGGAATTACATATCTGTCATTGCGCATGGTAACTATTGCCTCCTGCAAGTATTTCTGCATGGAAGAAGAGCTTACTATTGAATTAATTTTATTTTTTATGGAATTGTTTTTTATTTGAATTTCTCTTCTTATACGTTTAAGCTCTGAGCTTGCATCATCTGCTATTTCTTCTTCACTGATAATAACCGAATATATTCTTTCTTCAATATCCTTGTTTGTATGTATGTTTTCACACAGCTCTTCCAATAGCTCATAATCTCTGTCTTCATTATTAAGAAGAACGTAGTTTTTTAAAAGTCTTGCCGCTCTTAATGTATCAGCACAGTTCAAAAGTCCGCGCAGGGATATAATTCCTCCTACAGCTCCTCTTTTCACATATTCTTTTATATCAGAAATACCTCCCAAGGGAGGTGAGCCTTTTTCAATAATTATTGAAAGTGCTTGGGCTGTTTGTTTTTGCTTGAATTTTACACCTTCAAAGTTAGAGGATGTATCCAATTTATATACCTCTTCTTTTCCCATGTTGGTTTCAGCAAATCCGGCAACTTTTTCAATTATTTTATCAAATTCCAAAACATGTTTAGATTTTTGTTTCATTGTAATTCCTCCAAACGGACATTCCTTTAATGCCTACTCGCAAAGGCTATCCCAGTACGGGGACATTCCTTTAATGCCTGCCCGCAAAGACTATCCCTTCATTAAAGGTGTGTCCCCCTTCCTCTGTCGGTGTGTCGCTCTAATTTGGGGACATTCCTCTTACTCCAAAGACTTGCCCTATAGAAAGAGGTGTGTCCCCTTTCCGCTAAAGTATATTCTTCAGATAATGACCTCTTGTAAATTTGTTTTCTTCCAAAACATCAGGTGTTTTAACCCCGTTTATTTCACAGTACAATGCGTCAATTATTTCTTCTGCATCGTCCAAATACGTTGTATCTATTAAAAAATACTCAATATTTATTTCAACAAAATCATATGCTTTTCCTATTATAGTAAGGGGCACACTGTTGTATATATGAGTAAGCCTGTTTTGTCTTTCAATATTGAAATAAATTCCTTTTCTGTCTTTTAACTGATATTTGTTTTTGTAACTGCATTTTTCACAGTCCTGCAGGTTTTTACAATTCTTAAGCATTGACATAGGGCAATTTTTCATAAACATAAGCTGCACGTATTCATGTGCAACAATTTCCGAGCTTAAGGAAGTGTGTTTCATCATGCTTTCCATGTCCCTTATATTTGTTTCTACTGAAAATGTAAAGCTGTGAGCACCCTTTTCCTTTAATAATTCTGCCGAAAAGGTATTGATAATATTAAAGAACGGTCCGCAGTGAAGCTTAAGTCTTGAGTTTTTCTTAAAGAAATAAAAACTTCCTACATTGTTTACACATACACCGTCAAATATCTCTTCATATAATTTTAAATTTTGTTCCAAAATTTTATAATCTGCCTTGGATACTATATTTGGACACCATAAATATTTTTCTTCAACTTTTACTTCTTTAATATCTTCCATATTTAAATAATAAGGCACATATAAGCGTTTAACCTTAATATTGTCAGCATACTTTAATTCGTCAATGCTGTTTATTTTAATGCTTAACGTTGGAGATTGCCCTTTTTTATTGTTATATGGAAATATATCATTATATGTAAAAGGTTTAATTTCTCTTCTGTCATAAACCTTGCCGCATTTTTCATAGAGTATTTCCGTAGCATCCCGCCTTAATTGATTCAATGTGCTTTTCCGGATAAAAACTCCTTCATCTTTTTCAATTTTTAACTCATCTAGTTCATATATAGTATTTCCAAGCTTTGACAACTGCTCATTTATAATTTCATCTGTCACACTATTTTTGATGCTGGTCTCGCAAATCTCTTTGCTTTTCACCTCTATTGTATTTTCCCCGTCAGAAAGCTTCAGTACAGCTTGTTCGCCTATTCTTAACTCAATGCTAAGGTTTATTTTATTTCTTCTGAACCTTGAATATTCCTGTGCTTTATCCTTTACATCTTCTTCGATTTCTTCGATATTTTCTCCCTTTACACCGGAACTCAATTTTGCATACATTTCATCATCTTTTGAGGGCTTTAAATACCCGTTTGTATAACCTCTGCTGAATGTTTGTATAGCTTTGTCTTTTAAATGAGCTGCATCAATATTTTCACCGCTGTAGTAATTATCTATTATTTGTCTGTAGTATTCCACCACTGATGAAGTGTATGCAGGTCCCTTCATGCGCCCTTCAATTTTAAAGGTTTTTATTCCTGCTTCAATAAGTTCATTTATGCTTTCCCCCGCTATGAAATCTTTTAAGCTCAAGAGGGGCATTGTGTTATAATCATCAATTTCTTGCCCTGTTTCTTTGTCATAAAAACTGTAGCTCAGTCTGCAAGGCTGAGCGCACTTTCCTCTGTTGCCGCTTCTGCCTCCCAAAAAGCTTGACATATAGCATTGTCCTGAATAGCATGTGCAAAGTGCCCCGTGAATGAATACTTCCAAATCAGTTCCGGTATTCTTCGCTGCCTCCTTAAGCTCTTGTATTGACAGCTCTCTTGCCATAATAACCTTTTTAACATTGAGCTCTTCAAAAAATTTAACACCGTATTCATCGTATACGGCTGCTTGTGTGCTTATGTTCACCGGGAAATCCGGTATATATTTGTTTATAAGATACAACAAACCTAAATCTTGTACGATTAAGGAATCTACATCATTTTCATACAAAAATATTGCATAGTTCAATGCATCCGTAATTTCATTATCCTTTAAAACCGTATTCATGGTAACATATACTTTTACGCCTTTATTATGTGCATATTTAACAATATGCTTCATTTCCTCGTTATCGAAATTTTGGGAAAAGTGTCTTGCGTTAAAAAACTTCCCCCCCAAATATGCTGAATCCGCTCCGCTGTTTACTGCGGCATAAAATGATTCAATACTGCCTGCCGGTGCTAATAATTCTACATTCATTGCTTCTCCTGTTTTTAAAAAAGAACGCTGACGCGTTCAAATATGTATGGGGACACACCTTCATGGTCAGTGATTCATTTAGGGTCAGTCCATGAAGGAATGTCCCCAATTATCATTTTGCTGTTTCTTCGTCTAAAAGCTCCATAAGCTCCGTATTTTCCTTTTTAAGCTGATTTATTTCCAACTGATTCTGAAAGTTTTCAGCTTCCTTTCTGTTCAGTTTTTCCTGCAGCTGGTTTATGTTGTTAATAAGGCTTTCCTTGTCGCTGTTTATCATTAAAAGCTCTTCTAAATATTTTTCCTTTTCATCATTAATTGATTCATATTTTTCTTTAAATACATCTTCATTACCTTTTAAATCATTTATTAATTTATCCTTGGAAGCTATTGTTTCATCCTTGTCATTAAGCTTATTTTGCAGTAAATTGATTTTATTAATCAAAGAATCAATATCTTTTTCTTTGGAATCAACCAATAAGTTCATTTTTTGCTGCTCATCGCTAAAATTATATAGCTTCTGTGATTTATCATCCACTGAACTTTTAAGCTCTCTTATATTTTTTTCAAGATTGATTACTTCCTGCTCCTTCTCGTTCAGTTTTAACTGCAGCTTTGAAATCCTTCCGTTTAAGCTTGCCTTTGTATTATTCATAAAACTTATTTCTTTTGTAAAGTTTTCTCTTTCTTTAGATAGTTCATCGTTATATTCAACCAGCTCTTCGTTTTTTAATTTTAATTCATTTATGATCATTTCGCTCTTCAACAGCTGCTGTTCCTGTTCATTTACTCTTTCCTGCAGCTTTGTTATTTGGGAATTTAAATATTCGCGATCATTATCTTTTGCCAATAATTTTTCTTTGAATCTTTCTTTTTCAATTATGGCATCCGCCGCCTTATTAACAGATTCTTCTCTTTCCTTTTCGGATAATTCTTTTGCTTCCTTCAAAGTCTGGATTTCTTCACATATATCTTTTTTGTATTCAACAATTTCATCAGAAAGTTTCATATACCTGTCAATAACTACAAAGGATGACAAAATTAATTTGTCTATATCATTAAAACGCTTATTTTGATTTGCTATTATATTAATCTGATCATTTAAAACAGATTCTATTTTCTTTACATACTCGGGACTTTCATCAGTTTTTACACTATACTTTTTATCTCCAATAACTATTTCTACTTTATTCATCTTCAAATCCCCTTTTTTTTTGATCGTGAGTAAAATAATATATCCGTAACTATAATATAAATGAAGCTCCTTAAAATTTCAATAGTAAATAATACATTTTCTTATAATTTAACAATTAATCATATTAATCGGCTTCATTGCCTTCCACTTAATTATATCAGCTGCTATTGATTCTGCATCTAATTTATTTTCCTGTAAAAGCTCTTCAATTGAGCCTTGTTTAATGAATTCATCAGGTAAAGTTTTCAGCAGTACATCTACATTTTTAGGAAGTATATTGAAAATATTCCCGGCATAGGAAGCATAAACCGTTGCTTCATCAATTATTACCAATGATTTCGTTTTGTCAACGGACTTTATTATCAGCTCTTTATCAAGGGGTTTTATAAATCTTAAATTAAGAACCTCTGCTTCTATATTTCTTGTTTTTAAGATTTCCCTTGTTTCAACTGCTGTCTTTACCATTTTACCGGCTGCAGCTATTGTTATATCCTCCCCTTCTTCAACTATGTACCCTTTGCCCAAGTCTATGCTTAAGTCACTGTTGTTAATATTTTTGTTCATACTTCCCCTTGGATATCTTATTACTACGGGTCCGTCACATGAAACAGCATACTCAAGCATATTGCCGAATTCCCTGTAATCAGCCGGAGATAATACTTTCATATTGGGAATTAAATTCAAAAATCCTTCATCAAACACACCTTGATGTGTTTCACCGTCATTTCCCACTATTCCTGCTCTGTCTACAGCAAAAACAACATGAAGATTCTGTAATGCAACATCATGAATAATCTGGTCGTAAGCTCTTTGAAGAAATGATGAATAAAGTGCAACAACAGGAATAATCCCGCTTACCGCAAGGCCTGCAGCCATAGTAACAGCATGTTGTTCTGCAATGCCTGCATCATAAATCCTATTGGGGAATTTTTTTGCAAAATCCGTAAGCCCGGTGCCATCAGTCATAGCTGCTGTTATTGCAGCCACATTTTCATTTCTCTCTGCGATTTCACACATTTTCATGCCAAAATAATCGGAATATGACAGGGAAGAATTTTTGGAAGCTTCTCCGGTTTCTAAATTAAAGGCAGAAACACCATGAAATTCATTTGGTCTTTCTTCAGCAAACTTATAGCCCTTGCCTTTTTTTGTGATTACATGCATTAATAAAGGGCCTTCAATATTTTTTGCTGTTTCCAAGGATTCAATAATTTCATGTATATTGTGACCGTCAACAGGTCCCATGTATGTAAGTCCTAATTCTTCAAAAATCATTCCGGGCACAACTATTTGCTTTATACCGTCCTTTGCACTTTTTAATACCGATTTAATCTGTTTGCCCACAGGAATTTTATTTAATAATTTTTCCACATCCCTTTTAGTTGATAAATATCTTTTGGTAGTTCTTATTCTGCTTAAATAGCGGGACAATCCGCCCACATTTTTGGATATGGACATTTCATTGTCGTTTAAAATTATCAAAAGTTTTGTATTGCTTCTTCCTGCGTCATTTAATGCTTCAAAAGCCATTCCTCCGGTAAGGGCACCGTCTCCTATAACTGCAACAATTTCGTAATCCTCTTTTTTTAAATCTCTGGCTCTTGCCATACCCATTGCTGCCGAAACAGAGGTGCTGCTGTGCCCCGTATCAAACACATCATAAATACTTTCATTTCTTTTGGGAAATCCGCTTATACCATTAAACTGCCTTAATGTTGACATTTTATTTTTTCTACCCGTAAGAATTTTGTGTGCATATGTCTGATGACCCACATCCCATATTATCTTATCACGGGGAGTATTGAAAACTCGGTGCAGTGCTACTGTAAGTTCTACCACTCCCAAGTTTGATGCAAGATGTCCACCTGTTTTTGAAACGTTTTCTAAAATATATTCTCTCAATTCACCGCAAAGAGAATTTAATTCCTCCAAATTTAAAAGCTTGATGTCTTCCGGCGTATTAATATTATCTAAATATTTCATTATAACCTCACTATGCTTATTTGAAATGAGTTGAAGCAATGGCATATCGCCATGCAATTTCAAAACTCCCTTTCAACGCGGGGAGGGTGATATACCAACCGTGCTTTGCCCCGCCTTAATAATTATATTATGTTTGAATTATTATGTCAAAGCTATTATATTATATTCAAATTCATCTGATTCCCTATGTGTCACCCCTATAACAACTAAAGAGGCACCCTTAATTTACATCAGCAGGGTGCCTTGTTATTTATTGGATAATAAATATTACAAGTCGTAATAATATGCAAATTCCGCAGGATGAGGTATTTTATTAATTTCGTTCATTTCCATGCGTTTATTTGCAATCCACTTATTTAATAATTCTTCAGGGAATACTCCGCCGCGAAGCAGGTAATCATGGTCTTCTTCCAAAGCTTTAAGCGCTTCGTCTAAAGATTGAGGCAGAGCTGTAAGTTTTTTCTGCTCATCCGGTGAAAGATTGTAAAGATTATAATCGTATGGTCCCCAGCCGTTTTCATGGGGGTCTATTTTATTGATGATACCGTCTATTCCTGCCATAAGTATAGCTGCATAAGCATAATAAGGATTGCATGTTCCGTCAGGATTCCTTATTTCAAAACGTTTTGTTTCCGGAGATTTAGCATATGCAGGTATGCGGACAACTGCGCTTCTGTTTGAAGTTGCATAACCTATTGTAACCGGTGCTTCGTATCCGGGCACAAGACGTTTGTATGAATTTGTGGAAGGATTTGTCAAACCGCAAAGAGACCTGACATGCTTCAACAAACCTCCTATAAACCAATGAGCCTCCTGGCTGAGACCGGAATATCCCTTCTCATCATAAAATAAAGGTTTCCCATCCTTCATTAAAAGCATATGTACGTGCATACCGTTCCCGGCTTCTGCAAAAAACGGTTTAGGCATAAATGTTGCAGTTTTATTTTCTGCTATGGCAGAATTCTTGACAACATATTTTATTATCATTGTTTTATCAGCCATTTCAGTCAGTTCGCCAAGCTCAACCTCGATTTCAAGCTGTCCGGGCCCGCCTACTTCATGATGGTGATATTTTATTTCTACTCCCCAATCCTCTAAAAGAAGACACATTCTGCTGCGCAATCCGTAAGTTATATCATGGGGTGCAGTTATATGATAGCCGCCTTTTAAAGGAATTGTATAACCTAAATTTCGGATTTCATTATTGCCGCTGTTCCACTCAGCTTGAGATGTATCCATTTCAAAAGCTACTTTGTTTGGCTTGCATTCATAACTGATATGATCCAGAACATGAAATTCGAATTCAGGACCTATAATCATGGAATCAGCTATTTTACTTTTGCGAAGATATTCTTCCGCTTTTAAGGCAACATTCCTTGGATATTGAGCAAATGGTGTATTCCCGTCAGGATGTATAACAAATACATTTCCAATCATAGAAAGGGTGGGTACATCGACAAAAGGGTCTATATGAGCACTGGTAAGATCAGGGATGAATACCATATCGCTCTTCTCAACGGTAGCGTAACCGTAATTTGACCCGTCAAAACCAATACCATACTTCATCGTATCTTCATTCAGCCTTTCGACCGGAATCGTTAAATGACGCCAACGTCCATTTATGTCAATCATTTTAAAGTCAATCATTTTAATTTTGTTAATTACACAATACTCTTGAACTTTATTTACTGTTGAAAACATAAAAACCCTCCAAAATTTTATTCCCCTAGGAATCTTATGGCATTATTATACAACATAGGTGAGGACTAAAACAACCCTTATCTTAATTTTGTTGTAATTAATATTATTTTAAGGATATCCATACATGAAAATGCTACTGCTTGATAGATATTTTTTCTTATTAAAGAATGGCTTATTCCATGGCAATGACACGGGCTGCCATCCTTAATATTACATTAGTGAACATTAACAAGCTAATATATTATTTTTGAATTTCTTTAAATAACACTGTACTTTTTCCAAGATTTATAATATTATTGGTCTATATAATCATTTTTTATTAAATATTAATGTTAAAAATTATCAGCATTTTAAATAAAATTTGAGTGTTGCAATAATTAAGGAATTTATGGAAAGAAGGAGGTCTATATGGACAAAAAATGGGTTTACTTATTTAAAGAAGGAAGTGCTTCTCAAAAAAGTTTATTAGGAGGAAAGGGTTCAAATTTAGCCGAGATGACTAATATTGGGATGCCTGTGCCTCAGGGATTTATCGTTACTACGGAAGCCTGCACAGAATTTTACAATCAAGGCGAGAAATTATCAGAAGAAATAATCAGCCAAATTAAATCTAATTTATCTATTCTTGAAGAACAAACAGAAAAAATATTTGGTGATGCTGAAAATCCGCTATTGGTATCAGTCAGGTCAGGAGCTAAGTTTTCAATGCCGGGTATGATGGATACAATCTTAAACCTTGGTTTAAATAACGACACTGTTGAAGGTATTGCAAGAAAAACAGGAAATACACGCTTTGCATATGACAGTTACAGAAGATTTATTCAAATGTTCAGCGATGTTGTTTTAAACGTTCCCAAGCATTTATTTGAAAGCGCGCTTGAAAACAAAAAGCACAAAAATGGTTACAAATTTGATACTGAACTGACAGCAGGTGATTTAAAAGAGCTGGTACAGGAATTTAAGAAGATTTACAAGGATACAGTACATGAGGACTTTCCCGACAATCCTAAAAAACAGCTTTTAATGGCAGTAGAAGCAGTATTTAAATCATGGAACAATCAAAGAGCTATTACATACAGAAATTTATATGACATACCTCATGATATAGGAACAGCAGTAAATGTTCAGTCAATGGTATACGGAAACATGGGAGACACATCAGGAACAGGAGTTGCATTCACAAGAAATCCGTCTACAGGAGAAAATAAAGTATTCGGTGAATTCCTAATAAATGCACAGGGCGAAGATGTTGTAGCAGGAATTCGTACTCCGCTTACAATTGACAAATTAAAAGATATAATGCCTGAAATATATGATGAATTCATAAATGCTTCAGAAAAACTTGAGCAACATTACAAAGACATGCAGGATATTGAGTTTACAATTGAAGAAGGCAAACTTTATATGCTTCAGACACGTTCAGGCAAAAGAACAGCAGATGCTGCATTAAGAGCTGCGGTTGAAATGGTTGATGAAGGATTGATAACTAAGGAAGAAGCAGTTTTAAGAGTTGACCCCAAATCATTAGATCAGCTTTTACATCCAAAGTTTGACCCTAATGAGCTTAAAAGCTCAACTCCTATTGCAAAAGGACTGCCTGCTTCTCCCGGAGCAGCCTCAGGAAAAATATATTTTACAGCCGAAGATGCGGTTGAAGCATCATTAAAAGGTGAAGATACAATTCTTGTTAGAAAAGAAACATCCCCCGAAGATATTGAAGGAATGAGCAAAGCCAAAGGTATACTGACTTCAAGGGGAGGAATGACTTCTCATGCTGCTGTTGTTGCAAGAGGCATGGGTAAATGTTGTGTTGCCGGCTGTGAAACAGTAACGGTAGATGAAAAGAACAAAACAATGACTGTAAACAAAGCGGTTTACCATGAAGGTGATTATATTTCACTTGACGGTTCAACAGGAAGTGTATATGTGGGAGTAATAAAAACAGTTCCGGCTAATATATCCGGAAACTTTGAAAAATTAATGACTTGGGCAGATGAATTCAGAAGACTAAGGGTTCGTACAAATGCTGATACACCCCATGATTCTGAAGCAGCCGTAAAATTCGGCGCAGAAGGCATAGGTCTTTGCAGGACCGAGCACATGTTCTTTGAAGAAAGCCGTATATTCTCTGTAAGAAAGATGATTATTTCTGATACTGTCGAGCAAAGAGAAAAAGCTTTGGCAGAAATTATGCCTATGCAGAAAAACGACTTCAAAGGAATATTTAAAGCAATGGGTGTTCGCCCTGTTACAATCAGGCTTCTTGACCCTCCTCTTCATGAGTTTTTACCTGCAGAGGAAGAAGATATAGTAGAAT
>ENA-UOOK01001712-UOOK01001712.1-fermentation-metagenome-genome-assembly--contig:-NODE-1712-length-28413-cov-8.162776_pt1 | contig 28413 bp, 28 predicted proteins | sample MGYA00245777_ERZ724023 | MGnify/ENA primary metagenome ERZ724023 (study PRJEB28704, sample SAMN03018312) | fermentation metagenome | biome: anthropogenic terrestrial biome; feature: soil; material... | reverse complement strand
AAAAAGGACTTTCATTCTTTGGGCATGTTATTCGAAGAATATCATGTGCGTTTTTTAATTTCTTCAGGTGAAGCAGGTTTTTCAGAAGTCTTTTTCTCATCGCTATCTTTCTTGAATATAATAGTTCTGTAAGGATATGGTATTTCGATACCTTCATCGTCAAAACGCTGTTTAATTGCCTCCCTTATTTCGCACCCTGCACCGTATGCATCACTTCTGTCCTTAAACCATACCTGCATGCGGAGATTTATGGCAAAATCTCCGAGTTCTGTCACGTATACTTTAACCTGTCCTCTTTCCCTGAAATCTGGATCTACCGCATGTAGTACGGAAGGGTTTATGAGCCCGTTTACAAAAGTCTCGGATTTCAGTATCCCTGGCTTTATAACATTGTACTCCAGTGTCTGGGGAGACATGACCTTGGGGTTTTTTCTGGCTTCTTCAATCATGATTTTCTTTGCCAGGCTGATATCAGAGTCGTAACTGATTCCAACATCTATTGGCCAGATAACTGCAGGGTCTTCTATGGTCCAGTTAACTATTGCCTCATTGCTGATAACCGAGTTAGGGATAATAAGGCGCCTGTTATCAGCGGTTAGAATCACCGTATGCCTGAGGTTGAGGTCCGTAACTTTTCCGTATTCGTTCATAATAGTTAGCCTGTCTCCAACCCTGAAAGGTTGGAACAGAGCAAGGGCGATGCCTGCAATAATGTTGCTCAGCGTGTTCTGGGCTGCAAAACCAATTACGATACCTGCGAGCCCTGCCCCGGATAACATGGCTACTGAGAGGCTGCGTAGTTCGGGAATACTGAATATTACAACAACCAGACCTATAAAATAGACTGCTGCAACCGCTATGTGCCTGAACATCCTGAATGTCGTGACGTCAATATGCAGCCGGCTGCTCGCTTTTTTATGGTAATTTATCAAAATGTTGTTTACGGTTCTCGCGACAAGGATAGTTCCTATGCCTATTAAAATAATAAACAACAGCGTACCGAAGTTATCCGAGAACCAGGTGAATGTATGCTCAAGTAGTCCGTCTAAATAGGATATATTTTCTGCAAAAGAAGTGGGAGTTTCTAAAGCATCTGGGGTAGTATTATTCAAAGTATCCAGGGTTTCCAGGGTTTCCATGCCATCAACCTTTGGCAGGAATCCTTATATAAATATTGATTTGATGAAGGGAAAAGTCAACAAGTAATATCTGTGAAAAGAGGTGCTGCTGGCTCAAATGTTTTTTAACAGTTCAGGTAAAATCCAAATACACAAAGTACTCTTTTTCAGGATTTTCGGCGGATTAAAATTCCTAATCCTTGAGAGAAGGTCGAGGATTCTGAATCATGCGAATGCGAACTACTCCTTCCTAGGGGGCTATCAAGCCGACAGGGAGGAGTAGTTCACATTAATGAATAAAACCGGAATCGAAAGTCAGATATACTAATTTATCATTATTATATATGGTAAATTAAATGTATGGACTGGAGATAGTTCTAACTAGAATTGACCCGATCATACTCAACCTTATTATTCTTTTTTTAATTGTAGTGTTTGGGTTGATTGTGGCCGAGTTAATTCTTAAAAGTTTGATAATTTACAGCCCTTTTTGAGATTTCTCGGCTTTTCTTTTATTTTTCTTATTTTTCCCACCTGAGTTCTAAAGTTCAATTTTCCGGTTTCAGTGGGTATTTTATAAAAGATACTCAGAACATGCCTTAAAATGGCTCAGAATCGTTAAGTTTACCGATTAGGATTTATACTGTGTTACTGCGAATTAGGTTTCAATCCTTGTTTTAGTGGATCTTGCTCACGAATCGGCAGCTGAAGCTAAACGAGCACATAGCAGAGTGTTTCAATCCTTGTTTTAGTGGATCTTGCTCACGAATTTTTTTCAAGCCTAATAAACGCAATCGCACAAATGATGTTTCAATCTTTGTTTTAGTGGATCTTGCTCACGAATAGGAGTGTTTTCTGCGGGCTCAATGGTCACGATTTGTTTCAATCCTTGTTTTAGTGGATCTTGCTCACGAATGATGTATCTTTATTGTTGATCTTCTTTATTTCGTGTTTCAATCCTTGTTTTAGTGGATCTTGCTCACGAATTTCCTGAAGTTCCTTAATTGTTTCAGTCATAACAGAAGTTTCAATCCTTGTTTTAGTGGATCTTGCTCACGAATATATCCTGAACCGGAAGCAGACACCGAAACGTATTCTCGTTTCAATCCTTGTTTTAGTGGATCTTGCTCACGAATAATACTCGATTGGTTGTCGAAAAGCCGTTAACTCATGGTTTCAATCCTTGTTTTAGTGGATCTTGCTCACGAATTCTTAACAAATCGCACCGAAAATCAGAAATTCCTTAGTTTCAATCCTTGTTTTAGTGGATCTTGCTCACGAATTCAATGATATGATAAGTCGGACGCAATACGGGACGAAGCATAGTTTCAATCCTTGTTTTAGTGGATCTTGCTCACGAATTTTTGAGTTTAGTTTTTTCATCATTACCCGTGGCAGTTTCAATCCTTGTTTTAGTGGATCTTGCTCACGAATTACCGTATATTTCTTCGCGTAAGCTAACACATTCTGTTTCAATCCTTGTTTTAGTGGATCTTGCTCACGAATTTGATTCAAAGAGGTTATAAAAAGCCCTCCAGATAGTTTCAATCCTTGTTTTAGTGGATCTTGCTCACGAATGTAACTATCCTATTTATGATAAAAAGTTAGGTAGTGTTTCAATCCTTGTTTTAGTGGATCTTGCTCACGAATAGGATTGAATTTAGACCTAGACACATCTACCATTGTTTCAATCCTTGTTTTAGTGGATCTTGCTCACGAATACATCCGGTAAAGGATCTGCTTCGGTATATGTCAGATGTTTCAATCCTTGTTTTAGTGGATCTTGCTCACGAATATATATGGTTTAACCCAATTTTTAATGACATTAAGGTTTCAATCCTTGTTTTAGTGGATCTTGCTCACGAATCCATTAAGTACAACATGATCTAATACATTCTCAATTTTTAGTTTCAATCCTTGTTTTAGTGGATCTTGCTCACGAATCGATACAAAGGATTTATTGATCGAGGCACAAACACTGTTTCAATCCTTGTTTTAGTGGATCTTGCTCACGAATTCGACAAACCCCTTGTAGTAACCGGGTATAAAATTAGTTTCAATCCTTGTTTTAGTGGATCTTGCTCACGAATAAGTAGAAGAATTGATCTTTGAAGAAAAGTTTTTTGGTTTCAATCCTTGTTTTAGTGGATCTTGCTCACGAATTCTTACTATATAACACTTTGCTTTTGATATCAATATGTTTCAATCCTTGTTTTAGTGGATCTTGCTCACGAATTTATTGATGTATATCGAGTACGGCACGCTTGATTTAGTTTCAATCCTTGTTTTAGTGGATCTTGCTCACGAATAGCGACTCTTCAAGCGTCCCGGTTTTGTCTATAGGTTTCAATCCTTGTTTTAGTGGATCTTGCTCACGAATGCGTTCTCCGGGAAATCTCCGGGAAAGCTATTCTGTTTCAATCCTTGTTTTAGTGGATCTTGCTCACGAATCCCGCCTTTTTTCGGCCGTCCGTTGGTTTACTATATGTTTCAATCCTTGTTTTAGTGGATCTTGCTCACGAATGAGAATAGGGCCTTAATTGCTTCCCAGGCACTAGAGTTTCAATCCTTGTTTTAGTGGATCTTGCTCACGAATAGAGAGTTTTGGGCGCGTCAAAGTGAGATTTTAGGTTTCAATCCTTGTTTTAGTGGATCTTGCTCACGAATAGGCACTGACGGTTAGCGGAGGGGCCACACCCTCTGGTTTCAATCCTTGTTTTAGTGGATCTTGCTCACGAATCAAAAGACGGATATGGAATAACAGAAAGCTCATTTTGTTTCAATCCTTGTTTTAGTGGATCTTGCTCACGAATACTGCCTCAATAATCGGACCGGATGAGAACAGGCAGTTTCAATCCTTGTTTTAGTGGATCTTGCTCACGAATAGGGCAAAAATTTCCGTTATTTAGCCAGAAAAGGCCTGAAATGAGCCCTTTTTCGGGGCTAAAATTCTTGCTGGTAAATTATCAAACCCTTTATAAATACAAGAAAAAAAGGTTTTTAGCAGTTTAGAAACACTTAGACTTATGATGTTCTTCCTATTAAATTTTTGTTTTTTAAATTGTTAAAGCAAATTCTGGTTTTGAATTATTACGTGCTGAACTATATAATATGAGAATTTCTGAAACCATCACATTTCAGGCTCATTTTCAATACTCGATGGTCACTGTCAAATTAATACCTGCTAAAATGAAATAAATATTGTTTTTAGTATTACTCAATTTTGGAAAACAAATATTTTAGTAACACCTTTTTTTCGGAAAGTATATATAGTTTCAATGGTTAAAAAACCCATCAATCATAATAATCGCTTATAAAGTATTACTTTAGTGGTTATTGCAACAAAATTATTCTTAATGCTAATTACTCCCAGCCAGTACAATACTGGTTCAGGAGCTACTGCCAAAAGAATTCCAGCTTTAATTGCAATCGAGGAGGAGTTTAGATTAAGAAAAACCAGAAATATTTGCTCATAGGCTCAATCATCATAATTATAGCAGCTGTTGTTGTTATAAGCTCAATGTCCAGTCCTGCTGCAGATTCTAAATCTGCTGACCAGGCTTCCCAGGTTGCCGGTGAAACGGTATCTCAGGGTTCTGAAGAACTGAATTCCCAGGGATCTGATGAACTGGTGGCAGCCGTAGGGACTCATGGAGGGGAGCCCGAAGCGGGCTTTGACCCGATAAAAGGATGGGGTAATAGCAAGGAACCTCTGGTCCAGAGTACTCTTTTTAAAAGAGACAGCCAGGCAAATCTGATTAATGATCTGGCTACGAATTACACGGTTAGCAGGGATGGACTTGAGTGGAATGTTACAATAAGAAACGACGTTAAGTTCCATGACGGAGTGCTTTTAACAGCTAAGGATGTGGCATTCACATTTAACACGGCATCAAATGCCAGTGGGAGTGTGGACTTATCCATGATGGAAAAAGCTGTAGCAGTCAATGATTCTACCGTCAAATTTGACCTGAATGACCCTCAGGCTACATTTATCAATAAACTCATAGCGATTGGCATTGTCCCCGAACATGCTTACAGTGAGTCTTATGGCCAGAACCCAATAGGCTCGGGCCCATACAGGTTCGTGCAGTGGGATAAAGGGCAGCAGGCAATCTTTGAAGCAAACCCTGATTATTATGGTCAGGAGCCGTACTTCAAAAAGTTAACCATGCTCTTTATGGGATCAGACGCTGCTTTTGCGGCAGCAAAGGCCGGGCAGGTCGGCCTGGCTGAAATTCCGGCTTCATATGCCAATCAAAAAATCAATGGCATGAAAATAGTATCACTTGACACTATTGATGCCCGTGGAATAAGTTTCCCCATGCAGGCAAATACAGGCAAAAAAAATGAAAACGGCTACGCGATCGGAAATAATGTAACTTCTGACCCAGCAATAAGAAAAGCTTTGAGCATCGGGATAGACAGGCAGAACTTAATTAATGGGGCATTAAATGGACAGGGAAAAGAGGAATTCACGGGTGTGGACAAATTACCCTGGGGCAATAAAGAAGCTATTTTTGAAGACGGGGATCTCGAAACAGCAAAGAAAATTTTAACCGATGGCGGCTGGACAGATACCAACGGCGACGGCATTGTTGAGAAAAACGGAGTAAAAGCAGAGTTTACCCTCTTATATCCAGCCAATGCACAGGAAAGGCAGGCATTAGCTGTATCTTTATCCGAAGAAGCCAGGAAATTGGGGATTAATATCAAAGTAGAGGGTAAAAGCTGGGACCAGATTGACACCCTTGCCCATTCAACTCCTGTACTCTTTGGTTTCGGTTCTCTGGACCCAACTGACATCTATTTGAGGTACTACAGCAAGAGCTACGATCCTTCAAACTACAACAACTTAATAATGTACAACAATTCTGCTGTGGACAACTACCTGAGAACTGCCATAACAAGTTTTGACCAGAATACTGCCAATGAAAACTGGCAGCTGGCTGCCTGGGACGGGACAACAGGATTTTCCGAAAAAGGAGATGCCACGTGGCTGTGGATGGCAACTGTCAACTATGTCTATATTATGGACGACGACCTGGATATAGGGACTCCCAGAATACAGCCTCATGGTGCAAACATCTTTGGGAATATTTTAGAATGGAAGCGTGCAGGAAACTAAACTCAGGAGATTAAACAGGGAGTTCAGTCCGGGATTTAAGTTTAGACTTAGGTCCCATTTTTTTGGATGGAACTCTGAGTTCTAACTCACAGAAATTTTAGAGCCTTCTAGAGGAGGAATTCAAATCCGGAAAAACCAGCAACATCTGCCTATAGGGACAATAATCTTAATTTTAGCAGTTATTGGCATTATCAGTTCCATGTCCGGTTGTGTTTCCAGTTCCACGCATAGTTCTGAGCTCGGTTCTGCATCAGGTTCAGAGTCAGGCTCTGTATCGGCCACTTCCCGGGCCTCTGATGAATTAGTAGTAAACGTATATTCGCATACAAAGGAGCCAGCAGCAGGATTTGACCCGTTACTTGGCTGGGGATGCGGCCATATGAATTTTGAGCCACTGGTCCAGAGTACCCTTTTTAAATCGGCTGATTATGGCAGTATAATAAATGACCTTGCTACGGGTTATTCTGTCAGTCCTGATGGGAAGACATGGACTGTAAATGTAAGAGACGATGTCAAATTCACAGACGGTGAGAAATTAACTGCAAACGATGTGGCATTTACATTCAATACGGCAATTGGGAGTAATTCTGAACTGGATATGAGTAACCTTGAAAGTGCTGCAGCAATAAATGAAACTGCAGTCGAATTCAAACTAAAAGAACCTCAGTCCAGTTTCATATGGAGGCTCAGGTACGTTGGAATAGTGCCGGAACACGCATATGAAAAAGAGGCCTATGGGCGCAATCCGGTCGGATCAGGTCCATATAAATTGATCCAGTGGGACAGAGGTCAACAGGCGATATTCGAATACAATCCCGATTACTATGGACAGGAACCATACTTCAAAAAAATAACTATGTTATTCCTGGATAAAGATACTGCATTTGCAGCTGCAAAGTCCGGGGAAGTGGACATAGCTGAAATTGAGATCAACAATGTAAATCAGAACATAGACGGATACAACTTAATTTCTCTTCCCTCATCAAGGGCATTCGGAGTTTCTTTCCCTATATAGAACAATACCGGCAATAAAAGCCTTAAGGGGGATCCGATAGGCAATAATGTAACAGCCGATATAGCAATTCGAAAAGCTTTAAACACGGGTATAGACAGAAAAATCATACTTGAGGGAGTATTGTACGGAAAAGGAGATGTAGAATATACCGGAGTGGACCAGCGGGAATTTGGAAACCCCGAAGCTAAAATCAATGACTCAAATCTCGAAGAAGCCAGAAAAATACTTGAAGATGCAGGGTGGGAAGACATTGATGGAGATGGAATTCGGGAAAAGAACGGGACAAGGGCAGAATTTGACCTGTACTATTCTTCATCGGACCAGACAAGGCAGGCTCTTTCAGTAGCTGTAAGTGAACAGGCTAAAAAATTAGGTATAAAAATAAACCTTAAAGGCACAAACTGGGATGAAATATACGCTAACCAGTATAGTTCAGCTGTCTTATACGCCTACAGCAGCCTAGATACCTTCAATTTATACCAGCAGTACCACAGTAAGGAAGCGGATGATACTTACAAAAATCCGGGACTTTACAGTAACCCTGTTGTAGACGGATATTTAGAATTGGCTTTAAGGTCTTCAGGCCAGGACGAGGCCACAAAATACTGGCAGTTAGCCGCATACGATGGAAATACGGGTTACGGGCCTGCAGGAGATGCAACCTGGTTATGGCTGGTTACAATGGATTATCTGTATGTGGTAGATGAAACCCTGGATATGGGAACTCCACAAAAGAATGCCGGATCGGATGTTTTAGGAAATATCTATGAGTGGAAAAGAGTAGATGAATCCAGTTCGGCTTCACATGAGTAATATATTGTCATAAAACGGTACTGAAAATATTACTCATTTAACCTTTTTTGCCTGAAGCAAGGACCTGCAGGATATGGTAAAAATACATCATGAAAGCCTTTTTCTATTTTCGAGTATGAAATTTCTATTAATTAGTCATAATATCTATGTTTTATATAAAATATAGTTATTATATAATAACTGTATGTGAGGGAATAACGTGTTAGACAATGCAAAAATACCGGGTTTTATAGGAAAAAAAATTCTTCGGCTAATAAGCCTCTTACTTGTAGTTTCTTTTATAAGTTTCATGCTCGTTCAATACTCGCCTATAGACCCTGTTCGAGCTTATCTTGGAGAAATGGCAGTAAGTGCGGAGCACAAAGAAAAACTTGAAGAATATTGGGGAGTTAATACCCCTCCACAGGAGAAATTCCTGAACTGGGCCGGAAGTCTTCTCAAAGGGGATTTTGGAGTATCATTGATTTACAGGGTGCCTGTAACTGACGTGATTAAAGAAAGGTTTACGGCGTCTCTTGCTCTGATGGCCTCTTCGTGGCTGATTTCAGGGATTTTAGGCTTCGTTTTAGGAATCGCGGCCGGAATGCATAAAGGGACATTGTTTGACCGGGCAATAAAAACCTATTGTTACATTTTAACCGCCACTCCAACATTCTGGCTGGCTCTGATCCTGCTGATGATATTCTCAGTGCAGCTGGGCTGGTTCCCTATAGGCTTAAGCGTACCCATAGGGGTTACGGCTGAGAACGTAACTTTTTTTGACCGGATAGAGCATTTAATCCTCCCTGCACTGACTTTGAGTATACTTGGAGTTGCACAGATTGCAATGTTTACCAGGGAAAAATTAATTGAAGTCATGTCCAGTGACTATGTGTTATTTGCAAAAGCAAGAGGCGAAAAAGGTCTGGACCTGGTATTAAGGCATGGAATCAGAAATGTTGCCCTTCCTGCCATTACCCTGCAGTTTTTAAGTTTCAGCGAGCTGTTTGGCGGGACGGTCCTGGTTGAACAGGTCTTTTCCTATCAAGGAATCGGGCTGGCTACAGTAGCAGCAGGCTTAAAGTCTGATGTACCGCTGCTTCTGGGAATAGTTCTCATAAGTGCAGTATTTGTCTTTGTTGGAAACCTGATTGCTGACATTATCTATGAATTCATAGACCCAAGGATAAAACAACAGGAGTCAACAATATGAGTACTGCTGTTGTAAACGTTAATAGAAGCTTATTCCGGGGGCTGAATTTAAGGCAAAAAACGCTTCTAATAATAGGATTTACGTCCCTTTTATTGCTTGCAATTGTGGTTTCCAGCCTTTTTATAGACGGCGAATCCTTATCCACGGATTTTGGCTCCAAAAACCTTGCTCCTTCACTTGAACATCCATTCGGGACCGACTGGATGGGGAGGGATATGCTGACAAGAACGCTGGAAGGACTGGGCTTAAGTATAGTAATTGGGGCTTTTGCTTCTCTTATCAGTGCTGTGCTTACCATAATTTTAGGCTTACTTTCAAGTGCAGGAAAGACTGCTGACTCTTTAGTATCCTGGCTTGTAGACCTGGCTCTTTCAATCCCACACCTCCTGTTAATAATCCTTATTTCCATAGGCCTGGGCGGAGGAGCACAGGGAGTTATTATTGGGGTTGCATTAACTCACTGGACAAGCCTGACAAGGGTTGTAAGGGCAGAAATCAAGCAGCTAAAAACCCAGGAGTATATCCATATTTCCAGAAATCTTGGTAAATCAAAGTGGTGGATAGCTACAAAACATATACTCCCCCATTTAATCCCTCAGATACTGCTCGGTACGATTTTGCTGTTCCCACATGCTATTTTACACGAAGCTTCAGTTACATTCCTGGGATTTGGACTTTCACCCCACGAACCTGCAATTGGTATAATTTTGTCAGAGTCTATGAGATACCTCTCGGCAGGATACTGGTGGCTTGCCTTCTTCCCGGGGTTATCCCTGTTGATTGTTGTCCTGGCATTTGATCTTATAGGAGAAAATTTAGGAAAGTTGATGGATCCGAAAAATGCTCACGAGTAAATTTCACACAAGTAAATTTCACTGGCTATCGGTTAAGGTTTTTTTGCTTGAAGGGTGCCGATTTCGCACCAGAAATTTGCTCTGGATGTAGCGGAAAATGATTTAACAACCTAAAATCTGGAAGAGGGTATAAGTATGGAAAACAAAACTGAAATAAATGCTAAAGGAAAGAAGGGGACTGAAGCTCTATTAAAAGTAGAGGACCTTTCCCTTTCTTTCATTCAATATGCTTCCGGACTCAGGCAAACTGAGTTAAAAGTGATCTGCAATTTGAGTATACAAGCCAATAGAGGCGAGATTTTAGCTGTGGTAGGATCAAGCGGGTCCGGTAAAAGTCTTCTAGCCCATGCGATTTTGGGAATATTACCTTCAAACGCAAAATTAGATGGAAAGATAGAATATGATGGTCAGGAACTTACTCAAAAGAATAAAGAAGACTTAAGAGGTAAGGAAATAGCTCTTGTTCCGCAATCTGTAACTTACCTGGACCCTTTAATGAAAATCTCCAATCAGGTAATTGGAGCTGTTGAAGAAGGGAAAGAAGGCCTAATGAAAAAGCTTCAGAGAGAGATTTTCCAGAAATACGATTTAAAACCTGATGTTGAGAGGATGTTCCCCCATGAGTTATCAGGAGGCATGGCAAGAAGAGTCCTGGTCTCTACGGCCGTAATGAGTTCTGCAAAGCTCATAATTGCAGATGAGCCAACCCCTGGTCTGGATGAAAAAACCCTGAATGAAACCCTGAGTTACTTCAAAGACATGGCAAACAAAGGCTGTGCAGTGATGCTTATAACTCATGATATAGAGGCAGCACTGAAGATATCCGATAAAATAGCAGTATTCTATGCAGGTACTGTTTTGGAAGTAGCCAATGTAAAGGATTTCAAAAATGATGGAGAGAATTTAAGACACCCATATACCCGGGCACTCTGGAATGCACTTCCCCAGAACAAATTCCAGGCAATTAAAGGGCATCAGCCAATGCAGGATGAAGTGGTTGACGGATGTATCTTTTATGAAAGGTGTTCTAAAAAGAATGAACTTTGCTCTAAAGGTATTCCTCAATTTAAAAAGGTCAACGGAGGAGTGGTGAGGTGCAATAATGTGTCTTAAGGGTGAGAATATCAGTTTCGGGTATAAAAGAAATAATTTGATTTTAAATGATGTCAGTATATCCCTGGACCGCGGAAAGGTACTGGGCCTGATAGGGGATAGTGGAAGTGGGAAATCAACCCTGTGTAAAATACTGGCTGGTTATGAAAATAACTATCAGGGAAAAGTAAGTATTGACGGAAAAGAAGTCTTAACTAAGGGATATAACCCGGTACAGCTTGTCTTTCAGCATCCTGAAAAGGCTGTAAATCCAAAATGGAAAATGAAAGATATTTTGAATGAAGGGAGTAATGTATCACAGGATATTTTAGATTCTTTCGGGATAAAAAAAAGCTGGCTTAATCGGTGGCCCAATGAACTTTCAGGAGGAGAACTTCAAAGGTTTGCTCTTGCGAGGGCTTTAGGTTCTGAAACCAGGTATTTGATAGCCGATGAAATAACCACGATGCTGGATGCTATTACTCAGGCTCAGATCTGGAATATGGTTTTAGATATAGTTAAAGAGAGAAACATTGGAGTACTGGTTGTAAGTCATGAGAAAAATTTGATTAAAAAATTATGTCACGATGTTGTATATTTTAAGGATATTAATAGTGTCAGACATTATTAAAAAACTGTTTTTCAATCAATTTTTAAGTTTTTGAAGAGAGTTTAAGTGGTCTGCCGGGCTTCTATGAACCCAGCTCTGACCCTTCTCTGCCTTTGAATTCTGTTAGATGGTCGTCAATCTTCTTTTTTTGGGCATTTATCCGTTTCATATACTCGTGCTTTTGTGATGGCGCTTTTACCTTCAGCTTACCAAAATTCCCTCTTTCTCTTCATGATCATATACATAAAAATCGGAGCGCCCATAAAAGCAGTTATTGCTCCGACAGGAAGAATTATCGGAGCCATAACTCTTCGCGCTACAAGGTCTGCACTGATAAGCAGCAAAGTGCCAAAAAGACCGGAGATCGGAAGAACAAACCTGTTATCGCCTCCTACAGCAATGCGCGTGAGGTGGGGAGCAACCAGGCCTATAAATCCGATTGTTCCCGTAAAACAGACAATACATGCGACGAGCAGAGTTGTCACTGCCATAAGGGCAATCCGGGTACTTTTGACATTCACACCAAGACTTTTTGCGGTTTCGTCTCCTGCAGCCATTATATTGAGATCCAGCGACTTTATCATGAGCAGGAAAAAGCAAAATGTAAGCATGACTATAATAATAGTGATTTTGGGCCAGGAAGACCTATCAAGGTCTCCAACTGCCCAGAAAATTGCTTCTTTTACGGCTTCTGCTTCTCCAAAGTATTGAAGGATAGTTGTCATCGCACTAAATAGGTACATCATCGCAATGCCAGCCAGAATCATGGTTTCAGGTGTTGCACCCTTTCGGTTTGATAATCCCAGGATTATAAATGAACATAACAGTGCGAATAAGAATGCATTGCCTATAATTAGATAATCTCCCCCGATGATACCCGCACCTGTAAGGATTGCAAGGGATGCCCCAAAGCTGGCACCTGAGGATATGCCAAGCGTATAGGGGCTTGCAAGCGGGTTTTTGAGGATTGCCTGCGTTACACAGCCTGCAATACCAAGCCCGAAACCTGCCACGATTCCCATGAATATGCGGGGAAGCCTGAGGTTCCATATACATGCATCAGCAAGGTCACCTGACTCAAAGTAAGCTGGAAATAACCTATGCAGTATTGAAGAATAAATCTCCCAGAGAGAAAGGTTTGCAGACCCTAACGAGGCGGATATGCCTGATATAAGAATTATTGCAGATAAAAGGAAGAAAATAAAAAGTATTTTTCTTCCCACTGCCTTATTATATTGTATTTTTACTTCTTCTTTGGTCAATGTATACTGTTCCATGGCTATTACCGTAGCTTATAATTTCTCTCCTTCCACAAGCATCGTTTTATTGAATACTCTAACAGATACGTTCACAAGCCCTGCAGCTTCAAGCATGGTGATAACTTCACCCGGGTCAGCCCCGTTGTAGAAAGGTAGTTCTTTTCCGATCTCTTCCCCAAAATGATGGCTTCCGGGATGAGAACGTTTAGCCGGAATATCTGTCAGGACTTTTCCTCCGGGCTTTGTCACTCTCGCCCATTCTTTAAATGCAGAACCCGGGTTTGCCAGTGTCCAGATCAAGTGTCGGCTGACAACCGCATCAAACTGCTCAGCCTCAAATGAGAGTTTTTCTGCATCCTCTACAACAAAATTTACGAATTTTCCGGCTCTCTCCATCTTTTCCTGTGCCTTTTCCAGTTTGCTCTTTGCCCAGTCAGCTCCGGTAACTTCATATCCCATCTCAGCCAGCAATAGTGCTAAAAATCCGGTGCCTGTTCCCATATCCAGAATTTTCAGTTTCTGGTCAGTCCCCAGCAGCTGAGTAATTACTTCTGTCCAGAGTTCCTTTTCTTCTTTTGAATGGACCCCATGTGCTGCAATGGCATCATAGTCCTGCTCTGCTGTATCCCACCATTCTTTTACCTGTGATTTTACTTCCATTTATTCTCACCTACGTCCATAATTGTAAAAGTTGCAGTCATTATCTTTTTATCATACAGGTCCTTCACGCTTTTTTCAGAGTCCCCATATACTACCTTGAACATCCACTTTCCGCTTTTTTCCAGTTCAATGTCAACCATACCTTCAGAATCGGTTGTCACTTCGATAGGATTCTCCCTATTGCCGGCATGTATCCCATATACTGTTGCATCAGGCAGTGTGCGCTGATCATACAATACTTTCAACAAAATGTTCTCTCCGACTTTATACTGCCTGTAACCCTGTGGGACTATCTCCAGTTCGTGCCCAACAGTCAGATTGTATTCTGCTTCACAATTCTTCTTTGCCTGAAAATTCCCTTCTGCTTCACAATTCCCTATTGGAATTATGGTTTTTGTATACTGGCGATAATACTTTGGTCCTTCCAGTCCAGGATGAGGCAGATTGAGGATTCCGCCATCGTATTCTACTCCAATAATATGATATCCTTCGAAGGACGGTGTGAATTGTATCAATAAGCGATCCTCTGCGGTACTGACCTCAACAGCGTTACTTTCTCCCCATGTGCCGGAGACAGCAGGAGTCACTTTTTCTGCCTGGACTGCTTTGTCACTTTTCATATTATGCCCAAAGCAAAGGTCGCACATCACTAAATCTCCGAATAAAACATTCTGCATGCCGTGTTCAACCCAGATCTCATGCCCGCGTACGATATCGGGAAGGTCCTCAATAACAAATGGTGAAAATGTTTCTTCTTGAGAAACTTTTTGATCCATATTTCATCACTCCGGAAGTGGATAAGCCCAGGTTCCTGAAAGCTCAAGGTTATGGAATTTTTTGAGGTACTCTTTGTGGATTTCTTCCGGGTCAATATCTTCAAAAAGATCAGGGTGCATGCATTTAGCAAAGTAAATGCGCCCTATTACCCATCGGGGACCGCCGATAATGTCCCTGTCAACCAGGTAGACGTTATTATTTTTTACAGCATTGACTTTCTCGAATCCCGGCCTGCCTGAAAGGACTTTTGTCAGCAGGTTTTTCATATCCTCTTCGGTTTTCCCTGGGCCGCTATCATAGCCGTTCATTAAGTCTGCAAACATGAAGTCAGGATTTTGTTCTATTATCCATTCCGGGTCTACTTCAACGGAGGTCCCTACCAATCCTTTAGCAATATTTAGCCCTCCGACTCCTTCAGCCACCTGACCTGCACTGTGGTCTTCAGGAGTTATCACCCACCATTTTTCAGTCCGCTCAGACATATATTCATAATAGAAAGACGGCATCTCTTCAGCTTCAAGACCTTCTGTACGCTCTTTTACAAGATTCTCATAGCCCTGCATCCAGCTGATGAGTTCATTTGCCTCATTTTCTTTTCCCAGAACGAAACTTATGGTTTTCAAGTCCGAGTATATGGTTTTTTTAGAGGAGAGGCCCATTACAACTACAGCCGTATTCGGAAGATTTTCAGCTATGGTATCGGCATTATCCGCCTGCCAGAGGGGCAGGAGGACTATATCGGGTTTGAGGGTCAACACCATTTCATAATCAACTGATCGCCCATGCATTCCAACATCAGGAAGGTCTGAAAGCCCAAACTCAGCCATACGCTCATGGAAAGCTCGGTCAACCCCTACTATCATATCCTTTGTTCCAAGAGCAATCAGTGCTTCTGTAGTACGGTAATCCGTGGGAATAATATTTTTTATTGGCAGAGTCAAGTTAACCTGCCTGCCAACTCCATCAACAAGCGTGAGTTCTTTTGCTTTTCCTAGATTGATAAGCTCTATTCTGGTTACATCAAGCATATTGACGCTGTTATCACAATTAGCATCTGCAAACTGCGTTTGATTGCCTGAACCCAGTATGATGCTTTCTATGTACTCCGCGTCTTTCATATCTATGGTTCCGTCTTCGTTTGCATTTCCAAGGATACTGAGCTTGATATTCGATTCAGGAGTGGATTCAGATACAGCAGTAGAATCCGATGCGACCATGTAGCCCGATGAATTCTCAGAACTAGAGGCAATCGCAGGTAATGTCAACAGAAGCAAACAAATGATTATTCCAGTCAGAACTTTTGTTTTCATGCCGTTCACCTCTGTTTATTCCTGGTAAGATGCATAGCCACACTCAGACCTATGACTGTAAGTCCTGCCTCAAAACCGGACGAGGCTTTCTGTACATTTTCAGGTTCGGCATCTCTCATATCTGGATTGACATTACCGGCTTCGGTAATTCCCCAGTCCGTGTTGATACTGTTAGCTTCGGTATCCCCTAGAAGACCGTCGGAAATATGAAGACCGCCTTCCCCTTCACCAATAACTTCAAACCCGATGCTAGCAAGCTTTCCGGAACCTGATACCCCGGTGACACCTTCCAGATTAAAAATCACTCTGACTGATTGGCTGTCAACCGAACTCCACTTTATCGGTATTTCTGTCTTCTCGATACTCCCGTTCTCGGCACCTACAACTTTCAGGACATCCGGGTTGAATATAAGGTCAAACTGGCCTGTATCAAGGTTTTCAACATTTTCGACGTTTATGGTTGCATAAACCGTGTTTCCTTTAACCAGCTCAGGCATGCTTAAACTGACAGTTGCCTGTTTAGCCTGTCCAGGAACTGCTGTAAATACCAGGACCAGCATGGTAAAGCAGACCACAAACAGAACACCTCTCTTCAATTCATTACATGAATTTTTTTTCATCAGATCACCCTTTAAACCCTTAATAAACAGCTGTCTTCAGACCAGTTATGAGATACTGTTCCGGAGCCTGTGACTGGAGACCAAATTTTTGTGTGCCGGAACGGCAAAGAATTCTGGTCTGAATATTTGTTACTATTTTGAAAAAAAGTATTGATTATGTATGATATTAAATTTACTATTTAATCTTATTTTGCAATAAATTAAACTCAAGTAATACTAATTCATTGTATATGTTTAATGATTATTACCTTATTTCGTTGAATAAGGAATTGGCATAGGGATGAGGTTCACTACGTTTTTGAATCGAAATTATAAAAGAGATTTTAATCCATTTCTTGGTTAGAAAATGGGCAACGTAGTCAATGAAAACTTCCGTATCTTCAACGCTGTTTTGCAGGCTTTCACAACTTATGTAGATTCAGAGACCTTTTAAAAAAGTTCAGGTAATATATTTTCTGAAAACTTTCAGGACGTTTTAAGATTTCTTTTTGTGATCTTCTTCTCAATATTTTCAAAATAAGCAATGAATATCCGATTAACCGGAATCAGATAATCTTTCAGGGCAAGCAATATACCAGTCGAAAACAAAGCAACAAGTAGAGAACCAGCCATATCCATAGGGAAATGCAAGCCGGAATAAACTCTTGCAAACCCGCTGATGAACGCAAGAACGAAAAATACAGCACCGCTGCGCCTCAAATCTCTGAATGTAAGGAGCATAAGAGATACCGAAAACATTATAGTAGCATGGTCAGATGGAAATGAAGACTCGGCGGCATGAGCTATAAGGAGTGTACCTGTGGGTACCATAAAAGGTCTCGGATGAAAATAGAATAAAGTAATGATGAAATTTATTCCCAGGCCAAGAAGTGCTGCATATCCGGCAAACATTGATTCCTGCCTGTATTCATTTTTTGCAAGCCATGTATATACAAGATAAACAGCAAAAATACAAATAAGGTACTGTGCTGCAAATATCATCATATTATCGAGAGCGGAGTTATTTCCAGCCAAATTATTGATGGCATGAAATAATGTAAGATTAGGCTCCATATTCATAAAGTTAAGCTTAAATCTGATAAATTTAACTATTTTGTTTTATATCATCAATTGACTTTTGGTCATCTAGCCACACGGTTTATTTTCTGTTGAAATGAATGGTGCAGTAAAGTCTTATTTGATAATACAGCAACTTCAATCCAGGTTTTAACTATTTTAATTATAAAACTTAAAAACGATATTTTGATTTAATCTTTCAGATTCTCCTCTTCCTCAAAATATTTATCTATAATATAAAATCGATATCTCTATATATAACGTCTACTACATCTAAAATATATTAATATCCCCATACTCCGGAATTGAAAAACATGCTTTTATTGGACATAAAAACATTTGAACTTGAAAACGTTTCTAAGTTATATGAAAGATGGAATCAGGTGGAAAACGAGGGTTATCCAAAAGGGCTGAAAGTTGTTAACCAGTGGTTTGACGCCGGTGGTGAGCGCGTGGTCACTGTATATGATGTGGAGTCCATAAAAGATTATACAGCTTACAATTTATTATTTACCGATTTGTGCCGTGTTGAAGTTTTCCCTGTAATAGGGGTCGAAGAATTTAAAAAATTCACCTCAAAATATATGAAATTTTTAATCCCAGGAAATTCTCCATAAGATACGTAGCCCTGTATAATTGTTCATGCTGGGTTTCAGATAAAGGACTATTTACATTTTTCAATTCCAGCATCTCTCTTTTTCCGTTCATCTCCACTGTAACCTTTATCACATTGTCTTCAGAGGGTCCAATTCCTCCCCAGCTTCACGGTAACATAAACGGTTTTGTATTGGATGCAGATGGAACTTGATCGTGCGCATGAATATCTCTTATATCTCTTTTTGCTCCTTTATTACAAACTGAGGGAGGAACGCGAGAAAGAAAAGAGCGACTTTAGGGTTCAGGACATTCATAAAAATCCCGCGCCTGTAAAGGTTTTATTTTTGAATTTCTTCCTCAAGCAAATCATAAAACTTTTCCCTTGCCTCTCTCTCAATCCAGGGTTTATGCCCGCATTTATCCAGCAAGATGAACCTGAAATCCTTCAAAACCCTGGAAAGGGGTTCTTTAACTCCTTCGAAAGGGTGTGGGTCATAGTCACCGTGGACGGCAACAACCGGGCATGTGATCTTTGTTCCAAGTTCCAGAAGCTTGCCGCTGCTCCTTAATTCACTGGCTTTTTCCCATACGCCGTTGAAGATCTCATAGCTGCATTCGAGCATTTCATCTTCATGGGAGAGAGGGTAGTATGTGTCAGCTTTCGATATCAACTTCCCCAGGCTGCAAAAAGCTTCATCCCTGTTTTTAGCTGTAGAATTGTTAAGAGCCTCTTCCAGAGAAAGGAAGTTTTCCCAGTCTTCTTTTCCTAGCCTGCTTATCCGCGTACTCATTATATTTGTGGCATACTTCTTTTCGTAGGGTCCACTTCCGATTAAAACCAATTTCTTTACAAACTGAGGGTGGAGGGCTGCGAAGATAAAACTAAGCATTGCACCCCAGGAAAAGCCGATTAATGTGACTGGGAGGTCGGCATTATCTTTCAGCACAGCTTTCAGTTCCCTTATCTGGCCTTCAAGTGTGGCTTTTGTCTGGAGGGGTTCAAGTACTCCCCTGATAGGGGAGAGTTCCCGGGCTACAGGGGCCATTTCGCCGGAGGCACCAGGTCCGCCGTGAATAACTGCTATACTGAAAGGGGCTTTTCCATATTTTCTCAGGTTTTCCATCTGTATCAGGTTAAGCTTTTTTTCTTTAAAAATAAATTGTTTTTCAAGAAGGGGATTTGAAAGGCTTGAATACTGGATAAGACAAAAAACCTATATTTCTGTGTATGCATACATAGATACATGGGTACAAAGACAATCTCAATCCGGGACGACACATACGACCTTTTAAAAAATGCGAAACGGGAGGGGGAAAGTTTCAGCGATGTTATTGACCGCCTGCTGGTGAAAGAAAAAGGAGACCTGTCGGTTTATTTTGGGGCATTGAAAGACGAGAAGCTTCTGGAGGGACTGGAAGAGGATTCCAGAAAAATAAGGGAACTTTCGAGGCTCAGGATATGATCGTATTTGATACCAGCACCCTTATCGACTTTTTCAGGGGAATAGAAAAAACCCGGGAATTTATGGACGAAGATGTGACAACTACTATTATAACTTACTACGAAATCCTCTCAGTTGTCAAACACAGAAAAGCCAGGAAGGAAGAGCAGTTTTTCAGAAGGTTTTTTTCCGAAATCGAAGTACTGAACTTCGACCTAAAAGCTGCGGAGGAAGCGAGCGACATTATGGGCAGGTTGCTGAGTATTGGGACTCCGGTAAACAGTACGGATGTCCTCATTGCAGGCATAGCCATTGTAAACGGGGCTGAAAAGCTTATCTCAAAGGATAGGGATTTTATCAGCATAGGAAACGTTTCCAAGCTGGATGTGTTGGTCTACTAATTTGGATTTTTTAGTGTAATTCTCCAGTTCTAGTGTAGTTCTCCAGTCCTGTGCTGGTTTTTTCATTTCAGTTTTTTGTGCAGACCCCGCTGGCGTCCGGAATAAGAATGACGGAAGATACTATTCAGGTTGCACTGGTTAAGTTCGTCCTAACAATAGGAAATAATCGTCAGTAAAGTTCAGCCTATTACTACTTCAGCAGTCTCTTATTACAGAACATACGATCAAATTTTTTGATATAGATGTTTACAAAATAAGCCTAATTTATTTATTCTTTTAATACCTATATTGTTAGATATAAAAACCTTCGAGTTATCAACTCCAATTTTCTTAAGATTCGACACGTATTTCAGAATACTAATATAATCTCCAGTTTAAGGACGTCTTTTGCAGGGTTGAGAGTTTAATGAATAAGCAAAAAGCCATACTGATATTATTATTACTCGTTCCCCTTCTTTTTGTGTTATTTTTCTTTGGCCCTTTCTTATTATTCAGTTTTTTTGATAGTTCCTGGTACTACTCTGAGAAAGTTGATATCGGGTCTCTTGATTACAGTTCCGTACTTACGAAAGCGGAAAAAGCCAGCTATGAAGTGGAAGGTTCCTGGCCCTGGCCCGGAAACTTTTCGGGCTTTGAGCCGGGTGATGTCCCAGAGGTCCGGGAAAGGTTCGGGAGTGCTGCTCTTGCGCAGAATATAAGGCTTAACTATAACGAAAACTCCGAGCTTATGGTCTTCATATGTGAGAACGAATTCGAATCTGAAGCCGGGACAGGGACCTATGTAGCCATCTCGAACTTCAGCCACTCTGACCTCGAGTCCCCCTTACAGTTATCTGAATTTCCGGATGACTCCTGGATGCTTGAAAAATTCGGTCTCCTCTTCGGCCTGGATGAAAAAGCTTCGGAAAAATATCTTGAGGCTCTGAAAAAAGCCGCACAAAACCAGACCTGGGACGCTGAAATACAGGTAAATGAATCTCCGGACTTCCCGGCTGTATATGCCTATCTTATGAAAAACAGTGATGAGTTAGGTTATGGATCTAGTTTGGGTATTAATGCATACCCCACAGAAATCTTCTTAAAGGACGGGAACCGGATGGGTTCCGTAACGTACCTTGTCCCGGAAGCAAGGGTAGTTACTCATGATAATGGAAACAGGTACATAGTTGAACTCGATGCTTCAGGAAAGGTAAGGCTCGAAATAATAATGCCTCCCGGAAGCAGTGGGGAGACAATATCTGAAGAGGAATACCGGGCGGTTTTTAGAGAGATGTTTGGAGAGCTTGGACTTTCTCCTGAAGCGGTGGACAGCTTTGAATTTTTTCACAGCTCTTCACGGATTTGGTGAAACTGCCTGAAATATGCTGAAATAACTGAAAAAATGTGCTGGAAAACAGGATCTCATTCTGAGTTTATGAATTCATTGCGGTGAAGGGGACGGAGGGATAGAAGATGGGGTATTTCACGGCTGCGTCAAACCGTTGAGTCCCCATACACCTTCCATCCTGCATCACTCAATCATAGTACCACTCAATTAAGCATTCTGCGTAGCTGCAAATCCATTTCCTGCAAACGAGAACGCCTGTCCGGGAAGGTCAATTCCAAGCGCCTCTTTCAGGACTTCCTCAATGGTCTCTACAGGAACGAATTTAAGTTCATTTCTGACATCTTCGGGCACGTCCTCAAGGTCTCTCTCATTCTCTTTTGGAAGGATGACCTTCTTTATGCCTGCCCTGTGGGCTGCCAGGACTTTTTCCTTTATGCCTCCAACGGGCAATACTGCGCCGCTCAACGTTATTTCCCCTGTCATGGCAAGTTTGGGGTCAACAGCTTTTCCGGTTATCAGGGATGTAAGGGCGGTAAATAGGGTTACGCCTGCTGATGGTCCGTCCTTTGGGGTTGCACCTGAAGGCACATGGATATGGACATCACTTGCAGTAAAGTTAAAGCTGTTTGCAGTGTTTGCAAGCCTGGACCTGACAAGGCTCAGGGAGATCTGTGCGGACTCCTTCATCACGTCCCCGAGCTGGCCGGTAAGGGTGAGCTTTCCGGTCCCGGGCATGAAGGTGCCTTCGATGAAGAGGATATCCCCTCCGACAGGGGTCCAGGCAAGGCCGGTGACCACGCCGGGTATGTTCTCTTTTCTGGCTTCTTCCTGCCGGATCAGCTCTTTTCCGAGGACCTCTTTAAGCATATCCGGCTTTACCATGTAGGGGAGATCGGCGGTCCCTGAGACGATCTTTTCGGACACGAACCTTGCAGTCTTTGCAAGCTGCTTTTTAAGCTGCCTGACTCCTGCTTCCCGGGTGTATTTATCAATAATAATTTTCAGGGCATCATCTTCAATTTTGAGTTTATCCGCATCAAGGCCGTGCTCTTCCAGGGTATTGGGGAGCAGGTGGTCTTTTGCAATTGCAAACTTCTCGTTTTTGGTGTAGCCCGAGATCTCGATAGTCTCCATTCTGTCAAGGAGCGTCCAGGGGATATTTGTCAGGGAGTTGGCAGTGGCAATGAAAAGGACATCTGACAGGTCATACGGGACTTCCAGATAGTGGTCCGAGAATGTGTTATTCTGTTCAGGGTCAAGGACTTCCAGAAGGGCGCTTGTCGGGTCTCCTGAGTAGGAAGCTGAAAGCTTGTCAATTTCGTCGAGTATAAAGACCGGGTTTTTAGTGCCTGCTTTTCTTATGCCCTGAATAATTCTTCCGGGAAGAGCCCCTATGTATGTCCGCCTGTGGCCTCTGATCTCTGCTTCGTCTTTAACACCTCCAAGGCTGACCCTGACATACTGCCTGTCAAGGGCATCTGCAATACTCTTTCCAAGGCTGGTTTTACCGGTTCCCGGAGGCCCTATTAAGAGAAGAATTGAGCCCTGCTTTTCGTGTTTCAGTTTCATTACCGCAAGGTGCTGGATTATCCTTTCCTTGACCTTTTCAAGCCCGTTATGGTTGCTCTCAAGCACACGGCGTGCTTCGGCGATATCGATGTTCTTTTTCTCCTCCGTTACCCAGGGAAGATCAAGCAGGAGGTCCAGGTAGTTTCTGATAACAGGGCTCTCAGGGTTATGGTTTCCACCGGTTTCGAGTTTCTTTAGCTCTGATAGTGCCTTCTTTTTTACCTCTTCAGGCATCTTTGAGCTTTCAATTTTCTCCCGGTATTTTTCCTCATCCGAAGCTGCATTGTCGCATCCGTTAAGCTCTTCCTGAATCATCTTCAGCTGCTCCCGCAGCATGGCTTCACGATTCGATTTGCTTATCTTATCGGTAACTTTTTTTGCCATTTCCATCTGGAAATTGATGTTTTCTTTCTGCTTCATCAGGATCTCAAAAAATGCAAAATACCTTTCACGGGCAGAAACTGTTTCCAGAAGGTCCTGTTTTTCTGCAATTTTTATTGGCATGTATGGCATGGCATATCCAATGAGCTGGTCAATGGAATCCATCTTTTCAATTGGCCGCATAAACTGCTCAGAACCCTGGAAGCGGCTGCTTATCTCCTGGATTGCCTTTTTAATGTTCTCCATAATTTCTGTCTCGATATCTTCGTCGAGGTCAGGAAGGTCCGGGACAGGCTCGTATGAGGCATAGAACAGACCATCCTTCCGGATAAGGGATACAGCCTTTACCCTCTGGGCAGACTTAGCAATAACCAGGTATCCATCATCGGCAGGCTGGATATATGCAATTTTAAGGAGGTTTCCTGTTTTATACAGGTCGTCTTCTGATAGGTCTGAAGGTTTCGTGCCGCTTTTTACTGTCAGCCCGATGGCATATACAGATTCGGCATTTTTCATGTCATTTAACAGTATTTCTCCGGTGACTTTGTCAGCCAGGAATTTTGCCCGGCTTTTTGGGTAGACTACTACCTCAAAGAGCGGCATTACAATGCTCTCTCTGTTATCATCGGTTTGTTCTGAATGCATTGTCAATCGTCTCATTTTTCAAAGGTTGTTCTCTCAGTCTTTTCGGTCATTCTGATTACTTAGTTTGAATTAACCTAACTTTTTCGCCGGCCAAAAAAAATTACCACACTTTTTCCAGGATGTTGATAAGAATATCTATTTCTTTTTCGTCCAGTGAACCTGCCATTTTTTCAATAACCTTCAACAACGCGTTTTCTTCGGCACGAGCTATCCTCCGACCTTTTTCGGTCAGGCGGATGTAATAGATTCTCCCGTCATCCGGGGACTTTTCTTTGTACACGCAGTCCATTTTCACGAATTTGTTGACCATCTCTGTTATGGTTGGCTTTGAATTTCTGGTGATCCTGGCAAGCCTGCTGAACGTTACTTCCCCATGTTCATCAATAACCCTCAGATATCCTATTTGTTTTACAGTGATATCCGATAACCCGCATTCAGAGAGGATCTCACAAGAGCATTCGCTTTTGGTTTTGATCAGTTTTTCAAAGACTATGAACAAATGCTCTTTTTTCTCCGTCATAATCGATCAGTGTAATTAGTTAGGCTTCCCCTAATTAAATATTTTATGGTTATGAATAAATTTATTTTTATTATCTATCAATTTGATAGATTTTGATAGATTTTGATAATAAACCACTCATTAAACCACTCAAAATAGAGAACCTCAATCAACCTTCTTAAAAATAAATATAAACTCCTTCCCAGCCTTCCTTTTATCAACATACCCCAGTTCTTCCAGCCGGAACAGGTCACTTCTGGCTGTTGCATATGCAACGCTGTATGTGGTCACTATTTCTTTAATTGTAACGGGTTTTTCAGGCTGCTTCAGGAACTGCTTGAGGATTTCTGCCTGCCTTAAAGTCAGATTTCCGGATTCGGTAATGATTTTCAGGGCTTGAGACTGTTCTTTTTGTTTTCTTTCCAGATACTCGAGGGTGTCATCAAGGGCTTTTTTTATGCACTCGAGGTTGTATTTGATGAAGTATGTGAGGTCGCCGGAATCATTCGGAGTCCGGTCGGATTCGGTGTAGAGGTAGGCATTTCTATACTGTTTTTTCGAGTTATTTATTACTCTTGATACTGCCATGTACTCGAAGAGCCAGTAATCGTTTTTGAGAAGGTACCAGTAGAAAAGAGCCCTTGCGGTCCTGCCGTTGCCGTCATTGAAGGGGTGGATGTATCCGACCAGGAAGTGGATGATTATTCCCTTTATCACGGGGTGAATGAAATCTTTATCCTTATTGCTGGCAAAATGGCATAATTCATCAATCAATTTAGGAACTTCGGGGTATTCCACAGGTTTATGGAGTAGTGTCCCATCATTGGAATAAACTGCAATCTGGTTTGTTTCTCTGAAGCGGCCTTCGTATTCGGTTTTTTCAAGTGTTCCACCTGTAATCATCCTGTGGATTTCAAGAATTTTCTCAGGGGTGATGGCTTCGTTTTTTAAATCCATGATGTGCTTTACTGTAACATAATTGTTTACAATCATTCTTTCGTCTTTATTTTTTGGCTTCCTGTCCTCCTGCAACATCCTTTTTGCAATTTCCCTTGTGGTTGCTGCCCCTTCAATCTGGCTTGAAGCGATCGCTTCTTCCATAAGGGAACTGATAATGTATTTCCTTCTATTGTCCTGCAGGGCTTCAAGGCTGCTTAGAAGATTTCCTGCTGCAGATTTATCAAGGATATGAAGTCTTTCCTGAAATTCATCTATTAAACTATACTTGAAAACCCAGTCCCCAAATTTTATGGATTTTGCTTTTAATTCTCTGGACACTTTCATCAGGTTCCATACAATGACAGGGTCCAGAGGAAGTTTCCTGTGTTTTAATTCCTCCCAGTGCAGATACCTCTCATTGTATCTGTGGGCCAGCTCTGCAATTTGATTATCACGCAGAAATTTTCCAGCTTCTTCGAGGGCTTCTTTTGAGTAATCCGGCACTGCTGGGAGTTTCATATTATCAGGTCCTATCAATTTCTATCAATTTGATTGATTTTGATAGATATTGATAGTTCATTTCCTATATTTCTTTCTATCAATTTGATAGATATTGATAGATATTGATATATTTTGATATATTTTGATATATTTTGATAGATTTTGATAGATTTTGATAGTAATATTGAAGATTGACGGCTTCGACATCAGCCAATAAGAACTATTCAAAGAAAATAGTAATTAAAAAATAATGTTAATTCTTCAATTTTCAAAAAGAGTTTAGTGTATAGCTAAGTAAGCTACTTTAGTATACACCTATCTTATCCTTTTCCAGATTCCAGCTACTTGTTTTTCAGGCATTATAGGCATCATAGAGCTGCCAGACCCAGATAACCAGCCATATTGAAATTCCAAACCCTATGAAGTGTATTGGTCCGGTAACCATGAAGGCTATCCATATGCCAAGTGCCTTGAAAAGATGTCCCTTTACAAGCTGACCCAGACCGGGTACGAAAAAAGAGAATAGGGCGGGAATTCCGTGTGTTCTTTTACGGTCATAAGGCAGAAAGCCCAAACCCTTTATGGTTGGGATGAATGCCGTCAACTTCCTCATACCTTTTTTATTATTTACCAGTAACTTATATATGCGGATAAAGTATAAACCAATGCTAATGTTAAAAGCCTATAAATACAGAAAAGATAAAGGACACAGCCCCTGGAATTACGTGTTTGCCCGAAAGAACTGCTGATCTATAATGATGCGTTCTCTCCAGGTCATTGGTTGCAAATGATTAGAATATTAGCCTGTTATATATTTAGGTTTAAGGTGGGATACTGGCCGGTTGAACTGCATCTGGATTTCACAAATGGCTTTTTAAACCGCATTTAAACCGAATATCAATAAACTATCACTTCAAGCCCAGTCACTTCTGTAAAGTGGTTATCTCTGGTAACTATTTTTCCATCGTGACACAATATTATAGCAACTATGAGTTCATCGAATGCTCCAATGGTTCTTCCTTTTGAGAGTAAATTTGCAGACAGGGAAGCAAAGACTTCATAGACTGGTTCTTCAAGCTCCAGGACCTGAAAACATTCCAGAAGCTTTTTGATTTCTTCCAGGTTTTGATGCGTTTTTCGGGACAGATAAGCTCCCCGGTACAGTTCAAGGACATTAACCTCGGTCATGCTTAAAGGAATTTCCTGGGCTTCCATTTCAGCCAGTTTCTGGAGAGCTTCTTCTTTTCCTCTCAGGAGGTCTACAATAAATGAGGTATCAAGCACTGGCATCAAAATCAACCTCCCTCATCTTTGCCTCTCTAATATCTCTGGAAGCTTTTTCAATTGCGTCAGCGAGTTCGGGGTTGGAGCCTATTTCTGCGAGCACTTCAGATAGCTTTCTTTTTCTGGGATAGTACTTGAGGATCACATCCGAAAAACTGTCTTTTTCTGAGGTTTTGAGGCTTTTGAGCTTCTCGTAGGCTTCATCGCTTATGCTGATTGTTCTGGTTGGCATAATAATATCTGTGTATGTATGTGTATTTAAAAGTTTCAATGAAAATTTGTGACCTGAAAGAAGCCGAACAAAAAAAGAAGGAGCGGGTTGCTTGAACCCGTATTTTATTCCAAAACGCATTGTGCGTCAAAAAGGTGAGCTTAATTAATGCTTATTATTTTGTTTTGTCCTTTTTGCTGTCCTTTTGAATCACCTTTATTATGTCGCTCCCCTCAAAACTTGCCATGCCTGAAGAAATTCCGTTATTATACTCCACTTTGCCCGTGAAGGTGACTGTTACCTGATCTCCGGCTTTAAGGATGCTTTCTATCTCTTCACGGTTAAACTTGAACATCCTCTCTGGAATTCCATCTCTGTCAAGGTCTTTCAGGTATTCGTTCTCATTAGTAACGAAACCGTACTTCGAGTCCGAAACCGCTGGGACAACACCATTCAGGAGAACGTTGCCGATATCAATACCTGATACACTGTAACCCGCTGGAAGTTCGATATAAGCTGTGACCCAATTGCCACCGCTTCCTAGGTTAAGGGTATCTGGATCTAAATTAACTGTCGCTGCAATCGGGCGAACAATGACTGTTGCCTGATCCTGCCCTATTCCACCATCATCGTCTGAGACTTTAAGGACTACAGTATAACTTCCGGCATCGAAATAGCTGAATTTCCCGGAAACGGTACCTGTAGAATCTGGAGATTCATTTTCTTCAGAGACAGAGCCAGCTTCAACAGTACCTTCGCCAAAATTCCATTCGGCGGTGTGGGTGTCAAGCCAGCCGGGGTCTGAGAATGTGCCTGAGACGGAGACGAGGTCGCCGGCTGTGACTTCAAGGTCGGAACCAGCATTCACAACTGGTATAGCGTTATTTACAGTGACCAGCAGTGTGTCGTTTCCAAAATTCCCTTCTTCGTCAGTTACAGTTAAGTTGACTGTATATGAACCATCATCAGCGTAGGTATGGGAAGTTGTAAGAGAACTATCTTCCTCAGAGCCATCACCAAAGTTCCAGTGATAAGAATAGGTGTGTGACCCTGAAGCTGCAAAGCTCCCTTCGAAGTTCGCACTTGCTCCTTCCTCTACAGTCTGGTTGGATC
>ENA-UOOK01001711-UOOK01001711.1-fermentation-metagenome-genome-assembly--contig:-NODE-1711-length-28430-cov-10.432564_pt1 | contig 28430 bp, 25 predicted proteins | sample MGYA00245777_ERZ724023 | MGnify/ENA primary metagenome ERZ724023 (study PRJEB28704, sample SAMN03018312) | fermentation metagenome | biome: anthropogenic terrestrial biome; feature: soil... | reverse complement strand
TTTCCAATTGCAACCTTTTATTCTAATATGTTATAATCATGCTAAGGATTGAATATATAAAAAGGAGTGCGGTTTCTTGTATTTAGGCAAGGGCTATAAAACAGCTATATATTTCAGCATATTTTTTATTATACTTACGGGAGTAATGATTCATTTTCCAAAGGGAAAAGAAGAATTTTCTGTTTGGGATGAAACAGCTTATGATTTAAAATTAGATGAAGACCAGGAACTTATAGATTATGCTTATAATAAAAACTATCTTTTTGCAATTCTAGGAGATAAGAAAGACAAAATATATGGCAATGAAGTTTGTATATATAGATCAGAAAATTTATCTTCAAAAGTGAATTGGATAAAAGTATCGGAATATGATTTTTCTAAAGTTCTACCATGGAAGGTTGAGATAGGAGACATAGATGATTCAGAAAATTTGGAATTGTTTATCGGAGTATATAAATCAACTCATTTTGATAACAAACGAAATAATCGTATGTTTGTATTTAACTGGGACGGAGAGAAACTTTCTAAGAAGTGGACAGGGTCTCAAATAGGTTATTGTATGAAAGATTTTTATATTATAGATTTTTTAGATATGTATGGCGATGAATTGATAATTTTAGATAAAAATAAGGATGGAAAGGAGAGGATATTAATTTATTATTGGCTGGATTTCGGATTTACGCTTTTAGCAGAAAGTGAAAATTTTGATCTTATTGAAAAAGTTGAGTATTCTAATGACAATTTGCTGAAATTAACATGCAGAGACCAAGGCAAGAGGTTTCAAAAAGAGGTAACGGTAAAAAATGGAGAAGTTGTGGGAATATCTGATTAGAATAGGGGGGAAAGTAAATATGAAGCGGTTTTTTGCGTTTGCAATGGTATTAATTTTTTTAAGCAGCGTTTTAGCCGGGTGTGATAAAAACAATTCAAAGGAGAGCAATATAAATTGGGCAATTCCCGATGAAATAAAAAACATTCAGGTTTCGTATAATCCTGTAAAGTATAAGGCAGAGGTGCCTCATTATGATATTTTGAAGGGCCTTGGCAATATTGAAAATATTGCTCAATTTTCCGGCTTTTCTGATGATCAGAAAAGTATGATTGAGGAAAATGGTTTTGTTGTCCTTCCCGGAAAACAAACAAAAATGAATTATTTGTATGATTCGAACGAATATTTGGGGATACCTAATTTTGTTACTTCCGATGTAGTTTTACATCTGTATCATCAGTTTTATGAAAAATCGTTGTTTTATGTGGAAAATGAATATCTGGCAAAGGATTTGGAACAATTGACCGACAGAATGTTTGATAAATCAGTAATTGTATTTGAACAAATCAATGATAATAAACTTAAAGATATTCAGAAGAAAAACATTGCTTATTTTCTTGTGGGGAAGATGATTATGGCAGAGAATCCGGATATTGATGTATCCGTAGATAGTGATATTCTGGATTTAGCTAAAGAAGAATATGATCTTATTCAAAAAGCCTCGGGGTATGAGAAATCGCCCTTATTTGATGCAGACTTGGATTATTCACAGTTTACCGTAAGAGGCCATTATACCTATAATTCATTGCTTCAGAAGTTCTTTAAGACAATGATGTGGTACGGTTTTACTCCAATTAAACTTATGAACATGGAAACTGAAGAGTTTTATTATGAAAATACTCAACAAGCACTGTTAATGACCTATACGGTATTTTTAGAATATAAGGGTTCTAATGATGTAAAAACTTGGAATAATATTTATGAACCGACAGGATTTTATGTCGGACAATCTGATGATTTGAATATTATGGACTTGAAAGAATTGATTGTTTCCGTATTTGGTGAAAATGTAGACATTGAGGACTCTAACAATTCCTCTTATCATGATAAACTTTACGAAGCCGTTAAAAATTTAAGAGAACCTGAAATAAAGGCAAAGATTACAAATGCACCTGTTGCTAAAGAATTTAAGTTTATGGGGCAAAGATATATTTTAGACGGATATATTATGCAGGAATTGATGGACCCATACTTAAGGCCGGTACCTACCGGTTTGGACGTAATGGGAGTACTGGGCAGTAAACAAGGAGAAGATTTGTTATTTAATAACTATCAGCCTCAAAAACAGTGGCCTGATTATCAAAAAAACTATGATAAACTGAAAAATGAAGTAAAAAGTTATAAAAATGAAATATGGCAGAGCAACCTTTATAATGGATGGCTTTGGGCAATTCAAAAAGAAATAACGGAGTTTGATGAGAACTCCGGGATGCCTGTTTTTATGACCAATGAATCTTGGCGTAATAAATCACTAAATGCCGCATTATCAAGTTATGCGGAATTAAAACATGATACTGTATTATATGGAAAGCAACCGGTGGCCGAAATGGGAGGTCCAATGGAAGTTGCAGATCAACACTATGTTGAGCCAAATGTAGAATTATATGATAATCTCCTCTGGTTAATGGAGTATACGGTTAAAAATTTAGAGGCAAGGAAACTATTAAATGATGATTTTAAAGACGGGGCAGAAAAAAATATTGAGCTTCTTAAGCTTCTCAGAGAATGTTCGGTTAAAGAGCTTAAAAATGAAAATCTCACAGAAGATGAAAAGAATAAGTTACTGTGGATCGGAGGTACATTGGAAAATATATCAAACAGCTATTCCTTTGGAGCATCAGCTTCGGATAAGGAGAGTTTTTCAATAGAGCAAAATGATATGATAATAGCTGATGTGGCAACTTTGGGCAATAATAAGTATTTAAATATGGGTACGGGATTTTTTGACGAGATTTATGTTGCCGTACCTGTTGAGGGGAAACTGTATTTAACAAGAGGAATAGTTTACTCTTATTATGAATTTGTAGGGGATAAGCGATTGACTGATGAAGAATGGTGGGATCTCCAGGGACTTAAAAAGGTTAAAGAGGATTCCTATGAATATTTTCGAATGGAGGAGCCTTCCAAAAATTTACCGGACCAACCTTTCTGGGTGAATATATTTAAATCCGACAGTAACAATGTTAAGATTGAATCTTTAGAGGTGGACTGGGATAAAATAAATGAGTAGGATAAACAATTATTTCACATCTGTTTAAACAAGATAATATTTATTAAAAATAAGCTGTTCTGTTTAGTTTTTTAAATTAATTTGAACAGCTTATTTTTTATAATAATTATGTTAATTTTGTTGATAATATAATTATAGGCTTTTTATAACCCATTGGAAAATCAAAATTTCCTTAGTATGAATTTTCCGTTAAATGGGTCTCAAAAAAGGCTTCCTTAATATATTGATACTTTGATAAAAGCCTTTTTATTTTTTTGCCACATTGGATTGAAAAATTGTAAACTTGATTATAGCCTAATTTGAAAGATATAATTAATTTATAAATAGTAAATAGTAATACAATGGTTTAAAAAAGGAGTAGTTTCAAGCATGCTTAACAAAAGATGCTCTCAACTGTTGTTGCGGATAATTAATTCAAAAGAACCAGTCAGTATTTTGGAATTATCCAATATTTTCAATGTGAGCAAGAGGACAATAAGATATGATTTGGATAAGATAGATGAATTCTTGGCAAATATAAAATTGCCACAATTAATAAGAAAACCAAATGTTGGAATATCATATAATTGTTCTATTGTAGAAAAGAATATAATTCTGGAATCAATGGGGAAGATAGATTTTTATCAATATGTCCTGTCCCAGGATGAACGTGTTATGTATATACTCAGCGAATTATTGAGCGTAAGGGATTATGTAACTATTGAAGAAATGGCAAATGAATTATTTGTAAGCAGAAGTACCATAATAAAAGATATGAATAAAGTCAGAGGATGGCTTAATAAAAGAAACCTGAATTTAATAAGTACTAAAGGATTCGGCATAAAAATTGAAGGAAATGAAAAATATTACAGGAAAGCGGCGCTGGAACTTTTAACCGATAATGTAGACGTATATAAGGCATTGAATTTCATAAAAACATCTAAATTTGAAAAAATGGATTTTGGAATTGATGCTAAACTTAAAAATATGTTTAAAAATATTGATATTGTTTACATTGAAAATTGTATAGATATAGCAGAAGAAGAACTGGAAATAAAATTTTCGGATGAAGCTTATTCGGCTCTGGTTATGCATATAGCCCTTGCTTTGAAAAGAATCGAACAGGGAAAAGACATTATTATGCCGAAAGAGGAACTGGTTTCTTTACAAACCACAAAAGAATTTGCCGTATCTTCCAGTATAGTAAAGATGTTGGAAGAAAGATTTAAACTGAATATACCTATAGGTGAAATAGGATATATGACAGTTCATTTTTTAGGAAGCAATGCATCGGCTTCAAAAAAAATAAATAATGATTTAATTGAAATAGAAATAATAACAAATAAGCTTATTGAAAAAGTAGGGAAACTCTTAAATGAAAATTTACGTGATGATAAACAATTGTTTGAGGGTTTGCTGCAGCATATGCGCCCTACAATATACAGGCTAAAACATGGATTGGTATTAAAAAATCCTTTATTGACGGAGATAAAGAAATCGTATTACCAGTTATTTGTGGCGGTGAAAAAAGGCTGCAGTATTATTGAATCCTATACAAATAAAAAAATCAGTGATGAAGAAGTAGGATATTTGGCTTTGCATTTTGGAGCTGCGATAGAAAGAATTCAGGATTTTACCGGAGAACCTGCCAGGCCTGCCAGGGTTTTAGTAGTATGCGCCACAGGAATAGGAACTGCCGGATTTATATCTGAAAAATTAAAGCAAATGTTTAATGTCAATATTATAGGAACCGTATCTTATCGTCAAATAAAGGAAGTTTTAGAAGAGAAAAAAGTGGATATTATTGTAAGTACCATTCCGGTTAAAATTGATGTTGAAAATATTAAATGTATTGAAGTAAGCCCGTTTCTTACTTCCCAAAATATCAGCGATATTAAGTCGGCGATAAGCGGAAATATTTATCAGAGCAAAAAAGCAAATGTAGATTTAAAGAAAGTTATAGATATAATAGGTAAAAGTTGTGAAATTTTTGATGCAGCCAACTTGATAAAGGATCTGACAAACTATTTCGGTGTTTCAAATAATTTGGAAGAAAGAAGTACTCCTCTGTTGGCATTACAAGATGTTTTAACATCACAATCAATAAAATTGAATGTTGAAGCTGATAGTTGGGAAGAATCTATAAGGATAGGAGGAGGGCTTCTGGAAAAGAATGGCTTGGTTGAGCATAAGTATATTCAAGCTATGATAGATATAGTCAAAAATATGGGACCGTATATTGTCATACAGCCGGGAATAGCTATGCCTCATGCAAGGCCTGAGTATGGAGTTAAGAAAGTTGGGGTAAGCCTGATAACGTTAAAGAATCCGATAAATTTTGGAAATAAAGAAAACGATCCTGTAAAGATAGTTATATGTTTATGTTCTACAGATCATTCAAGCCATATAAAGGTATTGTCGGAGTTAGTTGATTTGCTGGAAGATAAAAATTTTGTGAATGAAGTAATGAAAGCCCGAAATTCAGAAGATATTATTAGATTTATAAAAGTGAAATAGTGCTGAAATATAGAACAGAGATTACTGATAATACGATTATTTTCTATGATTTATCACTGAAAGGAGATGAAGGGTTGTGTCAGATGTTAAAAAAAGTATTGAATTAGGAAAAAGAATAAGCGAATTGAAAGAAAAAGTACTTGAAACATCTCTAAAAATGTCAAGATCGGGGCTTAGTCCGGCAACATGGGGCAATGTAAGTGCCAAGGATTCTGAATCCGGATTAATAGTAATAACTCCAAGTGGTATACCCTATGAAAAAATTCATCCAAAGGATTTATGTGTCGTAGATTTAGAAGGAAATATAGTGGATAGTAAGTGGAAACCATCTACGGAACTTCCCACACATTTAATATTTTATAGAAATAAATCATGGATTAATGGTGTGGTTCATACCCATTCCATTTATGCAACAGCCTTTGCGGCTTTGCAGAAAGAAATACCCGTAGTTGTAGCTACATTAGCAAGCGGTGTAGGTGGAAGCGTACCTTGTGCTCCATATACCAAATCGGGAACAGAAGAATTTGCAAAAGTTGCATTGGATGCAATGGGAGACAAAACAGCAGTATTATTGGGAAATCACGGAGTGGTATCAATAGGTTCAACTCTTGATGATGCATATACGGTAGCTGAATTGGTTGAAAATGCAGCTAAAATTTATCATATTGCATTAACGGCAGGAAAACCGAACATTTTATCTGATGAAGAAGCAAAGAAGATAAGAGAGAAGTATTTAACTAAATATGGTCAAAAATAATAGTCGGAAATTATACAACAGACCTTAGTAAAGTAAATAAGATAGGAGTGAATAAATATGAAAGCATTTATGTTAAAAGGTCTTAATCATGGAGAAGTAGTCGATGTACCAAAACCGGAAATTAATGATGATGAAGTATTGGTTAAGGTAGATTCTTGTGCCATTTGCGGAACTGATATCAGAACTTATAGATATGGTCATGCAAAAGTTCAATATCCAAGAATAACCGGTCATGAATTTTCGGGGACCATCGCTGAAATAGGTAAAAATGTAAAGGGTTACAAAGAGGGAAGCAGAGTAATGGTAGTGCCGGGCATATCATGTAACGAATGTGATTTTTGCCAGCATGGATTTCAAAATTTATGTGAGAACAGAGTTATAATAGGATTTAATTTTGACGGTGGATTTGCAGAATATGTTAAAATACCAGCCATAGCTGTCAAAAAAGGAAATATAAAAGTATTACCCGATAAATTAAGCACAAAGGAAGCTTGCTTAGTAGAACCTTTTGCTGCCGTATATAATGGGCAAAGCTTGTTGGATATAAGTATTGGTACAACAGTTGCTATAATCGGCGGCGGACCTATTGGTATAATGCATGCTATACAAGCTCGTTACAGAGGAGCAAGTACTATTGCACTGTTTAACAGGTCGGAAGGACGCTGTAAGATAGCCAGAGGCTTTGACATAGATTACGTGGTTAATTCCGGAGAGAATGATATGATTGAAAAATCCAAAGAAATAACAAAGGGAAAGGGATTTGATGTAGTCATAGTCAGCTGTGTTTCAGGAGAAGCTCAGGCTCAAGCATTGGAAATGGCAAAAAGAGGTGGAAAAGTAAGCTATTTCGCCGGACTTCCCCGCGGCAAATCAACAGTTCCCATAGATACTAATTTAATCCATTATAAGCAGTTGGGAGTATTTGGAGCTAACGGTTCGGGACCAAACCAATATGAAGCGGTTATTGGCTTCTTAGGCTCAGGAGTAGTTGATTTATCAAAGATAATAACTGCAGAGTTGCCTTTGGAAAGAATATTGGAAGGCTTTGAAAATAGTAAAAGCGGGTCGGGACTTAAAACAATAATTCATCCGTAGAAGTTGTTATCGGAAATAAAAATATAAGCTATAAAAGCAAATTTTGCCTTATAAGGAGTGGAAAAAATGCTACAAAAAGTAAAAATTTTAAGTAAAATTATTGATGGCGGAATTGTTGCGGTAATAAGAGCGGAAAGTGAAGATCAGGCTTTAAAGGCTGCAGAGGCTTGCCTGAAGGGAGGAATATCCGCTATTGAAGTAACATTTACTGTACCGTCTGCAGATAAGGTCATTTCTGCATTGATAAAAGAATATAAATCTGATGTTCTTACTGTTGGAGCAGGAACTGTTTTAGATGCGGAAACTTCAAGGATTGCTATACTTTCCGGAGCCCAATACGTAGTTACACCATATTTGAATATAGATGCAATAAGAACTTGTAACAGATATCAGATACCTATAATGTCAGGAGCTATGAGTGTAAGAGATGTGGCAGAAGCTTTAGAGGCTGGAACTGATATTGTAAAATTATTTCCAGGAGAATTTTTAGGGCCGTCTTTTGTAAAGTCCATTAGAGGGCCGATACCATATGCGCCATTGATGCCCACAGGAGGAGTTAGTTTAGATAATGTTACAGATTGGTTTAAAGCGGGAGTAGATGCTGTAGGTGTTGGAGGAAGTTTGACTTCAGGTATAAAAACCGGAGATTATAAATCGGTTACAGAAATCGGTAAAAAATTCGTAGAAAAAATTCAAGAATTTAAGAAAGGTCATAATGTCAAATGATTCAAAATGCAAGCTTAAATGCGTTAAATGGAGGGAAATCAATGGATATAAAAATTGAAGAGGATTTAGTTCTTTTAAATATTAAGGCAAAGGATAAAGTAGAGGTTATCTCAAAGCTTGCCAATTTGCTTAGAAAGGAGGGATGTGTAAAAGATAGTTATCTCAATGCGGTAATCAAAAGAGAAGGGATTTTTCCTACAGGATTACCTACAATACCGCAATCAATTGCCATACCTCATACGGATGCTGAGCATTGTTTAAAGACATCTGTTGCGGTGGCTACATTGGAGGAACCTGTAAAATTTGGCTTGATGGGGGATGATATTAATACCGTAGATGCTAAAGCCGTATTTCTTTTGGCAGTAGATAATAAAGAAAAACAAGTAATGTTTTTATCTAAGCTTTTTCATATATTTGATGATTCCAATTCTTTGGTAAAAATATTAAATGCCAAGAAGCCGAAAGAAATTGTTGATGAGTTGCTCAGAGCAATTCAAAGTTAAATTAAAAAATAGAGAAAAGGAGAGGATCTATTTGTCTAAAAAAAGAGTAATAACTTTATGCGGTTCTGGAATCGCAAGCTCTACAATATGTGCTCAAAAAATTAAGAAATACTGTCAGGAAAACGGAGTTGATGTTGAAGTCCAACCTCTTGCCTTCGGACAATTGGAAGGGGCAAAAGCAGAAGCCGATTTAATAGTATCGGTAACTCCGGGAGTAAAAGTGGATACTGATATTCCTGTAATAAGTGGAGTTCCTTTTCTTACAGGAGTAGGTCAACAAGAAGTTTTAAAGAAGGTCATAGAAATTTTAAAAAAGGAGGATAAATAATGGGTGGACTACTTAAGGTTGTAAATTATATAGTCGCATTAGGAGCAAATGTATTTTTACCTGTTATAATGTTTTTTATAGGGATTATTTTCGGATTAAAACCGGGAAAAGCATTAAGAGCTGGTTTAACTTTGGGAGTGGCTTTTACTGCAATTAATTTGTTTATTTCACAATTATTGGTTGGGCAGATTGCTCCCGCTGCTCAGCAAATGATAACAAGTACAGGATTAAATTTGACGGCAATGGATGTAGGCTGGCCTGCTGCATCTACAATAAGCTGGTCTTGGAAATATGCGGCAACTATATTTCCGTTTCAGATAGTTGTAAACTTGCTTTTATTGTGGGTAGGATTTACTAATACATTGACCGTTGATTTATGGAATGTTTGGCAGAAAATATTTGCAGGTGCCATAATTTATTATTTTACCAAAAACTTATGGATAGCGTATGCAGGAGCATTACTTTTAATAATACTCGAATTAAAGGTTGGAGATTTAATAGCAAAAAGAACTCAAGATGCAATGGGAGTTCCAGGAGTTACAATTCCCCATGCGTGTGCTATGTGGCTTCTTCCTTTAACACCTCTTATATATTTGCTTGATAAAATACCGGCTTTAAATAAAGTTAAGATAGATGCTGAATATTTGCACAAAAAATTAGGATTTTTGGGAGACCCCATCATTTTAGGGTTAATAATGGGAGTTATCATAGGGCTTTTAGCACGTTATCCCTTTGATCAAGTGCTTAAACTTGGAGTTACTACGGCTACTGTAATGTTTGTTTTGCCGAGGATTGCAAGTATATTCATGGAAGCTCTTATGCCTATTTCAGAAGCAGCAACAGAATTTATGAAAAAGAAATTCCCAGGAAGAGAAATATATATTGGGTTGGATTGGCCGGTTTTAGGAGGTTATCCTGCAGTAATAACTGCATCAGTTGCTTTAATTCCTATTTTGATTTTACTTGCAATTGTACTTCCCGGAAATACAACGTTACCTTTTGGCGATCTTGCTAATTTTGGTTGTCTGATGGTTCCTGTGGCAATTTTAACAGGCGGAGATTTAATAAAGACTCTTATAGTAGGAACTGCTACATTATGTGTTTCGCTGTGGGGAGCAAGTGCCGTAGCTGGGTCATTTACTACCTTAGCCAAAGAGGTTGGTTTTGCAATGCCTGAAAACGTAGCTCAAATAACTTGGTTAAAGACAAGTCCTCCGATTTGGGCTATATTTGAAGCTATTAAGGGCAATTGGACTACAGTTATTGTTTTGGTTGCTTTAGCTGTTATAAGTTTCTATCTCTTGAAGAAATACTATTCCAAGAGTGCAAATGATGCTAATTAATTAAACAGTTTTTTAGTTATGTCTGACCCTGTAGGAGATATTTATACAGGGTCAGGGTGTTATATATATTTTATAAGGTGGGATATATATGGGTTATTTTGATAATAAAAAAGTAGTAGTAACAGGCGGAAGCAGCGGGATTGGTTTTGGTATAGCAAAATTGTTTGCTGAAAATGGAGCTACAGTTATATTAATAGCCCGTAATGCCGAAAAGCTGGAAGGAGCTTACAAGAAAATTCAGGATATTAACTCTCATGTTTACAAATATGCTTGTGATGTAAGTAATCCTTCGGAAATAGAGGATACATGTGAAAAGATCTGTAAAGAAGTAGGAGTACCAGATGTTTTGGCAAATGTTGCGGGAGGATTTACCGAGAAAATATCTTGGGATAAAATTACACCGGAGGTATTGGAGCAATCAATGAGGACAAATTTATTTAGTGGGTTTTATTTTACTAAATTCTTTGCAGGTGCTATGAAGGATAATTCTGTGAAAGGTTCAATAGTAAATATCGGTTCTTCAAGTGCTCTTCAGGTTAAGAGGGGAAGAATACAGTATACACTAAGCAAATCCGGAGTTCATACTATGACTAAGGTATTGGCTCTTGATTTAGCTCAATATGGCATAAGAGTAAATTCTATCGCTCCGGGACCAACCAAAACAGAAAAAATAGAAAAGAGATTTGATGATCCTAAGCTAAGAGAACAAGAATTGAAGCGTATGAAAAGTATACCTTTAGGAAGATTAGCAGCTGTGGAAGAAATTGCTAATGCCGTATATTTCTTGGCATCTGATAAGGCATCTTTTATAACAGGAGTTGTACTGCCTGTTGATGGAGGTTATACTGTTGGAATTTATTAAAATATTGGTACTACAAAGCTCTTGCAGTGGGAGAAATATAAAGGTTTTGAATTATATAAACTCAGCATTAGAACAAATCAACATAAAAGATATTAAGATAATAAATGTTGATTTTAACGGATTTAAATATTGGGATTCTAAACATACCATAATAGTTACTCCCGTGCCCATTGCACAAAAAATAGAGTCTCAATCTTTAGTATCTCAAGGAGCATATTTGGGGTTAATATCCCAAGATGAGTTTAATAAGTTATTAAAAGAATGTATAGAAAAAATATATGCAAATGTCTAATAATTTCCCAATGTTATTTAGATAATTAAAAGATTAATCTTGTGATATAATAAAGTTATATTAGGGTCTATTATATAAAGAAAGGAAGGTGAGAATCCTGACATATGATTTGTTGTGGTCTGTGTCAGGATAGAAATGTTTAAATTTGTAGCTAACTTAAGTCTGTTATTTAATGAAGTTCCTTTTATGGAAAGATTCAGTGCTGCCAGAAAAGCTGGATTTAGTTATGTTGAGTTTATGTTTCCTTATGATTATAAGACGGAAGAGATAAAGGAAGAGCTTAAGAAGAATGACTTAAAGCTCATTTTGTTTAATCTTCCTGCCGGAGATTGGGATAATGGAGATAGAGGGACAGCTGTAGATCCCAGTCGAAAAAAAGAATTTATAGATGGAGTAAAAAAAGCGGTAGATACTGCCTCAGAGTTGGGAGTTTCTAAAATAAATTGTCTGATGGGAAATAAATGTACTGCTTTCCCTGAAAAAGAAGTAAGAAAAAATTTAGTTGAAAATTTAAGATATGCTGCTGATGAATTGGGTAAGAATAACATAAAGCTTTTGATTGAAGCGGTTAATCATGTGAATATGCCCAGCTTCAACATTCATAAAGTGAAAGATGCAATGAAATTAATTTCTGAAGTTGATAATCCCAATATATTTTTACAATATGACGTATACCATGCAGCGAAAGAAATGGAAGACCAAAGGTTTATATTGGAAAATTATCTTGATAAAATAGATCACATTCAAGTAGCGGATAATCCTGACAGACATCAGCCGGGTACAGGAGATATAGATTATAAATATATATTCGATTTCATTAAAAACTCAAATTATAAGGGATATATATCAATGGAATATATTCCCGAACCGGATACTTTGACATCATTAAAGTGGCTGGATAAGTTCGGTTTTAAACTTTAATACTTATTAACATAGGAGGAAAAAATATGAAAATAGGGTTTATTGGATTAGGAATCATGGGAAGACCTATGAGTAAGAACCTGCTGAAAGCAGGATATGAGTTAGTAGTCTATGACAGAAACAAGTGGAAAAGAGACGAAGTGATAAAAGAGGGAGCAGAAGAAGGAACATCACCGAAGGATGTAGCATCAAGAAGTGATGTGATAATAACAATGCTTCCAAATTCTCCCCAAGTAAAAGAAGTAGTATTGGGGAATGGAGGAGTAATAGAAGGAGCAAAAGAAGGATCGATATTAATAGATATGAGTTCCATAGCGCCACTTGCAAGTAGAGAAGTATCAGAAAAATTGGCAGAAAAGAAGATAAGAATGATAGATGCTCCGGTAAGCGGAGGAGAACCGAAAGCAATAGACGGAACACTTTCAATAATGGTAGGAGGAGAAGAAAAGGATTTTGAAGAATGCCTACCCATACTGAAGACAATGGGATCATCAGCAGTACTATGCGGAGAGATAGGAGCAGGCAACGTAACAAAACTTGCAAATCAAATAATGGTAGCAGTAAACATAGCAGGGATGTCAGAAGCATTAGTATTGGCAGCAAAAAGCGGAGTGAGTCCGGAGAAGGTATATAATGCAGTAAGGGGAGGATTAGCAGGAAGTACAGTATTAGATGCAAAGGCTCCCCTTATAATGGATAGAAAATTCGATCCAGGATTCAGAATAGATCTTCATATTAAGGATCTGGGAAATGTAATAGAAACAGGTCATGGAGTAGGGGTTCCGTTGCCGTTAACATCATCCGTAATGGAAATGTTCCAAGCATTAAAAGTGGATGGATTGGGTTCGGAAGACCATGGAGCCTTAGTAAAATTTTATGAGAAACTTTCACATATAGAGGTAACTCGATAGAGTAAGAAAAAAGATATATGATTAAAGTCCTAACTTTATAATTCAGGCTTATAAGTTAGGGCTTGTGATTTGTTTGAGGGCCATAGTTTAATGCTTTCAACTGTTGGCCTAAACGATTAATTTTGAAAATAATTTTGAAAAATTTTATATGTTTTTTACATTAGGCAGTAGAGAAAGGAATGATTATTAAGATGAAGAAATGGAAAGTCGTATCAACGGCGGTAACTTTTGGAAGATTTCATAAAGAACCGGTTAAAAGATTGGAGGAAATAGGCTGTGAAGTAATGATCAATCCATTCGGGAGGCCGTTTACAACAGAAGAGCTGATTAAGTACGGAAAAGATGCCGATGCTTTGATAGTCGGCAATGACAAAGTTGTAAAAGAAGCAATAGATCAATGTAAAAAGCTGAAGATAATTGCAAAACATGGTGTCGGCGTTGACGGCATTGATATTAAGGCAGCCCATGACCGGGGGATCATCGTTACAAATGCTCCGGGAACAAACTGTCAAGAGGTAGCAGATTGTGCAATGGGATTTATTTTAATGCTTGCAAGGGATTATTATCGCGCAGTTACCGAAACAAAATCGGGAAAATGGATTAAAAGGCCAGGAATCAGCCTCTATCAAAAAACCATAGGAATTTTAGGCCTTGGCAATATTGGAACAGCAATGGCAAAAAGAGCCGCAGGATTTGATATGAATATACTTGGATATGATATTAAAGAAAGACAGGAAGTTCGCAATTTGGGAGTTAAATATGTTTCATTGGAAGAGCTTTTATCCAATTCCGATTTTATTACTCTTCATCTGCCCCTTAACGATGGTACTCGAAATCTTATCGATTCTGAGAAATTCAAAATGATGAAGAAGGGAACGATTCTTGTGAATACCGCAAGAAGTCAGATAGTGGATAGCGAAGCCTTATATAAGGCGTTACAGGATGGAACCTTACTGGGATATGCAACTGATGTGTATGACTCTGAACCACCGGTTAGAAAGCCGTTTTTTGACTTACCCAATGTTTTGCTGACGCCTCATGAAGCCGGAACTACATTTGATTCAAATAAGCGTATGGGAAATACGGCAGTAGATAATGTAATTGCTGTTTTAACCGGAAAAGAGCCTCCATTTATTATAACGGTGAAATAGATATAGATTAAAAACATATGAGAGGAGAACAGATATGAAAGTTGCTGTATATAACGGAATTAAGAATATTACTATTGAAAGTCGTGAAAAGCCTGTTGCAGGGCCGGATGATTTTATTTTAAAGGTAAAAGCTGCGGCATTGTGCGGTTCGGATTTGAGGACATATCTTCATGGACATCCGAAGATTACACCGCCACAGGTATTGGGTCATGAATTTGCCGGAGTAGTAGACTCTGTTGGTAAAAATATTAAGGAAGTTAAAGTAGGAGATAGAGTTGCGGTTCATCCCGGAATTCCTTGTGGTCACTGCTATTACTGCGATAGAGGCGAACAAAATATGTGTGAGAGCAGAAAGCAGATCGGCATCCACTATCAAGGGGGTTTCGGGGAATATGTATTGATACCTGGAAAGACTCTTGAAGTCGGAACGGTCGTTAAAATACCGGAGGATTGCAGCTATGAAGTTGCGGCCTTGGGAGATCCTCTTGTTTCAGCTATGAACGGTCAAGAAGTAGTGGGCACGAAAATGGGAGATATTGTACTTATTTTAGGATCAGGTCCTATAGGTATTTTCCATGCTATGCTCTCTAAACTGAGAGGCGCTCAGGATGTTATTCTTGCCAATCCGTCTCCGGGAAGATTACAGTATGCTAAAGAACATAGTATAGCGGATCATTATTATTGTATTAATGAAGGAACTGATTTCCGTGGATATATTGATTCGTTGACAGAAGGAAGAGGAGCAGATGTAGTAATCGTTGCAAATACATCTGTAAAATCTGCTTGCCAAGCTGTTGAGTTAGTAGCGAAAAATGGTAGAGTATTACTGTTCGCCGGATTTCCAAAGGAGGCTCCGCAATTAGGATTGGACGGGAATTTAATTCACTACAAGCAAATCAGAGTGATGGGCTCCTTAGGTTCTACTCCGAGACAATATCAAATGGCAGAAAAATTATTGTTTAGTAAGAGGATTGACGGAGAACTACTGATAACCCATAGAATTCCGTTAGAAAAAATAAATGAAGGATTTCAATTGATGATAGATGGAAAATCATTAAAAGTTATTATCAACAAATTTGACTAAAAGTAAAAATCCGTACCAATATTAATATTGGTACGGATTTTTTTTAGGATGAAGGGGACGGTTCTTTTTGTTTGAAAAATCAAACAAAAAGAACCGTCCCCTAGTCTATAAAAATTTTACGATCCGATGGTTTATATGCTATAATAATATTATAAAGTTAACAAATTCGGTTTTCTATTAGTTTATCATACCGTATATATTTCTTTAAGTCCTATAGAATTCTGTAGATCGTTCACTTAGTAATATATAATATCTGTTAAAATTCTATATACCGATGTTATTCAGAATAATTAAAATTTTTTAGTTATTTTTTGCTAAATACTCATTAGGATCTTAGCCGTTTATTTTTATTGACTAAAAACTAAGGAAAACAATAAGGGGGAATTTATATGAGATTAAAAATTGGGTTGATTTCCGATAAACCACAAGGAGAAACTAATTGTACTGCAGAAACTAAACATACTGATATTCAGAAAAAGTCAACTAATGAAGAAATATATAAGGTCTTAAAAAAGAAATATGATGTAGTAGAAATCATAGCTGATAATAGGATTATTAAAAACTTAATCGAAAGTAAAATCGATTTGGCCTTCCCTCTATGTACCGGAATCTCCGGTGAAAGTAGGCAGTCCCAGGTTCCGGCGATTTTAGAGATGCTTAGAATACCATACATTGGCTCAGGGATTTTGGCTCATTCTCTATCCTTAAATAAAGCTGTAGCTAAACAGATATTCGCTTATAATAATATTTTAACGCCTTCATTTCAAATATTTAATACTGCAGGTGAAAATTTCAATATGAATTTAAAATTTCCGCTAATAGTGAAGCCTTCCTGTGAGGGATCCGGCTTTGGAATCCACAAAGATAGTGTTGTTTACAATAAACAAGATCTTATGGGAAAAATAAAGAGCCTGCTTAAAAGCTATTGCCCTCCTGTTTTGGCAGAGGAGTTTATTAAGGGAAGGGAATTTACAATAGGAATAATCGGTAATGGAAGTGAAAAACGTTTTTTACCGATAATGGAGATAAATTTTGACGATGTTCCCGAAAAATTCGGTAAATTTTATACATTTGAAGTGAAATCTCAGCTTAGTGAAAAAACCAAATATATATGTCCGGCTTCAATAAATAAAGATATAGAACTAAAGATAAAAAATAGTGCCGGAAGAGCCTTTGATGCTCTCGGCTGCAGAGATTTTGCAAGAGTAGATGTAAGATTGAAGGAAGATCAGCCTTATGTACTTGAAATAAACAGTTTGCCGGGGTTGAAATCTCAATACAGTGATCTGCCCAAGATGGCATTAAAAGAGGGGTTATCCTATGATGAACTGATATTTAATATTGTAGAGATATCCATAAGAAGGATAAACAAAGATAAAAGATATATGGAAGAGAAGGTATCGGATAAAAAGATTTCTTAATTAAACCGCCTAACCAATAACTGGTCAGGCGGTTTAATAATTTATTATAAAATTTTTCCGTTTGATTTAATAACATTTTTATACCAATAAAAACTTTTTTTTCTGATTCTTCTTAAGTCTTTTAAATCAAATTCATCTCTGTTTACATAAATAAAACCATATCGTTTTTTAAATCCCTGATGAGTACTTACGAGATCAATAGCCGACCAGGGGCAATATCCTATTAATTGAACTCCGTCAGTAACCGCAAGTTTTGCCTGTTCAATGTGTTTACGTAGATAATCGATACGATAATCATCATTTACGACATCACCTTTTTCTAATTTATCAAAAGCACCCAGACCGTTTTCGGAGACCAATAAAGGCAAATTATATCTGCCGCTTATTTCCCGTAAAGTAATGCGGAATCCGATAGGGTCTATTTCCCAATTGAATTCGGTTTTTTCTAAATTTGGATTTGAAGTTATATAGTATACTCCCTGTTCCCCTGCTGCTCCTTGTTGATCTGTATTGAAATCAAAGCTTGGTTTTTTAGATGCCGTTATTGTTGAATAATAGTTGAATGCAATAAAATCCGGCTTAGCTTCGGACAGTATTTCTTCATCACCTTTTTTGATATTTGGAGTAATATTTTTTTCTTTCATATAACTCCAAGCTGTATTGTTGTACCTTCCGAATACGGCCGCATCTAAATACAGCCAATTTCTTATTGATGAGAAATTTTGAGCTGCTAATACGTCTTCAGGATCTGAGCTTGCAGGGTAGATATAGGCGATATTTGGTGCGGGGCCAATCTTTGCATCCGGGCACATAATGTGGCATAATTTCATGACTTTAGCCTGAGCCAACAGCATATGATGATTTTGTTGATATAGTTCTTTTTTGGGATTTTTTGTACTTAAATTGGGGATCCCGACAGCTTTATTATTTAATATCATAATGTTTTGTTCATTGATTGTAAGCCAATACTTTACCCTGTCTCCAAAATTGGAAAAAAGAATTTTTCCATAGTTTTCAAATAAGTCTACTATCTCATAATTAGACCAGCCGCCTTTTTTCTCCAATGAATAGGGCAGATCAAAATGATACATGGTGACGATGGGTTCAATGTTATAGGACAATAATTCGTTAATTAGATTATTGTAGAATTCTATTCCTTTATGATTAATTTCCCCAAACCCTTTTGGAAGAATTCTGCTCCAAGCTATAGAAAAACGGTAGGCTTTCAGTCCCATTTCTGAAAACAGCTTTATATCTTCTTTGTAACGATGATAATGATCGATTGATGTTTTAAAATCCGAGGTATTTTCAGGATGTTCCGCCATATCTTGAACCGAAGGGCCTTTTCCATCTTCATCCCAGCCTCCTTCCACTTGATAAGCGGAAGTGGATGCTCCCCACAGAAAATCTTCGCTGAAGTCTTTTAACTTTTTATGTTCCATACTACTGCCTCCCAGAACTTATTAATTTTAAATAAAAATTATAAATTGAACCTGAATTTTTGCCATGGTTTTATATAATCAATTAAAAATACTTCATCTTCTGCTATTTTTCCCACTACATTTGTTTTCCCGTCATTATCCATATCCTTTAATGCAATATGAAGTTCTCCCGTATAATTTTGATACAGAGAATTATCTATTGTTATATCTCCTCTTTTGATATCTGTTGTATTAAAGGGTTCAAAGCCGGGAGTATCGGGAGACACTCTGTATTTACTTGATCTTATCATATATTCGGATATATCGCCTCTGTTAAAATGAATGTTTTTGAAGACTATATCTTTTTGAGCATCAGGGATGCCGTCTTTTAATTCAATTTTGAGACTGAGCATATAGGGGTCAATATTACTTAAAGCTTTCAGTTCTTCTTCCGATGCAAATTCATTTGCAATTATTACATCATCAATTAAATTTGTAGAAAACAGATGCTTTGCCTGAACATCTATAGGGAGGTTTCTGTGTTCTTCCAATGTGCATAATCCTTCACTTACAGGCCATGGTCCATATTTGGCATTTTTTGAAGAGACAAAAGCCGCTGTTCTTATATTGTATTTTTTAAATTGTTCATTGCATTTCATAAAGTGATTGTATCCTATTCCCGAATATCTGTGGGGATAGAAATTGTGGCATCCTAAGATATTTTCCAAATTAGGTTGGAAACTGAATATGTTGTCCACATATTTTGTTCCTGCGCTCATATTTAATTCTATTTTTAGTCCGTATTTGTTAAAGGTCATTACGGATTCTTCCATTCCTGAAAATCCGTTGTCCAACCTTATGCCGTAAAGGCCCATATCTTTAAAAATACCTAAATCATCATAACTTATTTCAAGATACTTAAATACTTCCGGATTTATATCCGCAATGACTTCAATTCCATATTTGTTGGCGTGAGCTATTGTTTTTTTAAATTCATCAAGAATTTTTTCCTTATCCCCCTTGACGGAAAGAAGACATGTAAATACTCTTTTAAAACCGTATTTTGCCGCTTTGTCGATATATCCTAAATTTTCATCTAATTTTACATGAGCCGGGTATACAGAAAATCCGATTTTTTTCATAATGATTCCTCCATTTTTGTTCCCTTTTATTCGACAAAAAATTAAATTTTGATTATAATAAAATGTGAGATTGATTTTGTTAATCTTTTAAAGGTATTCAGGTGACTTTCGCAGAGTCACCTGAATACTGGTTTCTCCTAATTTATATTATTTTCCGGAGCTGTATTATAGGATTTTTCCTGTTCAAGATATTGTTTATCGACAGTTTTTATAAATGGGAGATATATGAAAAATGATATGATCAATCCTACAAATTGTAATAAGGCTCCTCTTATACCTCCGCAAAGGAAACCGCCTATTATCGGAGGAGTAGTCCATGGAACCAGTACGCCGTTTGGTTTTGGTACGAGGCCTATAGCCATTGATCCGTAGCATACTAAACATAGAACTAAAGGAGTTATTATAAATGGGATTATCATCATAGGATTTAAAACTACAGGTAATCCGAATATTATAGGTTCGTTTATATTAAATATCCCCGGAAAAATTGAAAGTTTGCCGAGTTTTTTACATTGCTGTGATTTGCATACAAAAAGCATTGCAAGGCATAATCCCAGTGTGGCGCCTCCTCCTCCCATCCATAAGTATATCTGATTAAATTGTTGAGTTATAATATGGGGCAGTTCGCTTCCAGCTTGATATGCAGCAAGATTTTCTGTCGCCAGAGCTATCCAGATGGGATTCATTACTGATTGTACAATATCCGCACCATGTATTCCGAATATCCAAAATAGTCCCACAAAGAAATTTGCAATCAAAGCAGCTCCTAAGGTGTCCCCCAAGGATGTAAGAGGTACCTGTAAAATGGAATATATAAAATTGTGTATAGTTTCAAAAGGAGTAAATGCAAAAATTAATCTTATTATATCAAAAATAATTATAGTAATTGCAGCCGGAATTAAGGATGAAAAAGCTTTTCCCACTGTAGGGGGAACTCCTGCCGGCATTTTAATTACCCATCCTTTTTTAGTTACCCATTTTACTATTTCCGTAGAGAGTATAGCTGTAAGCATTCCTACAAATAATCCCTTTGCGCCTATCCATTCGGTGGGAATGATGCCTGTAACTTTAAATGTTTGATCCATTCCTTCGGGTGTAAAACTTGTAACAAAAGGTGTCAATATAAAAAATGCTACAAGAGATATGACTGCAGTGTTTAACCTTTCTAACTTGTAATAATCCGACAGACTTCCGGAGATACCTATTATTACAAATATGGTCATTATGGACATGGTTGTATTATAGGCTACTGAAAAGAAATCCATCCAATTTTCTCCGAATACTCTTGCCATAAATGCGTCATATCCCGTAATAGGCAAATAGGCAAGCAACATGAATATGGAACCGATTATAAGCAAAGGCATAGTTAACATGAATCCGTCACGTATGGCAAGTAAATACCTGTTGTTGGCAAATTTGTCCGCTACCGGCATTAACTTGTTTTCCAATGAATCCATTCTTTTACTCATATGAAATCCTCCTTATATTTATTTTTTCATCATTTTTATAGCCTTTTCCAGTACTTTTTCTCCGTCTACCATTCCATAGTCTACGGAGTTTATTACATCCACGGGAATTTTTTTTTCGTCACATAATTTTTTGGCTCTTCTAAGGGCGTATCTTATTTGCGGACCCAATAGTACCACATCCACGTCGTCATCGATACGTTTTTCCATTTGGGCTTCAGGAAGAGTTTCTATTGATACTTCGATTCCCTTATCCTTTGCTGATTTTTGCATTTTTGTTGCTAACAGACTTGTTGACATTCCGGCAGAACAAAACAAGACAATTTTTTTCATTGGACTCACCCCCTTTTTTAAATTTATATGACATTGGTTTGAACATATTAAACCAACGTTATATGCTTATTAATCTTTAGGGAAATACCCATCTTCCTGAGAAGTACCTATTGTTTCATGATTTGCCAACTTGATGGCAAATTTTGAAATTTTTCTTAGAGAATTATTTAGTCCAGTTTCTCCTCTGTTTGGAGTTTCTATAATATAAATTTTATTTCTGAACAATTCGGTGCCGGTACTATCCTCAGACATTGCAGCAAAGGCAGGTATATTAAGTTTTTCTTCTATAGCTATAGTAAGATATCCGCAGCATTCTCCATATCTTTTATAATTTAATGCAGGTCCGCATATAACTACGTCCGGTTTGAAATTTTTAATAATATTTAGGATTTCTTCTATGGCAAGATCTTTATTTTGCAGAAAATAGTTATCTCCGCATATTATCGTAGCTACTATATCAGCTCCTTCTCTTTGAAGCATGGATTTTAAAATCATACCGGTCCCTATAGCTCCATTTTGAAACTGAGGTTTTATATCCATTCTTTCATCCCCGCCAAAACCCGCTTGTACTTGATTTAAAAATTGTATGGCCTTTATCATTAGAATTCAGCTCCTTTACAATTATTTGATTTATCCTTTAGTTCGTTTATTTCTTTTTGCATATCTATCATGTATTTAATCATGTCCTTGGATAAAAGGGTAGTCATTAAATGATCCTGAGCATGAATAGTTAAAAGATTTATCTCCATATGAATTCCCTGAGCTTCTTTTTGAATAAAATTAGTTTGTAAATTATGGGCTTTAATTATATATTCATCAGCTTTTTTTAAATATTTTTCTGCCTCTTCATACTCTTTGTTTCTAACTAATTCAAATGCTTTATATATATCACTTCTTGCATCACCGGAGAGACTTATTAACTTGAATATATATTGTTCATTAAACCCAGTTTCAACAGTATTAGCGTTTTCCTCCATAAATAACTCCTCCATTATATGAAATTTAATATCAACTAATTAAATATACAAATATTTAGATGCATTTGTTATGCCAAAACACTAATGGCGGTAATAAAGTATATATTAAAAAATAATGTTTGATAAAACTCATTAGTGTTTGATATTTTAATATATAAATAAATTAGTGTTTAAACAATTTAAACACTTTATGAAATAATAAAAACTATGATATAATGTTCTTAAATATTTATAATAAAATCTTGTGATATGATAGTGGCTAATTATCCGGCAATTTTAAAGAAAAAGGAGGAACCGCCGTGAATAAGAAGGAGATGATATATAACAAAATTTTAGAAGTTGGGGCTGAAAGAGGCATTGATGCTAAAACACTATCATCTCTTGTTAATATGAGCAGGGCCAATGTCAGCCATGAGTTAAACAACTTGGTAAGAGAAGGGAAATTATATAAATCTTCAGGACGGCCTGTTTTGTTTTTTGCTTTAAACAACAAAGGTATAACTAAAAAGGAAAGCAAACTTGATCAATTAGCTAAGAACAATAAAAGTTTAAAAAAAGTTGTAGAGCAGATGAAGGCTGCAGTATTATATCCGCCTAAAGGATTGCCTTCGCTTCTTTTGGGGGATACGGGAACGGGGAAATCAATGTTTGCTTCGTTGATGTACGAATATTCCAAAGAAATGGGAATGAGAGCCGAAAATTCACCATTCGTAGTTTTTAACTGTGCCGATTACAGTAATAATCCTAATTTACTTACTTCTCAACTTTTTGGTGTAAAAAAAGGAGCTTTTACCGGTGCCGAAACTGATAGGATCGGATTGATAGAAAAAGCCGACGGAGGGGTTCTTTTCTTAGATGAACTTCACAGACTTCCTCCTGAGGGACAGGAAATACTTTTTACATTTTTGGACACGGGATATTTTAGGCGAATCGGAGATTCGGAGACGAGAAAGTCCGATGTTCTTATAATTTCGGCTACTACGGAAAATCCTAATTCCACATTGTTAAGGACTTTTATAAGGAGAATTCCCATAATAATAAAAATTCCTTCTTTAAAAGAGAGGTCTTTGGAAGAAAGACTTTATTTGATTAAGAGCTTTTTTAAACAGGAAAGCTTAAGATTAAACAGAGAGATATATGTGTCGTTGAATACAATGAGAGCGTTTTTATCATATGATTGCCCCAATAATGTGGGACAGTTGAAAAGTGACGTTCAGCTTGTATGTGCCAAAGCATATTCGGAGTTTCTTACAAATATAAAGCCTGATGTGAGAATAAGAAGCGTCAATTTACCTCTATATATCAAAGAAGGACTTTATAAAGAGAAAGAACACAGAGCACTTTGGAATAAGTTGGTAGGCGAAGAAATAGAGTTTTTTAGGTTCTCTGGTTCTACAGATCATAATCGGGAACAATTCGGGAATGAGGATAACGGAGTATATGAGATTGTTGAGCAAAAATTGGAGAGATTAAAATCTCAAGGGATATCGGATATAGCTATAGAAAACATTTTAGGTAAGGATATTTCATCATATTTTCAAAAGAACATCAACGGAGTTTCTGAAGAAATAAACAGAAAAAATTTGTTGAGTATCATAGGAGAAGATGATTTAAACTGCATTGACAAGGTTATTTATTATATGGCTACAGAGCTGGGAAGAAATTTCAGCAGCAATATGTATACATGTTTGGCTTTACATATAAATACTTTAATTAACAGGGTTTATAGTAATAAATCCATTACCAATCCCCAGCTAAATAAAATAAAAGAATTGTATCCCAAAGAATTTGAAATAGCCTTGAAAGCCAAAAATATTATAGAAAATTACGTACATCATAAAATAGTCGAGGATGAAGCGGCATATTTAACTGTTTTTCTTCTTCCCGAAGATCGAATTAACAACGGAAATAATAAAGTTAAGGTTATACTTATTGCTCATGGTGATTCTACTGCTACATCAATGGCTGATGTTGTAAATAAACTTTTAGAAGAGCCCTGCATTCATGCCATAAATGCACCTCTTGATTTAAGTCCTTTAAATGTTTTGGATGAATGCAGAAAATTCGTGTCGGAAAACAAGAATACAAAAGATTATATTTTACTTGTGGACATGGGTTCCCTTACTACTTTTGCAGATATTATAGAAAAAGAATTTGATGTTTCCATGAAAGTCGTACCCCTTGTTTCGACTTTACATGCATTGGAGGCGGCCAGAAAGGCACTACTCGGTCTTTCCTTAAATGAAATTTATAAAGGGGTATTAGCTGTAAATTCGTATTTTGAAATGAATAGGCCATTAAAAGAACCTCAAAATAATAAACCAAGGGCGGTAATGATTACGTCATGCTTAAGCGGAGAAGGAGGAGCCGTAGCAATTAAGAGCTTTCTCAATAACAACCTTAAATATGACAAGGATATATTTGAGATAATTGTTCTTAACTGTTTGGATAAAAATTATTTTAAACAGAAAATTAATGAAATACGCAAAGACAAAGAAATTTTATTTATTGTTTCCTCATTTCCTGTTGACGTGGATATTAAACAGTATAATATGTATGATGTGATAAATATGAAAGTGATGGATGAGTTACAGGAAAGTATAAATATAAAAACTACATTAATAAAGATGCCGATAATTCTGAAAGAAAATATAGTAAACCTTGACGGAGAGGAACTTTATAATGATATAGTTTATTTTTTAAGCAGAGTGGAAGATGAACTGTCGATTAAACTAAAAAGTGAAAAGACTATCGGAGTAATTCTGCATATTGCCTTTATGATAAGCAAGCTAAAAAGCGGAGAAATTCCTGTTGAATATCCTGATAAAGAGGAGTTTATAGCTGAGAACACATACTATTATAATATTATTAAAGAATGTTTTATATTTCTATGCAACAAATATTCCGTGGAAATATCGGACAATGAAATCTGTTATGTAATGAAATTCTTTTTATATGAGTAAATATAGAAGGTAGGAAAGCAAAAAAATATTGGAGGTGTTATATAAATGAAGATGTTAATAAAAAATGTTAATATAATTACTCCTTACGAAATAAAGAGAAATGGCAGTTTATCAATAGAGGATGGAATTATATCTGACATTTTGGATGGAGATGCATCGGAGGAATATTATGATAAGATAATTGACGGAGAAAATGAATATCTGGCTCCGGGATTTATTGATATTCATAATCATGGAAATTTTGGGCATGATGTCATGGAGGCAACTTTTGAGTCCCTTATAAGTATGGCTGATTTTCATATGAAAAATGGAGTTACGTCTTTTTTGGCAACTCCTATGACTGAATCCTTGGATAAAATTGAGAGTGCAATAAAAAACGTAAGAAAATATATTGAAGAGGAAAAGAAGGCTCCTAAGATAAGATCCCAAGTTTTAGGCATATATTTGGAAGGCCCATATTTTTCTATGGAAAGAAAGGGAGCTCAGCCCCCTCAGTATATAAAGAACCCTAATGTGGAAGAAATCAAAAATCTTATAGAACTTTCAAATGACAATATCAAAGTAGTAGCTTTGGCGCCTGAACTAAAGGGGGCAAAGGAAGCCATAAAATACTTAAAAAACAAAGGGATAACTGTTTCAGCAGGTCATACCGACGGAAAATACGATGAAGTGAAATATGGCATTGAACTGGGAATAAGTCAGGCAACTCACCTTTACAACGGAATGAGGCCTTTTTCTCACAGAGAACCGGGAGTTATAGGGGCCGTATTAACAGATGAAAGGGTATCATGTGAGATCATATGTGATGGTATTCACCTTCATCCTGCAGCTATGAAGCTGGCAGTAAAAGCAAAAGGGAAGGACGGAATTATTTTAGTATCGGATGCAATGATGGCGACAGGGCTTAAGGACGGAGAATATAAGCTGGGAGGCCAGAATGTTTTTGTAAAGAAGGGTGCTGCTCGGTTAGCTGACGGAACCTTGGCAGGATCTACTCTTACTTTGAATAGGGCCGTTTGGAATATGGTTCACATGGTGGGGGTTCCTCTTGAAGATGCGGTAAGAATGGCAAGCTTAAATCCTGCCAAGTCAATAGGTGCAGGGGATAGAAAGGGAAGTATAGAAATAGGTAAAGATGCTGATTTGATTATATTCAACGATGATTTAAATATTTTGAAAGTAATAATTCATGGGCTTAGCATCGAATAGAACTATAGAAAAGCAGAATTTAATGATATAATAAATGTAAAAGTTACAAAAATTAATTCTATAGGATAATGGCTGGGAGGAGTAAAATGGATTTGGACTTAAGAGAAAGATCGTTGAAGTTTCACAAAGATAATCATGGGAAGATAGCTTTGAAATGTAAAGTACCTGTAAGAAATAAAGAGGATTTAACTCTTGCATATACTCCGGGGGTTGCAGAACCTTGCATGGAAATATATAAGGATTATGATTGTATATACGATTATACTTCAAAGGGAAACTGGGTTGCAGTTGTAACTAACGGAACAGCCGTATTAGGTTTGGGAAATATAGGCGCCGGAGCGGGACTTCCTGTTATGGAGGGGAAATCCGTATTGTTTAAATCCTTTGCAGGAGTAGATGCCTTTCCTATATGCTTAGACACTGATGATCCGAAGAAGATTATAGAAATAGTAAAGACTATGGAACCTACCTTTGGAGGAATCAACTTAGAAGATATAAAGGCTCCCCAATGTTTTGAAATAGAGGAAGGTCTTAAAAAAGTTTGCAATATTCCCGTTTTTCATGACGATCAACATGGTACAGCAGTTGTTTCAACTTCTTGCTTAATAAACGGATTGAAAATTGTTAGCAAAACATTTAAGGGAATAAAGGTAGTAATAAACGGAGCGGGAGCAGCTGGAACTGCCATATCTAAATTGCTTTTGAAAATGGGGGTTGAGGACCTTATATTATGCGACAGCAAAGGGGCAATATTTAAAGGAAGAAATATAGGCATGAATAAATATAAGGATGAAATGGCAGAAATAAGTAATAAGAATTTAGTTAAAGGAAATTTAAAAGATGCATTAAAGGGGGCCGATGTTTTTATAGGAGTATCTACTGCAAATTGTGTTACAAGGGATATGATCAAATCAATGAACAGAGATCCTATTGTTATGGCTATGGCAAACCCCAATCCGGAAATACTTCCAAAAGAAGCGATGGAAGGAGGAGCAAAGATTGTTTGTACGGGCCGTTCGGATTATCCGAATCAGGTTAACAATGTATTGGCCTTTCCGGGAATATTTAGGGGTGCTTTAGATATTCGTGCTTCGGAGATAAATGATGAAATGAAGATAGCCGCTGCTTATGCGATAGCAGATATCGTGGATGAGAATGAATTAAGGCCGGAATTTGTTATACCTCAGGCTTTTGATTTAAAAATAGCCCCAAAAGTTGCATCTGCTGTAGCCCGTTCGGCTATTGAAACAGGAGTGTCACGTAAAAGAGATGTTACTCCCGAAATGGTGGAAAAGCATACGAAAGATCTGCTTAAATAATTGTTTTAAGAGGATGAGAGAGATGAGAGATATAGATATAAAATTAATCATAAATGCTGTAAAAAATGCTTGTATGGATTCTAATTATTACCTTGGAAATGATGTAAAGAATGAAATTATAAGAAGCTATGAAGAGGAAACTTGGGAAATAGCAAGAGATTCATTGAATAAGATAATAAAAAATATAGACATATCCGAAAGGGAAAAGGTGCCTCTGTGTCAAGATACGGGGATGGCTTGTGTATTTGTTGAAATAGGCCAGGAAGTCCATATTGTAAACGGAAGTATTGAGGATGCCATTAATGAAGGAGTAAGACAGGGATATAAGGAAGGATATTTGAGAAAATCGGTTGTGAGGGACCCATTGAACAGGATAAATACCGGAGATAATACCCCTGCTGTTATAAACTATAATATAGTTTCGGGAGATAAATTGAAAATAATTGTGTCTCCAAAGGGATTTGGTTCTGAAAATATGAGCCAGATCAAAATGCTGAAACCTGCCGACGGAGTAGAAGGAGTTAAAGAATTTGTGCTTAAGACGGTAAGAGAAGGAGGAGGAAATCCGTGTCCACCTATAGTAGTGGGAGTAGGGATCGGAGGAACCTTTGACAGAGTGGCTTATCTGGCAAAAAAAGCACTTTTAAGGCC
>ENA-UOOK01001710-UOOK01001710.1-fermentation-metagenome-genome-assembly--contig:-NODE-1710-length-28444-cov-11.239107_pt1 | contig 28444 bp, 26 predicted proteins | sample MGYA00245777_ERZ724023 | MGnify/ENA primary metagenome ERZ724023 (study PRJEB28704, sample SAMN03018312) | fermentation metagenome | biome: anthropogenic terrestrial biome; feature: soil... | reverse complement strand
CTAACGTGAGATAGCAGATGGCATCGGGATCCTGATGCCCGTTATAGTAATCGCCATAGGAACTGAAGCTTTCTTCCAGGCCATGGCTGTAATACAGCATCGACGTGACGCCATCGAACCGGAAGCCGTCGAACCGGAACTCTTCCAGCCAATATTTACAGTTGGAAAGCAAAAAGTGTAACACTTCATCTTTTCCATAATCAAAACAAAGGGAATCCCACGCCTGATGATTTCTCCTGTTTGGATCACGAGGAAAATACAGGTCATAACTACCATCCATACGCCCAATGCCTTCTATTTCGTTCTTTACAGCATGTGAATGTACGATATCCATGATGACGGCAATACCCATTTCGTGAGCCGCATCGATCAATTGCCGAAGTTCATCGGGCGTACCGTTCCGGGAAGAAGGTGCGAAAAAACTGGACACATGGTATCCGAATGAACCATAATAAGGATGTTCCTGGATAGCCATGATCTGGATAGCGTTGTATCCGTTCTCTTTTATCCGTGGTAAAATATTTTCCCTGAATTCGTTGTAACTTCCTACCTTCTCTTCTGCGGTTGACATCCCTATATGAGTCTCATAAATGAAAAACGATATGTTTTCGTCATGAATTAACTTCACAACAACATATCGTTTTGTTGATAATCAGATACTTTTATCTAAATTCATTATTGAATTTTTTATGTTCTAATATATTTCTTAAAAGATTGTCATCAATTGATATTAGAATTTAATAAATTTATCTCCCGGAACGCCGCAAATACTGCATTTATCAGGTCGAGATTTTTCAATGTTACCGCATACAGGACATAGATAGTAGAAAACTTCTTCAGTCTCATCAATATTCTCTAATGCATCCTTATAAAGCTTAGCATGGACTTCTTCCGCTTCCTTTGCAAATGTAAATGCTCTAACCGCTGCTTTATTTCCTTCAGCTTCAGCATCCTTTATAAATTCAGGGTACATTTCTGTAAATTCATAGGTTTCTCCTGCGATTCCATCTTTAATATTTTCTTCTGTTGTACCAACTTTTCCTGCCAATTCATATTCTTTCAATGCATGATAAGTCTCCGCTTGTGCTGCAGCTTTAAACAATTTTGCAGCATTCTTCTTTCCATCTTTTTCAGCTTTTGCGGCATAAGCCAAATACTTTCTGTTTGCTTGAGATTCTCCTGCAAAAGCAGCCATTAAATTTTCTTGGGTTTTGTTTGAATTCATTGTTTTGTCCTCCTCATTTTTATTTAAACTTTCTAATAATTTTTTTACAGCATCTTTAGGGAATCTTTCCGGATAATCTTTATCAAGAAGTGATTGCAAAAATTCCTTGGTGTTTTCGCTTTGCGGCAGCATATATCCGGCTTCACGGATGATATCCTCCGCCATGATACGATTTGATTTTTCTATAGCATAAGCCAGTTTGCCAGATAAACCAGCAGCTATATTCTCCTGTTTCGACTTGCTTCGCATCAATGCTTTCAGCGCATTAACAGCTGAATCTGTTTTGTCCTGCTGTTTGGGATATTCCTTCGGAACCATAGAAATCGCACCGGATGGGCAGGCATCGGCGCAGTCCCCACAACCGATACATTTATCGACATCTATTATACTGTTCTCTGTATCTGTCGCCCCAGTTGGACAGACATAAAGGCATAAACAGTCCTTTGTACACAAACGTATATTTCTTACTGCATATTTATCGCCCATTTTATTCCCTCCCCTCAATCTTCTCGAATTTCCAATTAGGCACCTTGCATACAGGGCATATTTCCGGCAGCGTATCTCCTATGTAAATAAAGCCGCAAATAGTACAAACATAGATTCCTGTATTCTCGAGGATTTTGTCGCCCTCTTTTTCATAGCGTGCTAAAATTGATTTTTGAATTCGAGTAACTTTTTCACTCCATACCAAAGCACGAAGCGCACCTCGATCCTTTGCATTGGATGCTGCAGAATTGGCGTTCGGAAATCCCTCTTCTAAATCTTTTTCAACTAATGCAATCAATTGATTATAATCCGGATCCTTAGCAGGCGCTGAAGCTGTTTTAAAATATTCGGATAGTTCTTTAAAAATAGCTTCTTCTTCAGGCTTGTACTGTTTTTCACATCCACGTGCAAGATTCGTGCAAAGTGCACTGACTTCCAAAGGAGACATCTCTCTCATATCTACGGATGACTCAATTGCAGATATTGGTTTCTTTTCCAAAGGTGCAACTGACTCACCCTGTTTTTCAAATTCAGATTTTTCTGCGCCGCATAGAGGACATACCCAATCCTCCGGCAATTCCTCCCATGTTGTGCCCGAGGCAATACCTTCTTCGGGAATACCTTTTGCTTCATCATATATGTAGCCGCAAACGGAACATACATATTTTGCCATTTCATTACCTCCTCACTTGTTTTCTTCTATATTTATAAGGCATCTTTACAAATACCTTTGAAATATACGCTCTTACTATTAATCTGGAAGTTGATTAATGTTCATGATTTTACTACCATAATTGTGTAATATTGTATTTATTACAAAGTAGTAATTGTTACATTCTAATTATATACAACTAAAGTTAAAAATGCAATAGGATATTAAATATTTGTCAATAGAAAAAATAGGGAGGGACAATTGTTAATGTCCCTCCCACATTTTTACTCAAAATTCATAATAAAGTTTCTTATGTCATGAAAATCATTCCATGGCTCATAATGCTTGCCTTTTTTATCCAATAAGACTGCCAAATTATCCCTGGCAAATACCAAATCTGCTTCATGCGCCATCCGTACATCTGTATAGCTATCCCCTGCGCAAATAGCAAAATTATAGTCATATTCAGCCATAATTAGTGTCTTTTGCATAATCTCCCCATCCTGCTCATAATCGGATATAAGCTTCATATACGGACCATTACAATCTAAATCTACGCTGTGTATATTCAATAGCTTATCTTTATAAGGAGCAAGCTTTTCATTGACATATGGGGAAAGTCCTCCTGAAATCACTACTACCGGAATATTTATTTGCTGCATTGCATCCAATAATTCCTCAAAACCCTTCCTAATAGGAACAGTTTTGACATAGTCCATAATTTCTCCCAACTTACTTGAAGGAATAGTTCCAAATCCCATATGCAATACCTGACTGAGTGTAAGCTTACCGGAAAGCATCTCCTTATGTTTTTCTTCATAAAGCTTTGGTTCAATTGTACGTCGCATACTTCCTTCTAATGTCTCTTCCGATGTAATGGTTCCATCAAAATCTAAAAACAATATTTTATCATACATAAGCATTTTCCTTTGTTTTATTGCATTAAATCAAAGTTTTTAAAAATATCAGGATTGAGAAACTCTGCCATTCGCCTTAGTTCCTCATGGTCCTTTGCATATTCCATAAGATCAATGCCTTTCATTGCAGCATCTATTGCCTGACGCATTGATCGTGCTCCAGCTTCACTGCCATCGGGATGTCCATGTACTCCTCCGCCAGCTGCCAAAATAATATCGGTACCCAAATCATCAATGCAATTTTTTACAACTAACTGGGTTGTACCACCTGAACAAGCATACATCATAGGCTTAATATTCCACCAAGGTTGTGTAAAGAATTTAAAACTTCGATAAAATATTTTATACGGTATAGGAAATTTTCCCCAAGGATGACCGTTTATCTGGAAGTCTCCTCCTGCTAGTCGGGTAATTTTACCTATAACCAACGGAGCGGAAATTCCGGTATATGTTGAGCTTGCATATGCTCCTACAAAGTCTACATGTGCCAATATGGGTACATTTATATTCGGATCATCTGCAAGCATCTTTAGTGCGCCATGTCCTGCTGTATAGGTATTAAGCATTATACAGTTAGCACCATATTCTATAGCCCTGTAGGCATTATCCTTTATTTTATCAATGTTGTCTGTAACGTTTACGGCGTAAAGAGTGTGCTCGCCTGTTTCTTCAAATACCTTTTTCTCTTTCTCCATAAATTTTGTTACACGATCTTTAAGAGGACAAAAGCTTTCATTAGCAGGTAAAAGCTCATCATCCTTTATTATATCAACTCCACCTTTAGCAGCACTGTAAAATATCTCCGCACCTTCATCCGGTGTCCAGCCTATATTGGGCTTAATCATTGCATTTAGCAACGGCCTATCTTTAACTCCAAGTAAATCTCGAAGACCTTCTACTCCAAACTTCGGACCTTGGAACTTCTCAACATATTTTTTAGGAAATGCACAGTCTATCAATTTAACCATTCCTGAAGCCGATATATTTCCAAATATCGTTGTAAGCATCATAGAAATACTGTTACCTAAATTTTCCATAGGAAATGCAATTTGAATAATATACATTGGCGGCAAGTCCTCAACATAATCAGCACCTGTGTCAGGTACTTCATATATTGCAACAACCTTTGCGCCAAACTTTATTTTTTTATCTACGGAATCGGCGCCAACCTTTATCCAGGTACCTGTAGTCTGCTCATCAGCAATAGCTAATGCAAGTTTTTCAATACTTTTTGTTTTTATGCGAGCTTGATAAGTTCCGATAATATAATCTTCCGAAAATGCTACCTCCGGAAACGCATGTCCTAAGTTTACTTCATCTAATTTTCGTATCATTTCAGCATCCTCCTTAATTTAGCGCTCAATATTTTGGAAAACATCCTCAAAGCCTTTGAGAGTTTCCTCTATCGTGTCGTCATTATCCGCCATACTAGTATATATACGACTGCCTGCAAGAGTAATTATCCCGTTAGCAGTCAATGCAGCCCCAAACTTCTCAATATTATGCTGTCTAGCCGGAATCTTTTTAAATATATCAGGATCAGTAACAGATAAATACATTACTCCTGATACTTCAAAATGAAGAATTGATCCTATATTCCATACTACAAAGGGCAATTCATATTTATCAATTAACTTCTGAATACCTGCACACAGTTTATCTCCATTTTCTCCAGCTTTTCTTGCAGCATCCTGCTCAACAATTTCTTTGATAGCATAATATCCGGCAGCACAACTTAGAGGATTGGCTGTCAAGGTGCCACCAACATAAGCTCGTTTCTTCCCTGCTTGAACACCTGCTGCCAAGCAGCTCATTATATCTTCGCGGCCTCCTATGCCACCTGCCATTGGGAATCCTCCAGCTACAATCTTGCCGAATACAGTAAGGTCAGGTCTTACGTTAAAGTAGCCTTGTGCTCCGCCGGGACCCGCCCTGAATGCAGTTACTACTTCGTCAAATATAAGAAGCGCATCAAACTCGTCGCATAGCTCTCGCACCTTTGTGCAGTAATCAAATTCTGCCATTCGTGTTCCGCTTTCCGGACCGAAAGGCTCAATAAGTACAGCTGCAGTTCCTCCTGCCCTTTCATTTTCCTCCAAAACCTTTCGTAGAGATTCTATATCTCCAGGATAACCTTCTGTAGTATTAGCTGATAGCTCACTAGGTATTCCATGAGCTTCAAATGTCTTTGTATATGGGATATGCAAGCTGTAAACCAATTGGTCACTCCAGCCATGATATGCTCCACCAACTTTTACTATTCTTTCCTTTCCAGTAAATGTTCTTGCAACTCGAATAGCAACCATATCCGCCTCTGTACCACTTGCAAGGCAGCGATATTGCTCAACCCAAGGCATATTTTCATTAATTATCTTTGCTAACTTCAGCTCATATTCATGAAATAATCCAGTAACAGGGCTATGATCTTTAATAACCTCCAATACCTTATCCGTAACAGGCTTATAATTGCTTCCTAACAATGTAGGACCTCCTGCCTGCAGATAATCCACATATCGGTTGCCATCAACATCATACAAATATGCTCCTTCCGCTCTATCGATTGCTAGCGGAAATGGATAATTGAATGCAAGATTATGCTGCACTCCTCCTGGGATATACTTCCTTGCTTCTTCAATCAAGGCTTTAGAACCCTTACACTTCGTATCAAAATACGAAAGATAATTTTCCATCGCCTTAGGGTTTATTTCATATATCCTATCATTGACTAGCCTATCCATCTTTTCGTTAATCATTTTTACATCAGGCCATTTTGAAATACCATAACGTTTGTCCATTTTATTCACCTCTAATTTTTTTTACTAAATTAATGTTTCTTCAACTTCAAAGGATTCATTTTGGTTATATAAACCCTCATATAAAGCATTAAGGGAGGCAAAAGATTTTTTATTATCAAAATAAAGGTTCTTAAATACCGGGAAAATTCTGTCATATATAGCTGTATTAGCGGCATTTGGCTTATATGAAGCCTTAACCTTTATAATATCTTTTATCTCCTTAATATCAGAAATAAGTCCAAAGCTCACTGCCATCAATGCTGCAGCTCCTATTGTTCCCACATGCCGTGGATTTTCAATTGTTTCCACTTCCCTGCCCAAAACATCGGCTAACACCTGACAGATATAAGGTGAAATCGCGCTTCCACCTGTAAATCGCACAGTTGATGTCGTTTTGAACGCTTTCTCCGTTACTTCAAGCATCCATCGCATATGCATACAAACACCTTCAACCACAGATTTAACTAAATCACTGCCACGTGTTGCAATTCCCAGCCCAAAAAATACTCCCCTTGCATAAGGATCTTCAAAAGGACAACGATTTCCATGCATCCAAGGAGAATATACAATGCCATTGCTGCCAGCAGGGACATCCTTCATGTATTCAATCAAACCGTCATAGTCCATTTCAGGTAAATCAATACGATCTTTTACCCATTCCATGCATTTGCCGGCAGTTTCCAATTCGGCAATATAACAGTAAGAATCAGGGTCCACTCCCACTAAAGCACCTATAACATTGCCAATATCTAAATGAAGTTTATCCACTGTCGTACATACCCATCCTGAGGTCCCGGAATAGAAGTTTACATCTCCTACATTAAGACAACCGGCTCCTATTTGGCATAGGCTGACATCACTGCCCCCCGAAAATACAGGTATTCCCGGTTCCAGACCAAGATCATTCGCGGCAATTGGCAATAATCCGCCCACTTCATCGGTTGAATTACACAATTCAGGAAGATGATCCATATCAATGCCAAATAAATTGCATAGTTCTTTGCTCCAACAACCTTTTTTTACATCATAGAGAAATGTGGCACTTGCAACATCACGGCTTACCCGCATTTTTCCTGTAGCACGACAGGTCAAATATTCCTTTGCGTCCAGCCATTTGTATGTATTATGATAAATTTCCGGTTCGTTATCCCTAATCCAGTGATATTTCCATATAGGGTCTTTGGTGCTTGCAGTGACCGCTCCGGTAATCCTAATTAATCTATATACTTTGTATAGATTTAGCCCTTCTATTTGCAAACCTCTTTTCATATACTTGGCAAATTGCTTATCTGCTCTGGTATCCATACAGCTCATAGCTCGCCTAAGCGGCGTGCCTTCCTTGTCAACCATAACCAACGTCTGCATTTGCGAACAAAACGAAATTCCTTTAATTTCTTCCTTAGAAACCCCCGTTCTTTTTAAAAGTCTTTTTGTGCTTTTTCCCATGGCATCCCACCATTCCAAGGGATCCTGTTCCACTCCGCCATTTTCTAAAACATGCAGTTCATATGGTTCCACTTCGCCGTCAATTAGGTAAACGCTTTCCTTTTTGCTAATATCAAACATGCATGTTTTAAGACCAGTTGTGCCGATGTCGTATGCAATAACCTTCATCTTAACATCATCTCCATTTATAAAGATATGTGTCTGAAAAGTTTGTATCGATACTATAATTATACTCGGGTCTAAAATTCGTGTCAATACTAAAATCTATTATTGCTAAAATTATTTTTTTCTGTATAATAATATTATGGATATGAATAGAAGAGAATTAAACAAAATTAATAGCAGAAAGCGCATTTTAAAAGCTTCCCGTAAGTTGTTTTCACAAAAAGGCTATGAAGAAACAATGATGGAGGATATTGCAAATAAGGCTGAAGTATCTAAAGCGACTATTTATAATTACTTTTCTAACAAAGAAAGCCTATTAATAGGAACTGCGAATGAAGTACTTGACAGGGTTGAAGCTATGGTCAAAAGTGATAATACTGACTGCAAAAACAGTGAGCAGAAACTAAAAATTGCATTAGAAGAGTTAGTATCTGCATCGGTAGAATACTTGGGACTTTCACGCCGCATTACATATCTTAGTTCTTGTGAGGACAGCGCATTGTATGCAACGAGTAAAAAAATGGTGAATATTATAAAAGAGCTTGTCATAGATGCACAAAATGAAGGATTGTTTTTATCCGGCGCTAATGCAGATGATATTGTAGATGTGATTATGGGTATTTATCTCATAACCCAGTTTGAGTGGTCTCATATTGATGAGTACTCCCCTGAATTTCTTAAAGAGAAACTAGACCGCTTTTTTACTGCAATGCTAAGTGAATACCGCAGTAAATCGGAATAAATTTTCTAGATTTATTGGGAGTGAGGTGTTTATTCTAAATAAAAGATACCTCCATTCCCAAACTCAAATTTCCCTTTTGCTCCTATTTCGAAATGTTTCTTGGCAATGCCTAAATCAATCATATCCATTGAATAGTCATTTGCAATTTGAACACTTAAGGTATTATTCTCATATTTAAACATTGCTTTTTGTGTATTTTTAGCACTTGGAGCCAATAGTACAGCTTTCATTCCGTTTTGTACCCATTGAGGCAAAGGACTATCGCTTATAATTCGTTCTTCCATACTCTTTACCTTTCTATGCGTAACTGAATGTATCATCTTTTCCTTTAAGGAAAGAGCTGCTACTTTACCTACTACTACAACACAAGGTGACTTTTCACTTTTATCAATAGTTAATACATCCTTATCAAAGGTACCCCCAACCCAGCATGTTCCAAGACCTAAATTGGTTATATGAAGAACTAATTCTTCTCCATAATATCCAATTTTCTCGTCTAAATCTTTATCGTCTTTATTACCTTTCATCAATACGAGGGATCGTACACTGGTAAACAGCCCATAACTTTTACTTAACTTTCCAAAGGCAACGCTTCCATCCTCCATAAATTCCATGGTTAAACCGGATACTTCATTTAAATGATTTATAATCGAAATAATATTTTCTTTTTCCCAATCTGTAATCGGCTCATTTTCAAACTTTCTCCGTGAAACTCTATTTTCTATTGCACTTAGCATAAGATTACCTCCATACATTAGATTATACTAAATTTTAATTTGTTTAACGTATTCATTGTTCAATTTACATCCGGCAATCATAACTAATTAGAATGAGAATTCCAATTGTTCTACGTCTTCTGTTCTTATTTTAGAAGTAACCATCTAATTTATATAATGTTGAAATCTCATCAAGAGTTATTTTCTTCTTATCTATATTTCTTATTGATTTCATCTTAGCATCTCCATTTTTTTAGAAAGTCAATTTTATCAATATCTCCGCCTACTGAAATTGCAGTTCTAATAGCATCTTCAAATGAAGTAGATTCTAAAATTTCCCTCGTCTCTATAATTGCTTTAGCTACAGCTAAGGTCATAATACTATCATCAGTTGCAAAGCAATCTTCAGCAAATAATATGAAATCCTTTGCCCTATAGTTATTGAATTCAAAACGAGAACCAGCTATATCTCCAATATTGCACCTATCATTATTTAACGCCTCCTATAGCACTATCCGTTCATACTATTTTATATATTATTAGCTAACCATATCTTTAACGAATTGTCATCAATCACAATGTATTTACCTTTTTTGGACTCCCCGTAATTATCCAAAAAGTGGCTATCCACTAAATACTTAACTATATTAATAACTACATGATAAGCCGTAGTATATTTTGTATCTTTTAAAATCAAGCTCTCATATCTTTCTGCTATCTTTCTTGGTTCTATATAATCAGTACCATATTCGTTCTTTCTATTAACAATACTATTTATAATAGTCTTAAATAAAGGTTTATCAATAGATATACTTGCATATTTTTTAGCCAACTTTATTGATTCATTGTCTGTACTACTATTTTCAATATTAGTTTCTTCATTATTTTTAGCACTATCATTTAATTTTATCTTTAAATTTTGTTCCTTATATCCAGCAATTTTTAAAATCCTTATACATCTATTGTAAATAGTATTTGCATTATCATTGACTAGTACATATAATCCATAAGAGGTCTTTTTATAATGTTCTTTATCTATCTTATTATGTTCATAAGTAAGCGGTATTCTTTTCTTTCCCTTAAATTTGTCATCCCTTAAAACATCTGCTACTATTCCCTTATCCCTTTTATTTAGTTCTTCCATCAATATCAACAAAATATCTCTCCAATATTTCACATCATATTTTATACCAAATAGTTCCACCTGTATGGGATCAGTGCCTGTCCAATCATCTAAATAATCGTATTCAGTATCATTGCCTAATTGATCTTGTTCTTCGCCTTTTGTTATAGAAATATATTCATTTCTCACATCATCTATTTTTTCAAGTATTTTTTTTAGATCTTTGAGCTCTTCTAGGCACCCTTCCAGCTCTTCTACTAAATCTTCTTCAATCAATTCTTTAGCCTCATCTTTTAATATCTTTATGTGGTCATTAATATCTTCATTTAACCAGTTAAAATCCTCTTCAATTATCTCGAAAATATCCTCTATATTATTTCTATCCGTCATTGTTACCCACCTCTATTTTTCTTAATATCTAACCTCTAACACTATATATGAAAATTTATCAGTTCTATGTAATTGATTATTTGACCAGAAATTTATCGCACCACTTTGTTGTAAAGTCATAAACTTGTTTCTACTATCATCGTTAGACACCTCCGTTCCTTTTTAAAAACTGTAGACTTAAATCACTCATTTATATAATACTAACCACTTCATTAGGTATGCCTTATCATTATTTACAAGCACTTCATACCATTCAGAAAAAAGAAAATATTCTTCATCATATATTTTAAGAGGTGCAAAATAATATATTTTAGGGCTTTTCCCTTGGTTCCCTTCCTATTATCTTCGCCCATATTAATATAATAACACAAAAAGGGATAATGAAAACACTTTCATATTCAATATCATTTGATTCATACTGACAATTACCATCAATTTATGGGCTCATCTCTTTTATAAATGACATAATATTGGGCGTCTTCTACATAAATTAGAAAACGCCCAGTATTTTCATTTAATGAACAATTTTAATGTATTTGCTTTAGACTATCAATAAGAAATTATTAAGCTTTAAACCAATTTCCATTAATAAGAGCCTTAGCATCAGAAGTTAGTGGAATCAAATCGCTTCTGTCAAGATATGAAATATCAAATTTACGATTCAGAGCTGCAAAATGTTTTAATCCAAAAGCTATTTTATTTAAATATGAAAATACTCCAACAGCTCCTAAAGAAAATTTATTTGCTTCCTTACCATATATAAATCTTAAATCTGCCAAATCATAATATAGTTCATTAACAGTACTGCCAATTTTCTTCATATTATTAGGAATATCTCCTTTTTTTATTCTTTCACCAACATTTTTACCACTCATGGCAGCTGTCATAGAAGCACGGCATATTCCTATACCAGTTATATTTTGATTTCCAAATGCAAGTGCCTTAAATACTTGGTCTTCAGAACTAAATCCACCAGCAATAGTAATAGCCGGAATATAACGATCCTCCGCTTTTAATTTCTCAACTATGTTACAAACTGCTTCTTCCAATAATATTGTAGGCAGACTCCATTCATTCATCATCTTACAAGGACTATATCCGGTTCCTCCACCGGCACCATCAAAAGTAATCATATCAATCTGGGCTTCACTCCCAATTCTTATTACTCTTTCTAAATCAGCTCTATCATATCCGGCCATTTTGAAATAGAAGTTTTTAATTCCCATTTCTCTTAACTTCTTTACCCTTCCAACTAAGTACTCTTCATCCCACAATGGTAATCTAGTATAAATATTGAAATTCGGACAAACTCCTTCTTCATCCTTTTTAATAATCTCAGGATCCATAGGATCCGGAAATACCAACATCCCTATTTCTTGTTTTTCTAATGCTTCTTCTCTGTTTTTTAATTTACGAACTGGTTGTGTACCTTTCGCACTTTGACCAAATTTGAACTCTAAAGCCTCTAAATTATATTCCTTTATTGCATATTCCGGAATTCCCAGCATATCATCTTCAACATTACACTGTAATACAATCTGCCCATATCCCCGATAATATTTTCTAAAAGCATCTAATATAATGCCTAAAGCAGGAAATTCAACAACTTTGTGATTCTCAATCTTTAAATTAGGATCCTTATCTCTTGATTCTTCACCAATTACACATGTTACTCCCGCCATGGCTGCTCCGCCAAAATAATCCTTCCAGTTTAATTTAATAATAGCGGGTAAAATGATTGGCATAGTCAATTTCACAAGATTCAACTTACCATATTCTCTTTCTAAATTTACATTATAAATATTTGCTTCTTCATAACTAGCATTAACACCAATAGCACCAAATACCCGTCCGTTGATATTAAAGTGTGAAAAATCAATTGGATAATCCTTTTCAGATGCCACTTGATTATTTCCGGTATTTATTGGATAAACAGTTTGCTTGCCTAAAACCGATGCTAATGCAATTTCACACGTTCCATCACATTCCTCTGTACAAAACGAACACATTCCTGACTGCGGAGAAATATGATTGCTCCTAAGATATGTATCATTAAATGCAGATGATAATTTAGGCTGGTAAGTCATGATAAAGCCCCCTTTGTTTTAATCTAATATTCTATTCGTCACATTCATCATGATGTTGATGCTCATGACAAACAGACCCCGTAGACTTAAGCATTCCTTTAAGATATGCATTTGCAGCATCTTTCGCATTACCGGATGCTCCTACGATTACTTCAATGCCTTTATCATTAAAGATATCTATAGCACCTTCTCCCATACCTCCTGAAATAATCACATTAACTCCCATATCATTTAAAAAATTCGGCAGAAATCCAGGTTTGTGTCCTGGGTTAGGAATAGAATCACTTTTTGTAATCTGCCCATTTTCAGCTTCAAAAATATTGAAATTGATACAATGTCCAAAATGTTCTGTTACCATTTCCTTTTCGCTTGCTACTGCAATTTTAATCATTTCTTTTTCCTCCATTTTTTTATTTTTAATGTACTCGTCAATTATTATTGCTGCTTGTTCCACAAATTCTTCACAAGAAGGATCTTTATGATTCCCTTCAGATTTATCCTCAGATATAGAAATATCATCTTTTACAGATGGTTTCAAAAGTTCCCTGCATATAATTGAATTATTTTTATCTTTAAACTTTTTACCCATAGACTGAATAAGCTTATAATGCTCAGTTTTGGCAATTTTATCTGACGGGTCAGAATATCCGTATATCATGCCTGCAACCATAAACATGCCACTGACTGCTCCACATACTTCACGAAGTTTGCCCATTCCGCCACCAAAGGATGAAGAAATTTTTAGTGAAGTTTCTAAATCCAATCCCGTCTCATCACAAAAGGCTGCAAAAACAGACTGTGAACAATTATATCCTTTTTTATACAATTCCTTTGCTAATTTTGAATGCTCACTCAATTTCTTTTCCCTCTATTCCTTCTGAAAGTATTTTAGCGACAGAATCAAACCAATTTTCATCAAATAACTCTATCATACCTTTATCACATGCTGCAGATATTTTCGGGTCAATTGGCAATTTAGCTAAAACTTTTAATCTATGCTTTTCAGCTATTTCTTCAATATGACTATCTCCAAATATATGATAGTCTTTTCCGTTATCAGGACATGTAAAATATGACATATTTTCTACCAAACCAATAATAGGTATATTCATCATTTCAGCCATCTTAACAGCTTTCGATACAATCATTGATACCAGTTCCTGGGGTGAAGTTACAACGATAATTCCATCAACGGCTATTGATTGAAATACTGTAAGCGGAACATCCCCGGTTCCAGGAGGCATATCGATAAACATAAAATCTACATCTCCCCAGATAACATCTGTCCAGAATTGCTTGACCGTACCGGCAATAATTGGACCTCTCCAAACTACAGGATCAGTGTCGTTTTCCAAAAGTAAATTAACAGACATAATATCAATACCAGTCTTACTTTTAACAGGGAATAAGCCAAACTCATTTCCTTCAGCTTTTCCCTTGATGCCAAATGCTTTCGGAATAGAAGGTCCTGTAACGTCCGCATCAAGAATGGCGGTATGATAACCCATCCTATTCATTATAACTGCAAGAATGGAAGTTACAAGAGACTTTCCGACTCCCCCTTTACCGCTAATAACACCTATTACTTTTTTAACGCTGCTCATCTGATTTAACTTCTCTGAAAAATCAATTTTTTGTTCTTTTCTTTCTTCACAATCCTCCGAGCAGCTACTGCAATTTTGATTACAACTCTCACTCATTTCATTATTCTCCTTTGCTAATAATTTAAGTTTTGAATTCTAACATCTATTCCCAACCACAGTGATTTAATATCTTTTTCATCTACTGGTATTGCAATCTTCATAAAAATCCTCTATTCCATTTTTATACAAACAATTTTTTATTGCTTTATTCAAAATTTACCCTTTCTCTAACACCAATTTATATAATCATTCATCTCGATCATCATTATCTATAAATATTTTCCATTCCCTTGTCTATGTCTACGACAGCCACGGCCACAGCCCTCTCCAAATCCATTGCAGAGTCGGTATTCACCTCCCTCAATTAGTAGCACTTTACCATTAACTAATGATTCCGCCAGCTTTTTTCTAGCTTCAATATAAATACCCTGAACAGTAGTTCGAGCAACATTCATCTGCTTAGCACATTCTTCTTGTGTAAATCCCTCTAAATCGATAAGCCTTATCGCTTCATATTCGTCAACCGTCATATTTACATGATCTTTATCATATGACGTAGAATCAAGAGGACCAAATTTATTACTTTCTGGTAAACAGCATACTTTTCTCCATTTCATTGGTCTTGGCATATAATTCACCTCCTTATAGTTTATGGCATATGTCATTTATAATGCCTATTATATTCCATTAACGGCATATGTCAATAACTTTTTACATCCATTATCAGTACCAACATGACACAGCACTTACAAAAGATACTATAGCTGAACAAATCGAAATCACATCACGATATATAATTGCAATTGAAAAGGGATTTAGAGAATTTTGCAGAATGAATAAGTGAAGGAGTATAAAGATAATGATTAAAACCAAACAGTCCCGACAAAACACTGTGTGTCCAAATTTGAATTTTATATCTATACTAAAAAGCATTCCATAGGAAAATGAAAACGAACACACATCCCCATGCATTACCTGTAAATTGTTTTACCATAAGCATACCATATATAGCGGTGAATACAGTAACCATTTCAATAATACTTTCTAGAGTTATACCAATTACTCCATGAATAAGTATACACATTACAGAACAGATAATCGCCCCCCAATTAAGCCATTTATTTGTACTTGAATATAAGCTGTTAATTTTATCACTAATTACAACATAATTAAAACCTTCAAAAAAACCCCAGACAGCACCAGTTATAAGCATACCTATTATATTTACAGGAAAATTGCCTGACAATACATCTTTAGTTGTCCAGACAGATTGAAACGGTAAATAGCCTGTTATTTGATTGGTCAACTGCATGAAAATGGTGTGGGGAACAAAGCATATGAAACAAAATGCGATTGATTTAATCCAGCCTTTTTTATTCAGACCATAATCAAGAAAACTTTCCTTCCTGTAAATTAATACAACGGAAATTCCCAATCCTGCTAAACCAAATTGAAAAACCGCCCCAATCAAAACACGCAACAATATGTTTATACTGCCTCCCTTTATGAGCACAACAATTCTATTCTGTAAAAGCATATAGATAGCGAGTGCCGCAAATGAAATCAAGGCTATTGTCCAAAGATCTGATTGTATTTTTTTCTGCTCAATAGACAGTACTTTATTTCTCACGTTAACATCTCCTTCAAATTGGGGTTACATTTTTATTTTTACCTTGCTTAACAATTATTCACCACATCTATCCGCTCTCCATGAATAATTACTCGTCCTCCGTCCGGACATTTTATATCAAATTCAGAAGCCTTTCCATCACCATAATCTAAAATAGCTCCGTTTTGTAAAGCATATACCGATGGATAAGCACAATTCCACAGTTCATGGCATAATGGGGGACACAAATCTTCTACGATAAAACAATCCCCCTTTTTATGATAACCGCATCGGCACTTACTTTCAGCAACCGTTATTTTTACCTTTGTCATATAATCTCCTTTCAAATCCCTATTGCCTGAACCCTAACTTGGGGCAGAATTGACCCATAGCAAGATAGCATAACGGGTCCCTCATAAATTCCTATTCATATATTATAGCACATACATTCTGATCATAGTATACTTCAAAGAGTCTAGCGCTCACACCTAGGAAAACCTCCCATGTAATGTGATTGTGTAAGTAAAAGTAAAGTTAAGTATCCGAAATCACTCTGGAACAGGCAGCAGATTATATTATGCGGTACTATTAGATGAGACGAAGTCTAATATCCTGTATATCTCTTCTGCGTGAAGCTTTCTAGTCCCAAAAAAGCACCTCAATCAAGAAGTGCTAAAGCTGCTTTTACTTTGGTTGTTTTATAAGCAGATTAATATCATTTTTATTCATTTAACCGAATCCATTCATCAAGGAGCTTATCTAATTTATCTTTCAAGTCTACTTTCTCTTTATATAAATCATTCAATTTAATATAGTCTGTAGAATATAAATCTAATTCTATTTCTTTCTCCTTCAATAAAGTTTCTTGTTTCTTTATATCATCTTCTATTTCCTTTATTCTCTTAGCATTAGGCGTGTCTTTTATAGTTTTTTTACTGTCTTCAACTTTTTTGTTAGTATATTCTTTACTTTTCTTATGGGGTTCTTCTACATTATTATAATTCAATCTTTTCTCTTTATAGTAATCATAGTCCCCATAATAGCTTTTTAATGTTCCATTAGAAAGTTCATCTATCCTATCTGCAATCTTATTAATAAAATAACGATCATGAGATACAAAGATTATACTTCCTTGAAACTTGTTTAAAGTTTCTTCTAACATCTCACGACTCATAATATCTAAATGATTTGTTGGTTCATCCAATATAAGTGTATTTACATCCTTATACATTAATTGACAAAGACGAAGTCTTGCCCTTTCACCGCCTGAAAGATTCTTTCCCCTTTTGAAAATATCTTCACTATAAAATAAAAACCTAGATAATATATTTCTCGCCTCAGTTTCAGAGCAAATATAACCCTCTCTAAAGATATCTAATACTGTATCATCTTCATTATTAAAGTGAATGTTTTGTTGAAGATACCCTATCTTCACATTAACTCCTATCTTTACTTCTCCCTCATCTGCTGATATTTCACCGAGAATAGTCTTAAGTAAAGTAGTTTTTCCACTACCATTTTTACCTAAAATAGCAACTCTTTCACCATACTTAAGGGAAAAATTCAGATTATTGAATAAGGTTTTTCCTTCTAGTTTCATTTGCAACCCCTTCACCCCAATAACATCTTTCCCAGATCTATCTTGGACACTAAAGTTCAACTTTATATTTCTAGTATCTAGTACTGGCTTATCAACCTTCTCCATTTTTTCTAAACGCTTTTCCATACTAAATGCTCTTCGAAACATATTCTCATTGTCGCCTCTATCTGCCCAATCTTTAAGTCTTTTAATCGATTCTTCCATTGATCTAATTTTCTTTTGCTGATTTTCATAGCGTTTTAATTCTTCTAAATACACTTTATCTTTCTCTTCTACATATGATGAGTAGTTTCCCGCATAACTTTTTGCTGTACCATTTTCTATTTCAACGATCTTATTCACAACACTATCCAGAAAATATCTATCATGAGATATGATCAATACTGTTCCATTATATTCAGTCAAATATGATTCCAGCCAACTCATGGAACTCATATCAAGATGATTTGTTGGTTCATCTAAGAGTAAAATATCAGGTCCTTCAAGTAATATCTTCCCTAAAATCACTGTGGTCTTTTCTCCGCCACTTAAATCATTAAATTCCATGTTTAAAAAATCTTGATTGAACCCAAGCCCATTGCATACTTTGCTCATTTTTTCTTCAATTTCATATCCACCCTTGGTTTCGAAAATATCACGCAAATCTCCATATTTCTTTATTGTGTAATTTAATTCTCCCCCTTCAACAGTGCTCATCTTTACTTCGAGCTCTCTTAACGTGGATTGAAGCTCCAACAAGTCCCTAAAGGCTTCATTTAAAACATCCTTAGCTCTATATTCTGATGGGTAATCTGGGATTTGTTCCAAATAACCTATGCTACTTCCCTTACGAATAGAGATTATGCCATTATCATAATTCTCTATTCCAGTTATCACTTTAAATATTGTAGTTTTTCCTGTTCCATTTCTACCTACGATTCCAACCCGAACTCCTTTTGATACTTGAAACGTTAAATCCTTTAATGCTTGATTCGCTCCATAATACTTTTCAACATTATTTAAGGATAATTCTATCATTTTTAGTTCTCCTTTCAAAAAACAAACCTAGGTTAAGGGAGTTTTACCTAGGTTCATTGTTTAAAAATATTTTTAAATACATAAATTCATCACGATATTTTTTCCATATAAAAAAAACCTAGGCAAGCAATAATTCACCCAGGTCATTTTTTATAAATATAAATCAATAAACGGTAAAATAACTACTTCTCTCTAGTTAACATAATATTAATTTTAGACATACCTATCCCTTGGTTGAAATTTCTTCTAAATCCTATCATTCTAATATTGGATAGCATCTTTAAAACACTGTTAACTAAAGATTCCATAATTATGCTCACCACCTTGTAATTTTAACTAATTTTATCACATATATGCTATATATTCAATAGATTTAGTAATATCTCTATTTGTGAAATCTTATCTTTTAGTTGACTCAATTTCAAAATTCTTCCTGTAAATCTTATATAAATAAATATTACCTTTTATTAGACTTTTATAAACACCTATGATATAATATTAACAATCAGATGATGGTAAAACATTAGCTAAATAATATAGGAGGGATTATTATGAAACTAGTTGTATTAGGTGGATCAGGTTCTCAAGCTCTCTATGGAATTAAAGATTTGCTTAATCATGGTAGCGTTTTCAACGAGGTGGTAATTTCATCTCGTAATCTTGAAAAAAATAAGGAAATTGTAGAAAAACTTAACTCACCAATAGTTAAAGCTGCACAAGTTGATGTTTCTGACGAAGAAGCGTTATATGAACTTATAAAGGATTGTGACGTTGTCGCTAATTGTACAGGTCCTTATCATGTTCTTGCATATAAGATTATAGAAACTACAATAAAAGCTGGGAAACACTATATTGATTTCTGCGATGATATAGAAGCATTTCATAAAATATTTGAATCAGATTTACCAAAAAAAGCTGAAGAAAAAGGTCTTAGCATGATAATGGGTCTTGGCGCAAGCCCGGGAATTTTATCAGTACTGGCATGTAGTGCAGAACAACGTTATTTTGATTCACTTGATAAAGCTATATTCTACTTTGCATGTGATAATAAAGAACCCGGTGGTCCTGCAGTGCTTGGACATATGTTAGAATGTGTAGACAATGCTCCATATATTAAAGATGGAAAATTATTTAACGAACCTTCATTCCGTGAAGAATGGGATTTCGACTTTGGAGAACCTTATGGTGTCCGTAAGGTTGCTAGAATAGGTCATCCTGAAGTATTTACATTCCCTAGATACTCACCGGAAATTCAAGATGTATCTGTAAGATTCAGTCTTGAACCACTCTCAGCATATGAAGGATTTAGGGACCTGTGCTTATCAGGTCTTACATCTGATAATCCGCTTAATATTAATGGCAACCCTGTATCGCCTCGTGACTTTTCACTAGCTGTATTATTAGCACAAAAGGCAACCCAACCAGTAATGACAAAAGAAGAACTTAAGGAATTTTTAAAGGGCGTTACTGCATGTGCAGCAACTGAACTACACGGCAAAAAAGATGGAAAATACATATCTTATGTAGGAAGATTAGCAGGCAACATGGCTCCACTTACAGCAATCCCACTAATCTTAGGTGCTGAAATGTTAGCCAAAGGAGAAATAACTAAAAAGGGTATTATGGTAGTTGAAGAAGCTATAGAAGATGCAAACAAATTTGTAAAAGAAACGGGAAAGAGAGTCCGTGACGATGGTTTTAGATTTACAATTAGTGAAGAACTTACTGTTAGAGAAGAGTATAAATAACCTTTAAAATTTATACTTTATTCATTTTAATTTACTCTTATAAAGGGACTATCCAGAAATAGATAGTCCCTTAATTACCATGCTCTACATTGTTAATAATTCTTTTTTCTTTTATATATGAAAATAAATGCTCCCCACAAAAGTAATAATGAGAAAACTATTATTAAAATATTTCCTTTGTTTGACTCGTGACTAAAATACTGATTCTCTGAAGAATTATTGCGATTACCCGGGAAATCATTTTGCCCTTCCGAAACTTCTCTCTTTCTATTTGGAGATCCTCCTTGTTCCGGTGTTTGACTAGTCTTTGGCATAAAATTTGGAGCATCACCTTCATTTTTTTTACCTCCGGCACCTTTACCCATGCCTCCTAAATCTGACAGATCAATATTGGAAGTGTCCACTAATAAATCTTGATTTTCTTTTTGCCCTTCTGTTGTTGCCGGAACACTTCCATTGAGTTGTCCATTAATACTTTCAGCGCGAAGTTCTCCAAATTTCATAAGCACCGGTAGAGATAACTCGTATTTTTCATATGTGGTAAACGATGTGGTATCATTCTTAACATATTCATTAATCTTTTCATCTATGGAAAGTATTGTTTTCTCAAAAACCCCACTCTTAAAATATCCATCTACTATTTCCTGCAAATAATTATGGTACTTCTCCTTATACTCATCTATTTCCAGTAATTTATTAATTAGAGGTCTCTCCTCCACACTGACTCCGCTAACAGGAGTATCTATTGGAAAGTTTATAACACCGCTGGCATCTCCTCCTTGAAATCCACCAAATGAAAGGTTATAATCCCATGGCAATATTGTGAGTTTTCCACCCTTTTCATATAAATAATAATTTTGAGCCATATTTGATGAATAACTGTCTAAATTTACTAATACTGTATGAGCTGCTAAATATCGTAAAGTTTTATCTACGTCAATGTAATTCTCCAAGTCATTTCCTTCATTTAGGTTTTTTAATGCCAAAATTACTCTTTCTTTGTCCTTATCAGAGTTTTTATTAAATACTGCATTATTGAATATAGAACTATAACTGCTGATCTCATCATCAGTATATAGTAGACTTCCTCCGCCTCTATCGCCCATGCCGCCTTTACCCCCCATTCCTCTTTCATTTTCTATAGAACCTTCAGAATCTTCTGTATCAGGAAGCTCTCTGCGCATATTTTCTAAATTAAACGAATTCTCCCCACCTTCTATATCACTTAAATTAGATTTGTTTCTTTCATCATTGTTAACTTTGGGGTTTTTAATCTTCTCATCCTGCCCAAGATCATCTTTTCCACCCATAGACATTTTAACATTGTAGAGCTCACCGCCTGATGTATTATAAACTCTATCAAGAAAAGATTTATTGTACCTTTCAAGTGCAATATAAAATCCAAAATCCTCTCCATTCACAGTCACACTGGCATAGTTAGTGAGGGGAGTATCTACTCCGATATATTTCATAAGGTCATAAGCCAAATAATCTTTCATATATGTTGGATCACTAATCATATTATTAATACAAAAGGAATCCAACCCATAAAAAGTCTGACCTTTAACATAGTGATTTGACTTAAATTCCAAACTGTATCTATCACTGTCCTCCATCTGTGCTACTTGAGACAAACTGGTATTTCCTTTGGTTCTAATACCTACAGCACTAAACTTATTTCCATTGATAGTTAAATTACCCGATATATAATCCTTTGCTAATGGATTATCCAATAAGCTTTGCCAGTCTTCTTCATCTACTTCAATATCTATTTTGAGTATATTATCTCCAAATAATTTATCTTCATAATCAGGAGATTTTGTTTCTGTATTTCCGTTTGCCATATATACAATTCCTATACATCCTATTAAAGAAAAAAATATTAGGATAATTGTAATTTTGCCTAAGTTTTTGCTATTAATCATAAGCCTACCTCCTGATAGATTTTATTAGTTACATGTAATAATCGCCATTGTAACTAACTAAAACTGCACTTGATACTCCACTGGTATCTAAAAGTTCATTCAAAAAATTAGTTGAAGAATCTTTTAATCGTACTTCAATCGTAAGCTCTATGCCATCTTTTGAAACATTTTTTGATTTGGTTAAAAATCTTTTAGTATTTTCCTGAATCATTTTTATAGATGCTGATTCTGACTCTTCATTATTACAGTTTATAACCAGTACATATGGCGTATCTGTAGTTTTTCTGCCTGTAAATATTACTAATATCAGTCCTATAATGATTGAACCTATAATAGCAAGAGAAATAAGCCCTGCTCCAACTATAATACCTGTGGTTATAGACCAAAATAAATAAACTAAGTCAAGAGGTTCTTTTACTACCGTTCTGAAACGAACTATAGAAAGAGCTCCTACCATGCCTAATGAGGTGATTAGATTTGATGAAACCGCAAGGATTACCAAGGTCGTAATCATATCCATTCCAATTAAAGTTATACCAAAGGATGAAGAGTACATCACTCCTATATAAGTCTTTTGATATACTATAAAAATAAACAAACCTAAAACAAATGATATTCCTAAAGCTGCTAAAATATCCGGTATTGAAAATGTTGCAGCTTTATTTAAAAAATCGAAATTAAATAATTGTTCTAACATAATATACACTCCCTATTTATACTAGTCTGGAAACTCCATATTTTGAAAACTCAGTTTCGTTTTTATTATCTATTCTTATAATTTGCCTTATAATTTCCGGAAGAAACCCATCATATTTTATTTCAAGAATAATTGCATCAGCAGAAGGAATAGTAACAAGTTTCGGATCAAAAATACCGTTTACATTATTTGACATCCTAATGTCACTGTCCAAGGTAATACGAACATTGCCTGCTGAATATATATATGCTTCTCTTTTATAGTCTACAATTATCTTTGGTCTTAGATTTTGATAATTTATCTTTGTATATAGCTCTATAAAAAGCAGTTCTTTCTTTTCTTTCAGAAAACTATATTCTCCATTAAGTATTTTTTTACATTCCTCTTTGGTTAAAGTTTCGCTTTCCTTATAGCACAATCTATTAAATTTACTCTTTTTTTCCAACCTAATGAAACTAGGGTCATCGTTATATAATCTAACTCTAAATTTTTCTCTTCTGCTAACCCCCGAAAACTTTTCCATAACAGCCTTATCCATATAATTATCGAAATATAGACTTCTAATTTTATATCTGCCATCTTCCAAAGCATTATTATCTGATTTGGCTATATATTTTAATTTTGAAACAAGTCCCATATAATCCGGAATATTAATATACATTTTATGTTCATGCCTAGCTTTTTTCCCCATTTATATACTCACCCCCAAACTCTATATTTTACTTTGCATATGTATTATAGCTAGCCTATCTGAATTCTATTTGGTCACTGTCTGAACTTTATCTGAACTTTTATACATTAAAAACTTGCTAAATTTATATTTAAGACCTTAAAAACAGATCCTATTTTTATAATGAATATCCGCTATAAAAAAGAAGAAGCTAAGTTTGCGGCCTTTAAAACTGACCTAAAACTTAGCTTCTTTTACTTTATATATTTAGTTTAATCTCGCTAAATAGATAAGTATGAAATAGAATTGTTTTTATATTTACAGCAACTGACAAACAGAATTAAAATATCCGCATGGCTATGTAAAAGACAGACAACATCAGCCTTTCACCAATGCCGCCGCACTCTATAAAATCCCTGCTTTTTTTAGATACCTCACGCTGTCATAGCAGCCACGTAAGTACACGGACCGGCCGTATCGACAGAGTAATATAATCGTGGTTTTTTACTCCAGTTTCGTTACCTTCTTCTGAAATGCAATTATCACAGCAACTAATGTAAACACCAGCACTAAAATAACCTGCAATACGCTCTCCTGATTTGTCGGATTATTCATGATGATAACCTGACGGAGGAATAAAACAATGAGAGATGTAACAATGGTTGCTGGAATAGATTTTTTTATCATTCCGATAATAAATATGCTCCTTCATTTTCTTAACATTTAATAATATGATTTTGCTGGCAAGATGATATTTCTTCATTATCCATTAAACAACTTGGAATATAAATAATACCAAATCGCCTATTAATACTTGGATTTAAGCTCAATTGTCTTGTGTAAAAACACTCATCGGGTCAATGTACTCATCATCAATAATCAAGCCGAAGTGTAGATGGGGGCCCGTTGCATAGCCTGTTGCCCCGACATAGCCGATAACGTCGCCTTGCTGCACGGTATCACCCACTGCAAGTCCTTCTGCAAATCCAAACAATTTCGAGTAAAAAGTCTGAATACCGCCGTCGTGATTCAAAATGACATAATTACCATCCGTTTCATTATCTCCTATCTTGTCGACTGTTCCCTTATCGGTAGCAAGTACAGATGTTCCTTCAGGTGCCGGAATATCAATCCCGTTATTAAACACCATTTCCTTTTTTATAGGATGCATACGAGTACCATATGCAGCGGAAACACGATCATACCCTGTTACAGGCCACAGATATTTCCCGACGATATTGCTATCGTTTGGCGTATTTGATTTCGAAACAGAAGATTTTTCATCCTGCGGGTTGGTGGTTGATTCCTGCATGACATCCGAATCCCGGATAGTATCATCCTGGTTAGGTTCATTAATGCCGTTTATAGAATATTCGCCGAGGTTATCATTCAAATCGGTATCTTCTCCTATTGTATTCATGAATGATGCCATCGCAAAGCCTATAAGACATAATATAGCAGCGATAACAAATGAAATAATAACAATTTTTTTTGAGGTATTTTTTACGTTCATCATATGTGTCAACCTTCTTTCAATTCCCTTTTTTGATTCCGCAAGTGTAGCGTACATGCCCGAATGTTGATTTACAACCCTGCACAGGACATTGAGAATCGTTTCGCCATAAAATTGTCGTTCTTCCATGTTCATATCAGATACCACCTGTTCGTCACATGAAAGCTCGCAAAAAGTGTCAATGTTTTTCGTCAGCCGATATGCAGCTGGATTAAACCAATGGATTGCGTTTGCCACAAACGTCAGAGATTTCACCCACAAATCACACCGCTTGAAATGAATAAGCTCATGTTTGAAAATAACTTTAAGCTCCCTTTCGCTCATTTCCACTTCGGGCAGTATTAAAAATGTTTTGAACAGACCCACAAGCATGGGTGTTTTAATGATATCGTTTGACAATACTTGGAGCTTGCCCTTTATACCCATTTCAGTCATTGAGTTTTTTAGCGCGAGAAGTGTTCTCGTATCATCAATTTGCAAACTTGTCCGCATGAGTTTGCGCCTAAATCGGACAAATTGAATACCATACAAAATAATGAACACGAAAACCCCAACAAGCCATATAAGTGGCAAAAATGATAAAACTGTTTTTAGTATAAAGGCAGTCGTTACAGGCGCGGCGGGCGTTAGGGCACTAGGGTCTGTCTGCGGTAAAGCCTGCCCGGTTTGTGGTGGTAATATATCCGTTTGTTGTACGGTTATCATATCATTAAGGATAACAGGCACATTTGGAAGCCCCTGATTCGTCGTAGTTGGTATATTTGAAAAAAGATTACCGCCAACAATTCCAACAGGAACAAGCAGAAACAATACCACTAATATATACATACGATAATGCCATGTTGCGGTTAGCGTTTTTGTTGTCAAAGGACGCAAAAGCGCCAAGCACAAAACAAGTAAGATACCCGTTGCCGACATCAAAAGTACGGCGATAAACATTGTGTTCATTTTTTTGCCTCCTTTTGTGAAAACCACTGTTTTAGTTCGGCTATTTCCTCGACAGTCAAGTCATTGCCATCATAGAGTGTTACCAAGAAGTTTTTCACCGAACCTTTATATAGAGTTTCCAGCAGGTTCTTTGCTTCTTGACTCCGGTATTGCTCCAGTGACATGCAAGGCTCGTAAATATTTGTACGACCCTGCTGACCGGTGATAATCAGGACGCCTTTTTCAACCAGCCGTGCCAAGAAGGTTGCCATTGTTTGCCCTTTCCATTTCCTCCCCTTATCCCGTGCAAAAATCTCAAGCAGTTCGCTGGAAGTAATAGGATGGTCGGTAGCCCAGATAATCTCCATCACTTCCATTTCAGTTTCTGATAATTTTTGAAAATTGTTCATGGTGTACACCCTCCATTCATTGTCACACGTCTGAGACAACTTCACTACATCTTGTAGTGATTTTAGCTTACTACATTGTTGTAGTAATGTCAAGAAAAATTTTAAATTGTTTTGTGATTTATTTATATCAATCATATGATATATGCACTCATATCCAAAACGAAAAGATGAACGTAAGCGTACAATAAAAGATGTATTGTATAATTATATAATAGTAATTAATCAGATTTACATGTTTTTTGAATTAATTCATCCCAAGGCATCATTAGATTTAAGGCTTTGGGGTTGGCTCTTAAATCGGATCCTGGTAATCTTGATAGTATAAATTCTAAATATTTGTGATTTTGGGCATATTGAAGAGCCTTTCCAATATTAGATTTGGAAAGTACTTTTTGAATTGAGGTTTCAACCCATGACCAAAAGGCATCTAGTACAGGTTCTTCTTTTTCTAGACGCATTCTTTTTCTTTCTTCTGGTGATAGGGTTTTGAACTTCCTTTCCCACTCAAACAACTGGTTACAATATGCTATTCCTGTTGTAGGTAGGGTTGCACGGCTTAATGGAAAACCCATATGTTTTCAATCATTTTCTTGACGGTATATCAGTAGTTTCAAGTATCTATATTATCCTTCTATTATCTAATTTTTGAATAACCTTTTTCTGGTCAATTGACAACCCCTCTATTAACCATCTATATTCCTAGGGAGCCATATCTTCATCAACTAAAGGATCAAATTCCCCAACAATAATTAATGCTGGCGGTAAAGTTGAAAAATCTGTTTCATACAATGGTGATGCATAAGGTTCTTTAGCTTTAATATAGCTTGATATATTAGTATTGTCATATAACATCTCACAATTTTGTATATTTATCCTATTAGCAGCAATTTCCTACCGTAATTCCGCATCTCATAAGTTATATTAATATGATAAATTCCTTTCCCTTCTCTTTTTCATGTTCTTTTTTGTGTTATAACATTAAAATTTGTCGGTCTATATTTTACGTTGATTTCATTCTTTACTCTTGGCTATGTTACTTCTTCTATGTTTTCTTAAAGTGATTTGTTCAAGATATTTGTCAAGTTTTATTATACAGCATCAAGGTTTCAAGGTTGATTCATACATCAATTCATATTTCAAAATTTTTAACCTCCAAAGCTTCTATCTATCAGTCTTTTTACTCCTCTAACCTTGACATCAAGATAACACACTCTACATGTGTCGGATGCGGAATAGGAAGGCACATCTTTTACATCATTTTGAGTTCTCTTTCTATTAGCCTGCTTGTGCATTTTACTCTGCATAGTATTAGAATAATCAGTTTTATAAACGAAAGTCAACTTATATGGATTAGCATTTCCGTCCTCATCAATCTCACCAACAATAACCTTGTCTACAATACTTTCAAATACACATCGATCAAAATCTGTTAAAACTTCATTCTTCTCAAGAACCTTTCTAAAGTGTTCAATTCTTTTTTCTAAATCAACCTCTTCTTTAGATGATTTCTCTAGTTTCTCTTTTTCACTTGATAATTCTTCTAAGGCCGATTCTATCTCGCAATATTTCATTTCATAGGTTGCCTTATCTATTACTTGTTCCAAACACATATCAATCAGTCTGTTGCGTTTCTGCTCTATGGATTGGATTTCATTTTCAATTTTAGTAAGTCGTTTTTGAAAATCATTACCGCTTAAAACACTTTCCATTCTTTTTAGAAGTTCATCTAACACATCAGAGTTATTATAGCATAACAATTTATATGATTCTATAAATGCATCTTCAATAATTTTTTCTTCAATTGCTTTGCTAGGGGGACAATATTTCTTCCCCTTCTTTGTAGCAGTTATACACTGCCAGATTACTTTTTTATGTTTAGTACCACTGTAAGCGTCTAATAATAGATGTGTTGTATAATTATAGGGATATCGGTATGATATC
>ENA-UOOK01001709-UOOK01001709.1-fermentation-metagenome-genome-assembly--contig:-NODE-1709-length-28465-cov-9.527314_pt1 | contig 28465 bp, 44 predicted proteins | sample MGYA00245777_ERZ724023 | MGnify/ENA primary metagenome ERZ724023 (study PRJEB28704, sample SAMN03018312) | fermentation metagenome | biome: anthropogenic terrestrial biome; feature: soil; material... | reverse complement strand
GTAATGGGCTGTTTGTTGCGGTGGCAAATAGTGGCACTGGCAACCGTGTCATGACGTCACCCGACGGCATCACTTGGACCATACGCACCTCTGCTGCAGATAATAACTGGCGTTCCGTCTGTTACGGTAATGGGCTGTTTGTTGCGGTGGCAAATAGTGGCACTGGCAACCGTGTCATGACAATGATTTTTTCATTAGAGGAAGTAACAGAAAAGCATCCAACTGGAGTTTCATCAGCGCCTTGGACCATACGCACCTCTGCTGCAGATAATGACTGGCGTTCCGTCTGCTACGGTAATGGGCTGTTTGTTGCGGTAGCTTATAGTGGTACTGGTAACCATGTTATGACGTCACCCGACGGCATCACTTGGACCATACGCACCTCTGCTGCAGATAATGACTGGGCTTCCGTCTGTTACGGTAATGGGCTGTTTGTTGCTGTTGCTATTACTGGTACTGGCAACCGTGTCATGACGGCAAATGGTATTCGCCAAGAACTTCCTGGTATCTCAAAATGTATTCGTAATTTGGATGTGGTTACGGCAACTTATTCTTCTAATACTGTAGTAACTTTTAACCTTAAACCCTTGGTCCCTGATATTTCTATTATCGGAATTGAGAATATCATTGCGCAGTTTACAGGTATTCAAAAAGTTACAACGGCATATGCGATCACGTTGACTTGGGCGTATAACAACACAACGGGCATTCTTACTTGTACATCGAGTTCCGCCCTCTTTGCCTCTGGCACGAGTACTAAAGCAAGGATCTACATAATCATGTAGATTTCATAGGGATTAAGACCCTCAGAAAATTCTGAGGGTCTTAATTTTTTCCTTTTGCAACATTTACAAGTCATCTAATGAGAACTATATTAAGGAGGTTAATTATGAATAGTACAGCAAAAGTAATTTGCACAACGGTGTCTGGTATCATAACTGCACTGGTATTGGGAGAGGTATTTGGTAATGCAATATCAAGACCAATATCGGCGTGGCGTGGTACTAATGTCAGTGCGGAAAAGATTGGGACATTATTCGACGTTATGAACCAAAGAATATGCAATCTCGAAGAAAAGAAAGAGGAAGAGGCTGAATAAGCCTCCTCTTCTTTTATACTTCGAAAGGAGGATTAATAATGATTACTGGCGAACTTGAAAACTATAGAAAAGATGCACTTACTGCCGCAAAAGAACTTACATATTCACAAGATACATTAGATCAAATCGAACGAGCGACCTCTATCACACAGATTGGTAACGCAATGGTCCAAGCTCGACATATGTTATTTGATGAATCCAATTCAACTCGCAAGAATAACAAGGTCTCTAATGAGAAGAATTAGGAGTAATACTGTAAACCGCAGTACCTGATTCTTTATCTTTTTAAAAAGGAGTCATGTTAAATGAACAAATTTAGAAACTTCTGGGAGAACCACAAAGGAAAGATTATCGTCGGCAGCGTCCTGATTGGAACGACCGCGGCAGTCATTCTCATTAAGAAGAATGTCCATTTTATCAAGCCAGCAGATCTCGGCAAGGTCGAAGATGTCTTTTCCTGGAACTTTGAAAATTTGGAAGAGGCCATTGCCAAATTCAAAGATATCGAGGATGCCTGTATTGCTCTTGGCAAGGGCGAAGCGGCCATGTTCGGTGGAGCGCCTCAGGCAGCCGATTCGGTAAAGTACACTGTCATGTATCTTTAAGGAGGGTTAAAAATGAATATTCCGAAGATTGCTCCAAAAACATTGATCGTTGTTGGTTCTGTATGTGGAGGTGCAGTAATTTTATATCTGTACGGCAAACTTTGCTATATTAGTGGTGTTATGGCAGTTGCCGTTCCTCTTCTGGAAGAACTTCATAAACCGCAGCGGCCTACGCAGAACCATTCCTTTTCAAGTCGGTATGCATCTTATCATTAAGGAGGATAAAATGGGCCAGCATAAAACAAATCCGACTGCAATCGCAGCGAAGAAAGGCGAACTTCCGCCGAAGCCTCAGAGAATGCCTAAAAGGGAACTTGAACGACTTCTCTATCTTCATGCAAAGGCTAAGATAGCCAAAAAAACGGGTCTGCCAGATTATATTCTCGGCGGTCTTTATTAATTTGAAAGGAGAATTATCAAAATGAACCACAGAGAAGTATCAAAAGAACTACGTCTGGTTCAGGAGAAGCATAAAAATGACTTCACACCGATCTGTCATGAACTACTCCAGACATATGAAGAACTCTATCAACTGGCTTATCATGATCCTCTTACCGGCTGCTACAATCGCAATATGCTGGAAAAACTGCGGGCCAAGTTTGATCCGAAACGCTGCACAGTTGCCATTGTCAATATTGACAACTTTAAGAAGTACAATACCGACTACGGTCACATTGGCGGCGATAAGCGACTTAAAGAAATCGCGGGCCTCCTTAAAGCCAAATACGAGAATGTATTTCGAATCGGTGGCGATGAGTTTATGGTCATCACAGATGCAATCGAGTTTATTACGGTTCGTGATATTTTGAATAATATCGGTGGAATTTCCGCCGGTGTCTACAATAAACATACTTCAGAGGATCTCAGTAGTGCAATGCACAAAGCAGATCTTTTGATGTACACCGTTAAAACTAAAAAAGAGCTCAATTCAATTTATGGAAAATCTAATTTCTAGGAGGTACACTATGAACTTAAGTCGAGTACAGCAAGGCATAAAAAATCTCGGGGGAGCGATTTCCAGGAACAGTCCTGCAATCCTCACAGGACTTGGGTGTGCTGGTGTCCTCACCACAGCAATTCTCACAGGAAGAGCAACTCTGCGAGCTTCTGAGATTCTCAAAATGGAAGCTCCAGACGAGCAACTTCCCGCCACGGAAATCGTAAAACTAACCTGGAAGGTATTTATCCCTCCTGTATTGGTCGGTGCATCATCAATTGCCTGTATCATTGGTGCAAACACCATCAATACGCATCGTAATGCAGCTCTTGCGGCTTTATATTCTCTAAGTGAGACAGCCTTTCGTGAGTACAAAGAGAAGGTTGTCGAGGAGATCGGCCGCAACAAAGAACTCAAAGTTCGAGACAGCATTGCTCAGGATCGAGTTACGACGAATCCTGTGGGTGACAGGACGATTATATTTACCGGAAATGGTGAAGTACTCTGTTATGATGCACTCTGCGACAGGTACTTCAAATCCTCAGCAGAGAAGATCCGCCAGCAGGTCCTCGAACTCAATGAAGATCTGAGAAATGAAATGTGGCTTGATCTGAATGATCTGTATTATGCAATCGGCCTGCCTTCCACAAAACTTGGAAATCAGGTAGGCTTTGATATAGATAAAGGTTATATTCAGGTTGACTACACAGGAACCTTGACTCCGGAAGGGCAGCCGTGTTTATCGATTGACATGACTGTCTATCCGAAGCATAATTATTAAAACTTCTCATTGGATTCGAAAGAAAATCTGATCCTATAATGAGTAAAAGAAAGGAGAAGGTTAATGAAGATTAATTTACCGAAAAGTGCGAAGTCAAAGATAAAGGCGGAGCGCGATAAAGTCTTTGAGCAGATGAGTAAGGAAGGCATCACTCAAGCAGACTGGGATGCTCTGAACAAGAAGTATCAAGCGTACTCGGAAATGATGAAACCGTCATGGACGATAACGCCCGATACACTCTTGATCGCGGCAACCAATCTGGTTGGAATTGTCTTAATTCTCAACTTTGAGAAGCTCGATATCGTGCGAAGCAAGGCAATAAGCTTCGTGCTAAAGGGAAGGGTCTAAGGACCCTTCTCCTTTTTTATTTCTTAAGAAAGGAAGGGATTATGAAGAGATTAGTCCAACTGTTTCCTCGGATTGTGGTTTTGATACCATTTGTGAACCTGATCTTTCGTCACTGGTGTAATCGTAGATATGAGCTTCAACTCAATTTCTACAGAATACAGTATTGCATCAGAGATGTAAGGATAGCCGAGGCAGCATACAAACTATTCAAGGAGGAATCTATATGAAGATCACAGATACACTGATTACCACACTTCTCAAGCATGGAGTCATCGGTGAAATGAAGAACTTCAAGACGGAAATCGAGATCCCTGGAGAGACGGAGGACGACGAGCCGCGAAAAGTCATCATAACCGCTGACTCAATACAAATCCGAATGGATAGAGAGGGTGGGTAATAACACATGCGAATCAAACAATTCTACACTAATCATAAACTGTTGTTTCAGGCGGTTTTAGGGCTCATTCTTTTGATAGCAGTTCTTATATTCTGGCCGAGACCTGCTGTAATTGAAGAAGCTGAGCCGATCGAGCCTCCTCAGATCAAAATGGAAGCTCCTGCGCCAATTGAGGCAACCCCTTTGGTGGTCAAGCCATCTCCAATACCTACTCCGACCCCGGTACCTGAGCCGCCTCAATATGGATTCACTGAGGATGAGATTTATCTTATGGCGGTGCTTTTATCCGGGTCGAAGTACGTGGATGGGGATGGTGAATTTGACATTGACTATGGCCGAGATGAAGAATATGATCAAATTTCTTTAGTTCTCGGCGTAGTCATGAACCGGGTTCGCTCAGAAAATTGGCAGAATACTGTTTCCGAGGTTATATGGCGGAAAGGACAGTTTTCCGTTATGCCTCAGTGGAAGAAAGGGCTTCCTGAGGTGAGTGATATTTCACTCCAACGAGTAAGTGATTGGTGTAAAGCGTATGATGCGCATGATCTTGGTGTTCAGACCATCCCCGAAGATCATTTTTATTTCACCGGAGATGGCTGTTATAATCATAGTAGGTAAGGAGAGTTCACATGACAACACCGGAAAGCGCAAAAAGTGCAAATATCGTAGGCATCATCAATGTTCCTTACAAAGATGATAAACCAACGTTTACCAAGTCAATTATGACCATTGTCGTGCTGTTATATTTCCTGGGGTCCATTCTTGGCGGGGTCCTAGTGGTAGTAGCAGCTATCGTGGACACAAAACTTGGTCTGGCGATTGACAGTCAGATGTTTATCGCCTATGCGGCTTACATAGGAGGCCCAACGGCCACTGCAATCGGCTTCTATGCTTGGAAAAGTAAAGCCGAAAACATTCTCAAGATTGAGAATAGCAATAAACTTGCTCAGAAGGAAACCGTAACTTGCGATGCATCGTCCATTGCGTCGACGCTCGCCAATATGAGAGGAGATTAACAATGCATATTTTGAGATTCGTAGCAGACAACTGGCATGACATCCTGGTCGTTCTGGTTCTTATCGCGGCGGCGATCACTGGGATTACCCGGTGGATCAAGGTCAAAGGACCGATCTTCAATGCGATGTCTTCGGCTGAAAAGATTGCGTACATCACGCGACTTCTCACTAACCTCATTCCGAGCGCATTGGTTCTCGTAACCGATGCAGAAATCCAGTTTGGCGGTGGCACTGGAACCCTTAAACGCTCATATGTAATCGATGAGCTCTATCAAAGGATACCGGACGAGTACAAAAAGTATATCACGGAGGAGAATCTGGACTCTATTATTAATAAAGTCCTGCCTGAAGCCCAGAAACTCTGGACCGAGAATGCTTCTGTCAAATCCTTAATGGAAGGGAGTTCCACAACATGATGAATTCAGGAGGAGACGGCGGGTTAAGTACTGCTATTGAACTCAAGGAGTTCGCCAAAGTTGACATGGACATCGACAGCATCAAGGATGCTCGACTGGTCGCTCAGGCTTTCAAAGATACCCGCGATTATCAGCGAAGCATCACAAGGCATAATGAACCCATGCTTCCAGAGCTTGAAACCGACATAACTAAGACCAAAGACGGTAAATTTATCGTCTGGTACAGAGACTGCAAATAAAACTCCTCCTATAATGAAGTTATATTTGAAAGGAGCTTTTTATGGAAAAGAAACTGGATGCGGTACTTGGAGGAGTTGAACTGCTGGTGGCACTTGGTGTGAGCACTTTGGTAGGCGGTGCGCTGGTATTGGTGAAACCGAGCAAACTCGGCGCTGTTAAAAAGATAGCGGTCGGGCTTGCCGGAACAGCCATTTCCTGCATGGCCGTCGACGGAGTGACAGACTATGTCGACGAACGGGTCAGATCTACGGTGACGCAGGTCAAGGAGATTTTCAAGAAGAAAGAAACCGAAACAGAATAGACTGTCAAAGAGGAAGAGGCTGAATAAGCCTCCTCTTCTTTTTCAAGTAAAAATGTAAAGGAGAAAACAGTATGAGTATCATCGCAAAAAAGAAAGGCAAGACCTGGAAATTTGACACCAAGAAGGAAGCCCTCGCCAAACTCACTTTCCTCAAGAACCAGGATACATATGAAGTGGTTCAGAATCGGAAGAATGGTAAGATCGCCAAGGGATGGATTCTGAAGAAACGCAGTTAAAACATTCAATATAATGAAAGAATACGCTAAATGTATGGAGTAATGGTAACTCGCCGGGCAACCGGAGACGTCGTTCGAAGCGACTAACCGTATTCTTTCATTTATATTTTAAAGAAAGGAGGCGGCACATGCAACTTACACCGATGCTTGGTGAGAACATCAAAAACTATCCGATTTCTGTATTGGATGGTAAACTTTGGCGAATGTCTGAAAAGATTGATGGAGTTCGTAGACTGTTTTACAAGTCTATGACGGATGATATTTCGGCATGGAGCCGCACCAATCATGAGGATCCCTGGTTGACCCATATCTTTGATTACCTAAGCGCTCCTTGGTTTCCATCAGACACTGTCTATGACTGCGAGTTGGTGGACAAGGAATTATATTTTAAGCATGTTCCAAGCTTTGTCCTTAGATCCAGCACAAATGCAAAAGCTTCACAGCAATTCTCCGATAATAAGAAAGATCTTATGGCGATTTGTTTTGACATCTTTAAACCCGATGGAGACCTTCGAAAGGGTAAAGAACGAGATGCGGAACTGTATTCTATATTTAACGGTTCTGCTAATGATGCGCCAATGATCCGAGTTCCAATCTTTGGAAACGTTTTTGGTGGAGATGTTGAGACAATCAGCAAAACAATGGAGCAAGTAACTGCCAGAAATGGCGAGGGTCTAATGCTAATGGATATGGACTCCATTTATATTCCCGGCAGAAGTAAAGCCCTGCTCAAAGTAAAAAGAATGCAAGAGTTCACGGGCAAGATTGTAGATCTTGAGATGGCTCGGCCCGGTACTAAAATCGATGGTATGGTGGCTGCGGTCATTTGTAGAGTGAACGGGTGCACGGTTCCGGTCCGAGTTGGAAGTGGGTTTAATAATGCTGAGCGATTAGCTATGGTATACGACTCGCCAATTGGAAAAGAGATCGAAATTGATGCATTCTCTTACTCTAAGGATAAAAAAGGTGCTATATCGTTGAATTTACCAATATTTAAACAATTTGTAGGAGGTAATCACGTTGAGTGAGCGAAAATTAACAAGAGGGCTTGAAGATATAGCCCCTAACAATTCTGATAAGGCTGCCAGATCCAAAAACATCGACCCGGATCAGCCGAGGAAAGCCTCCGATGAACCGCCGAAAATGAAACCCATCGTCAAAGGACCCGTTGTTCAGAAGAAACCAACATTCATGAGCAAGTTCAAAGATTCCTTTCTCGGTGAAGGTGGTAATGTCGGTGAGTTTATCGTTTATGATATTCTCATTCCGGCATTTCGGAACACCGTCAGCGACATGGGTTTTGGGCTTATCGAGATGTTCTTTGGCCGCGGCTCCAATCGTGGCGGTGGGTATAATGATCGAGTGATTGTAAGAGATAGAGGTAGATCTTATGTCTCTTATAATGATGTTTCCAGAGACCGTGGAAGAGGTCACGATGACCGGCGAGACTTCGACAGAAGTGACCGGGTTCGGCATGACTTCCGCAACATTATTTATAACAGTCGTGGAGAGGCAGAAGATGTACTCTCTCATCTGGTCGATCTCACAATTGAATATGGCGAAGCTACAGTCGCGGCTTTCTATGAGCTCTCAAACATTGAGTCGAGTCATGTTGATAACAGATATGGCTGGACCAATCTGAGAGATGCTTATACAGAGCAGGTCCGTGGCGGCTACAGCATCAGATTTCCACAGGTTCGTCCTCTGTAAAGGGGACGGCCTATGGTTATTGTTCGATGCAAAGATCGCCATAAATGTGAAAATATTCATCGGCGTATGAAACTTGAAGAAATGAGGGAAAAGCAGCATGATTCTGATTGAAAACACTGAAGTTATTGGTTTCCAAGCGGCGATCCGTGGTATGAGAAACCCATTAAACAGTTGGGACAAGTCCGACAGTGGCATCTGCAAGGGCGGCGATGATGGCATTGGTTGTGAACATTGTGCTGCAAAGCATTATCCTGATGCTGCGGGCCATCAATGTAATCACTCGTATGATCATAGTTTTCAGGTCGGAGTAGAAGACTACCGACTTATGATGAAACTTGCAAACGGCGGTCCGGTGCATGCTAAATACAGGCGGTTTATTACCGTCTATCATGACATTACGGCGCCACTATATTGGTGGAAAGAGTTTGATACTTACCGTGTCGGGGTCTGTCCTAATCCGATGGATATTGAGACGAACTCCTGTTCAACCATGCATAAGATTCACGCCAAGGAATTTACTTTGGACGATTTCTCTCATGAACATCTCATGACTTGCTTTGAGTATGCGCCCCCGACCGCGGAAAAATACACGCCGATTGAACTCTTGGAGATAACAATCCAGCATCTAAATTCTTATCGCCTGGCATTCTTAGCCACTAAGGATAAAATATGGTGGTGGCAGATGATTCAATCGCTTCCGACGACGTACAATCAAAAACGTACAATCAAACTCAATTATGAGGTTCTGGCAAACGTCTATCCGATGCGCAAAGATCACAAACTTGATGAATGGCGCGAATACTGCCGATGGATCGAGAGTCTTCCATATTCTAAAGTTATTACCAAACTCGATAGTTTCGTGGAAGAATAATAGAGGTGCTCATAATGAATGAACTTCCTATACTTAGCAGGGGTAATGGCAAAAGCCAAATGGATCTTGACAAGATATGTAAAATATTATCAGAGAAGCCTAAGATTGAACCTTTTATTGCAACGGCGAGCAGGGCCGAAAAACGTCGTATTGAGAAGGAGAAATCCAAAGCAAACAAGGTACTTAATATGACAGTCAAAGCACTCGATGACATTATCAAGGCGGCTAAGGATGATGAACGTCAAAGAATATTTAAATTCGTTGCAGACTATTATTCGGCCGCCATTGCTCTGGTACTACACGATAAGTGGGGTTTTGGTCATGACCGGTTAACTCGTGTTGTTGCACAGATCAACGAGACCTATGAGAGTATTCTTGATGAGTATGTTGATATTGAAGATATTCGCAAGGCTCTATTAGAGGAAACCGGTGTTAAACTATAAAGGAGGATAACCGTTAATGACTACTACTGATATGAGAGAATGGGTTAAATCGGCATATCCTGGGCCCGGCTGGAAAGCAAAAGTTGATAAAATGTCAGATTCACAGATCATAGCCCTATATTATAGCCTTATCAAACAAGGTAAAATCAAAGGAGCTTAATTATGTCAAAACCAAAAGCTTTTAATAATGATGTTTGCTGCTGTGGCGGCGGGTATGTTCCTGAAGGGTGCCAAGTTTGTCATGAGTGTGAAAAGAAAACAGAAAACAGGTTTAAAGTAAGTGAAACACTCATGATCGGTGTCGACATCGGTCAAGGTGATGATATTTCAGTTCTTCAGGTTGTAAAGGTCAATGGCAATAACCTTAAAGTCATTAACACTATGTACGGTGAAGAGGCTGAATGGACCTACAACCATCTTAAGGAGACCAAATCCGGCGTCCCACAGGTCAAAATAGAAGCTCCTGATCATAATGGTATCAGTGCAAGAGTTGTCATCTGTGATGAGTTTGTCACAAAAGAAAAGGAGGAAAAACTGTGAAATTAATACCTGTCGATGTAATTCCGCGAGCTCCTAAGAAGAAACTTCAGAAGTTTATTGACGACTTTGTCAAAAGCGAAGTTCCTCGAGTAGAGATTATTTATGCTCCTGGTGAATATCAAAATGGCCAATCTTGCTATTCCTCCTTTTACAATGCGGCGAAGCGGTCTGGGTACAGAATTCGTGTGACTTCTGTGGGCGACAGGACGTTCATGGAAAACCTAGCGCTATGCCATGAGAAGTGATATTTCAGAAGGAGGACGCGACGATGCGTATAATCAAGACACCAACCGCCGTGACCCCTCGGTATGCCGATAACGGCTCTGCGGGGATGGATCTGTATGTAGATACGGCGCAGGAATACACACTCCAGCCGGGAGAGACATATCATCTGCCCACTGGAATCCGTGTAGAGATTCCCCGAAACTGCTTCGGGGCGATCTATCCGCAGTATAATCTACATAAGAAGGGTTTAACCCTTGCAGATACTGTCGGCATCATCAGCAGCACTGATCGTGGCGAGATTGTTCTCGCTGTGAAGAACATTTTCTCAGATATTATTCGGATCAATGGTCAATGGGGTCTTAGGACTCCGTTGGCTCAATTAATCATTCAACCTTATCGTTTTGAAAAGGTTGAAATTGTTGAAAACAACTTCGGAACTCTTGAAGGAGCCATGGAGTTCGGAAAACAAATCGTTGAAGGCTTTCAGGAAGGTCTCAAAGACTCTAAATAACGCAGAAAACTCATCCCCTATAATGAAACTATTTGAAAAAGGAGAAAGATTTATGAAAAAAGCATTGGCAACGATCGAAATCGCGTACAAACTTTTGGCAGGTGTTTCGGCGGGATACTTTGTGATGAAAGCTACCGAGGAGAAAGCGGATGATTTGCTTGATGATGGTGGCATGGTGAATGCCTTCGTCGTTGGTGCAGGTCAGGCGGCTATCTCATTGGCAACTGGCGCACTTGTGTATTATGTCGTATAATCGGCCACAGTAACAGAGAGATCGTGAAAGGCTCATGGAAGCATGGGTCTTTCTCTTTCTCTTTCTCACTTTTATCGTGGCCTATAATGAAAGATTATTAAAAGGAGGACAATAGATGATTACATTATTGGTCATGGTTGTCATTTTAGGTTTGATTTGCTGGGCGCTATGTGAATTAGTATCTACACTTGTAGGTGTGATATTCATACTGGCGGCCATGGCATTCTTGCTTAAGATGGCTAAGGAGATCTTTAAGTGAGAGCTACGGCTCTCCTTCAAAAAGAAATTCAATAAAAGGAAAGAGTCGTAACAGACTCTTTCCCGTTCGCAAAGATTTCTTTGTCTATAATGAGAACTTAAATTATTAAGGAGGAATTATAAATGAAGAAATTTGAATTTGGCCTGTTTGCACTGTGTGCGCTCGTAGGTGGCTATTTTGGATCCCTGTTTGGGATTGCGATAGCGATCTGCGCGTTCATGACAGTCGATGGACTGATCGAAGAGATCATCAAACATCCCCGCGGTAAACGTGAGATCGAGAAGAAGGAGGGCAAGTGATGCTTGAATTGATAGTTGCTGGAGCAATTATTTACCTGATATGGAAACATTGGAAGGGAAATAAAGACTAAGCGAAGTCAAGAGGTGGCACTTAGCCTCCTCTTTTTCTGTTGGAAGGATCATCCCGGTTGAAGCTGTAGCCATTGATTAACTCGCAATAAAAGCACATCATATAATGAAACTATATTAAAAGGAGGACATATAAAATGAGTAAAAACATTAAAAAAGTGAGGAACATTGATATGGAGAACATCGAGAGAGAGGACGGAGTCCTTGAGGAAAACGAGATGATCGAGGTTAGTAAACCGAAGTTGTCACTGAAGAAGCTGCTGATTGGCGGCGGTGTACTCGCTGGTCTTGTGCTTGGGGCAGTTGCCCTGGGAAGCAGGAAAAGCGTGGAGCCGGCCGAAGATCTGGTGGAGGATTCGGATGATGACGACGAAGTCGCTGACACGGACGTCACGGATTCCGAAGAGATTCCCGAGAAGATCGAGGAGTAATCTAATTGATATTCCGGCAAACGTAATGGTTACAACATTATGTGAACCGAATGTTAGTTGAGGAGACTTATTGGAAACAATGAGTCTTTTCTTTATCAAACATTATATTTAAGGAGGAAACCACAATGAAATTCAAAGCAATTTTAGGCACTGTGACCTTTACGCTGAAGAAATACTCACCGGAGATTCTCCTCGGAGTGGGTGTTGTCGGTGTGGTCGGCAGTACGGTTCTGGCGTGTAAAGCTACGCTTCAGGCCGAAGCAATCCTGGACGAACATGCGGAGAAGAAAGAACGCATCGATGACTGCGTTCTGCTCCGTGATACGTCTGAAGTCGATTATCCGGTCGAGGCCGAAAAACAAGATCGTCGCGTTCTCATGTTCTCCACAGCAGGAAAGTTTATAAGGCTCTATGGGCCTCCGGTAACTCTGATGGCCGTTTCCATCGGCTGTATCCTCGGCGCGCACCACATCATGAAGAAACGCAATGTGGCCCTTATGGCAGCCTATAAGGTTCTGGAAGAAGCGTTCTCCAAATACCGGCGGAGAGTGGTCGATGAACTCGGCGAAGCTGCTGATGCAAAGTTTTACTACGGCGAAGAGCCGAATGGACAGAAACGAACAATCGTGGATAAAGATGGCACCGAGCATGAGCAGGATGGCATCAATCTGCACCTTAGCGGATTCGCAAGAAGCTTTGCTCCTGAGCGGCCGGATCAGATGGGTAGTTGGGAAGGATCAACTCAATGGAGTAAGGTCCATGAGTACAATCTGGACTTTCTTAATGCCAAGGTTGACCATTTCAATAACATGCTGCTCACCAAGGGCTTCGTGACTGTCAATGACGTATATTCCGAGCTCGGCTTCGCTCCCACTGAGGCCGGCATGATCTGTGGTTGGCGCTACAAATCCGACAGAGGCGATGGGTATATTTCATTCAAGCCTCGCGGATATGACGGCGGCTGGAACCATGGCATCAATGGCGATGAGATTCTGCTCGACTTCAACATTGATGGAGTTATCTTTGACCAGAGCGTTGCCCGTAAAGAAATGAAGTAAACTTCGCCGCCAATATAATGTTTGATAAATGTAAAGGATGGAGGGCCCTGGCCAGGTCCTCTGTCTTTTATATTTGAGAAAGGAGAACCATGAAGATTAATTTTGAGATCAAAGACGATGGTTCATTACCAATTGTCTATATCGATGGGCAGCAACTGAGTGTTGTGAGTCTCACCTATGCTTGGCACACCACAGATAAAGTCTCTGATGGTGCAAATATCTGCATTATTGATGGTTTTCTCAATGGCGAAATAACCCCAAGAAGGTTTCTGTTTGATATTTTGAAGGGTGAAGCAAAGGAAGAGCCTTATATAAATGAAGCAGAACGGGTCTTTGAGGTTTGTGTTGATCCGGGTGTCTCTTCAGAAACGGAAGTATGGCAAAAAACACCATTCAAAGACCTTAAAAACGGTCAACTCGTTCGCATCATTGATAACGGGCAGTATTATAAAGATCTTAATGGTAATGCTCTGTGGGTAATAGTTGACACTACTGAGATTCTGCAGGGCAAGATCAACATTGAACCTGTTATAAGGGGGCCAGAACATGGAACTGAACAATGATGGCGTAACCGTTCTCAAAGATAGTGGAAATCGCCAACAGTTTGAAAGTGGCGCAGTCCGTGATATTCAGGAAGGTAAAGGTCGGTGTGACCTGCTGCCTTTAGATATTGTCGGCGATCTTCTTGATGCTCCTGAACTTAAACTTATTGAGAAATTTAAAATGACAAAAGATGTCAAATTTCTTTATGAGGCAATCAAGTACTTCGCCATCACCACGGAAACGGACATCTACACTCTTATGCTCGAGTTGAGCAAGCATTTTGAGAGCGGTGCAGTTAAATACGGCGAGAATAACTGGATGAAAGGTATAGATCTTCATTGCTATTTGAGCTCTGGGCCCCGTCACTTCTTGGAGTACAAGCGTGGAGATACAGATGAACCCCATAACAGAGCTTTTGTATGGAACATGATCTGCGCAGCATGGACGTACATACATAAGCCTGAACTCGATGACGTCAATCGGGATATTTCTCATAAAACAAGCACCACCCAAATGTTAACAGAGGATCCGGCCACTACCAATAATCTTGTTGGTGGTTCAGAGCCTTATGGAAACTGGATAGCCGATAAGAAATACGTCGGCGATTAATACTTGAAAAAGGAGGAAATAAATGAATAAGTTAAACAAAGTTGGCTCAATTCAATTTGATGGGCGTGCTTTAACGATCTTTGGAACGCTTGATGAGCCGTATTTCAAAGCTGTTGAAGTGGCAAAACTCATTGATTACAGCACTGGCGATACGCACCACATGCTCGAACTCGTCGAAGAAGATGAAAAAGCTTTGTTCCTCCCTCCCACGGGGGAACAAAAACACAAAAAGCAGCGTGGTGGAGCCAATCGCCCAATGTGGTTCTTAACGGAACTTGGGTTATACAATGTTTTAAGCCAGTCGAGAAAACTCATTGCCAGAAAATGGCGAAGAGTAGTCCATCAGCAGCTCATCGAAGCCAGAAAATCCCGGGGGATGACGATTAAGGATCAATTTGATGAGTGGGACGACCTTCTGGATACAGTTTATTTTGATGAAAAGACTGGCATTTTAATGCAGTCCGTCACTGTGGCGGGTGGCGACGTAGAGCAGGTGCCATATGTCGAATAATAAATTCCGTCCTCCCGAGTCCTTCCTGCCCAACACAGAGAGAACATTAGTCCTTGTAGACTGGTCCAATCTGATGTATAGGGCGTGGTTCGTATCTCGGGAGCAGCCTTGGGTGGCATTCTGCAAGTTCTTTGACATGCTTAGGCTGTGCATTCACAAGTCTAAACAGGCCAATGTGCCCATAAACGTGATATTTTGCGGGGAAAGTCGGACTAAATTGAAGCGAACAGAGCTCTTCCCCGAGTACAAGGGCACTCGAAAGGCTTCTAAGAACGAGGAATTTGCTGCATTTCGAAAGAAACTTGAGTTTTACATCGAGAAACTCGGGTATAAACTCCTGAGAGTTGACGGAGCAGAGGCGGATGATGTCATTGCAAGCATTGTAAATACTGTTTGCCATCGCTGCTACTGCATCACACCCTGCGCAAACTGTGATCACGCTTTAGCATATACAACAGATGTTGTGATATTTTCTGGAGATAGAGATTTACAGCAACTTCTAGCTTGGGACAGGGTTTTGATCTATCGGGCACCGGGTCTTTTCGTCGACAAAGCAGCATTTGAGGAAGAATTTGGCATCCCTGTCAAGAAATATGGTGTTTACAAGGCTTTGATAGGGGATAAATCCGATAATATTCTCGGTGTAGAAGGATTTGGGCCTGTCAAAGCACAGGTTGCCATCAACGCAAACACAGTTGCAGAGGATATTTGGGAACTTGGCGGCAGCGAAGCCTCTGCACAGTTCAAGTTGGCACTTGCATTAGTCAACTTAGATACCAAAATTGACCTTGATCTGAGTGATATTTACGTTGGAACTCCAAAAATAAATGAAAAGGAGCTCCTCAAGCATCTTGATAAGCGTATTTTACTCGAGATCAAGCGTTTCAAGGAGGAGTTTTAGTAAATGGCATATAAGACCCCGCTGGAGCGTTATGATCAGCATTATCCAAGTCCTCCAGAAAGCGCATATATGTTATACTATTATCCTAGCATTAATCGTTTTGTAGATGACGAAGATAATATTTTGCACGATTTAGCCGATTTATTTGATGTCTGGGAGCTCGACGAGTGGAAACGGACACAAGATTACGGAATTTTATTAGACCGTAAAGGCGATTGGTGCGAGCTGTATTATGTTGACTCATTTGAAGAACGGGAGTTTCTCGAGCGGTTACAGATTAACCGTGAAATCGGGTGTATGAATAAGCTTTATCATCAAAAAGCATTCTGTTAACAAATTATATTTTGAAAAGGAGATTAAATCATGCGTAAACTTATGAGTATCCTCTTGGTTCTCGTTCTCGTTCTGCTCGTTACCTTCTCTATTGGCGCAGTCGCTGCCGGCTTTGAGAAGACTGCCAGCCCCAGTCAGACACGGTTTGTCATGGATGGTAAGACAATTACCTTTGATAATGCCTACAACATCGATGGCAGTAACTATATACAGTTACGATCGGTTGCTCGGATGTTGTCCGGCACCAAGTCCCAGTTTAATGTATATTGGGACGAGGAACTTCAACAGGCAGTTATTGAAACCGGCCTGCCCTATACGGGGGTAAAGCCTGTAACGGTGGTAAAGGACGTCTATGGTATCGGCGATAAAGTCTCGATGAAGGGTATTGACATCACTATTACAAACACACAGACTACCACAAGCATTCAAAGCGGCGGCGTAACGTTTACTTCTCAGCCTGGTGAGGTATATTATGGTGTATCATTTACCCTCCTCGCCTCCGAGCAACCATATTCAAACGTTCCTCTGGACGTTTATGCATTTATATCAGGCGTAACTACCCAAAAAGGTGCTCAATATACTACATTTATGCAGGTCGAGAGCACCAAAATTGCTCTGAACAAGGCCGTATCGGGCACAATTTACTACACGATTAAACAAACAGACCAGATTGCATCGGTTGGCGTCCGTAATTTCTATGGCGCCAGCCAGAAAATTCTGGTTTATTAAGGAGGAAACATCATGAATGGATTGAAAAATGTGCTTTTTGGCACCGGCATGTTCGGTCTTGGTGCCGTTTCGGGGTATTTTGTTTGCAAAAAGCTCTTCTCTGATCAATATCGGGCTGATGTCGCAGACATTCAGGCCTTCTATAAGCAAAAACTCGACGAACTCGGTGTTATGGAGGATGGTTTTGAGCCTCCTGACGACTCTGATCGGCTGGAAGATCCTGACGAGGATGACGAAGACGATGAGGAAGAAGATGACGAGCGGGTTGAAGCCATTGAAATTTATAAGAACCAAACCCGCCGCGTAACCACCGACTATACAAAGAAATATGCCAAGCCGCCCCTTGAGTCTGTTGAAAAGGCTCTAAGGAACAATGTTTCTGTTGTCGTTTCTGCAAATGGCGATGAAAATCTCGGAAACGTTGAGGATGACGAAGAAGATCCTGAATATACGCCTCGTGACGACCCTCAATATCAGGCCGAATTAGAGAAAATGGCCGATGAATATGCTCGGCGGCGCTCTGAAAACATGAAAAATGGTGAGCCGTACCTTATCGAGCCGGAGGAATACCATGACGGGCCGGAGGATTATGACCATCAGGCGCTCTATTACTATGCGGAGGACAGAACTCTCTGCGAGGATGATGACCGCCAGGTGGAGGATGAAGAGGAGTGTGTAGGTTTTGATTATGAGGATAAACTCGACATGCAGATGACCTGCTGGGTCAGAAATGACAAGTTGAAGGTCCTCTACGAGATCCATCGCATCGACGATTCCTACAAAAAGGCCGTTTTGGGGGTCTCAGAGACCCCTCGGGAGCGGGAATTCCGTCTTCAGGGTCGCAGAAAACAGGCTCTGGATGATCAGCCGATAAAGAGTAAAGGTTCTAAACGGTCTTAAATGCACTAAAATCTCCTCCTATAATGAGAACACAATTCTATAATTAGGAGGAATTTACATGTTTATGTATGTGAAAGCAATTGGAAGTGGCTTACTTAGCGGTGCTAAGTGGTATGGAAGACGCATTCAAGAGTCTAAGTGGTATTTAATATCATTACTCATGGATGTAATTTTGATACCTCTGAAGATCGTTATAGCGTCATTTATCTGCTTAACAAAACGTGGACGTAACTATTTAATCCGAATTGGAGAAGAGACGGAAGAGGATTAGGGGCCAAACAGCCCCTATCCTTTTTCGTCATTTTGCTAAACTATTTAGGGCCTAAGGACGGCTAGAAAGGAGGTAAAATCATGAACAAATCAAACGCCGAAAACGCTTATGTAACTTGGTTGGTTCAAAGAATGAACGTTGTTGAAGGAAAGAATTATGGTATGCTTTTACGGGAATTATACCGTAAAGAGTTTTATGCCGTTGTTAAATATGACGAGGACAGAGGCGCTGATGGTGTTGCTTTGCGGGAGGTTTGGGCGGATGAAGTTGGATATCGTGGACCCCTTTCATTCGGTCCGCCGAGGGTTTTGGAGACGATTATTGGTATCAGTTTGCGGATTGAGGACCAGATATTCGGAGGCCCTTGGGCAGACAAATGGGACCATAAAATGATATTTTGGGACCTTATAAACAACCTTGGACTGCTCGATTATGATGGAGTTTTGAGTAACGGAGACTATGAGGCCGTTGGTACAGTTTTGGACCAATTTCTCTCGAAACCGTCACACTGTGACACTTTTGCCAATATCTTCACATTTTCTGTCACTCCCGGAAATTTGCGAAAAATGAACCTTTGGGGCCAAATGCATGCCTATATTGCTGAAAAATGGCCTTCCGGGGTATATCTATGACAAAAATGACACTTTTTTCACCCCTGTTATATTTATCTGTAGAAATTTTTATTATTAAAAATATTCTATAGGGTAATAGAGAAATGGTGTATTTTTGCGTCATTTTGCAACAATCATCAAACTATGCAGAAAGGAGGATAAATTTTGGATTTTATTAAGGTTTATACCCGAGAAGCCAAAAACAATAGTAAAAATCGTGAAGCGGGTTCCACTGAAGTCTATATAGATTTTAAAGTGTTTAACACCAAGGATCTGATGACTCGTGGTCATTCATTTTACGCAGTGTATGATCCTATTAAGAAGATGTGGATCAAAGACGAAATGGCAGTTGTTAGGCTTGTCGATGCAGAGATTTTGGAAACTGTTAATAAAGTAAAGTCCGATCGTCCAGTAACATACGGCTTGATGGAAGATTACCAATCTGGCAACTGGCAGAAATATACTTCTTATATCAAAAACATGCCGGATAACTGGGCGCCGCTTGATGACCGAATCCATTTTGCAAACGATGAGTTGACTCGTGAGTCCTATGCAACTCGGCGGCTTCCTTATGCTCGCCAGCCTGGATCCATTGAGAATTATGATCGACTCATGTCTGTGTTGTATCCGGCTTCTGAAAGGGATAAACTTGAATGGGCTGTTGGAGCGATTCTTACTGGTGATAGTAAACATATCCAAAAATTTATCACGCTGTATGGTAGTGCTGGAAGTGGTAAGTCCACTTTTCTAAATATTGTACAGAAGCTCGTTGAGGGTTATTATATTTCATTCAATGCTAAAGATCTAGTTGGGCATGATGCTTTTGGGGCTGAGGTTTTTAAATCTAATCCCCTTGTGGCCATTCAACATGATGGAGATCTATCAAAGATTGAAGATAATAGCACTTTAAATTCTATAATCTCTCATGAAGAGATCGTCATCAACGAAAAGCATAAATCAAAATACTTCCTGCAACTTGGTTGTTTTCTATTTCTTGGGACAAATAAGCCGGTCGCCATCTCCGATACCAAGTCTGGATTACTCAGGAGACTTATTGATGTCCATCCTTCTGGTGAAAAAGTATCAAAAAACGAGTATATGAAGTTGGTCAAAAACATCGACTTCGAACTCGGGGCAATAGCCGACCATTGTATCACAAAGTATTTAGAGATGGGTGAGGATTATTATCAGAATTATCAGCCCAAAGAGATGATGTTTGAGACCAACACTCTTTACAACTTTGTGTTTGAGAACTTCCTAGTCCTTGAAAATGGAGAATACTTTCAGCTTCGGCAGCTCTATGATATGTACAAACGGTATTGCGAAGAAAGCGGAGAGCAATTTCCGTTAAAAAAAAGAGTCTTTCGAGCTGAGATGAAATCCTATTTCGAGAATTTTTACGATGTCACCCGAATTGATGATGGAAAGCAAGTCCGTTCCGTCTATACCGGCTTTAAAGGTGATATCTTCAATCTTCCGCAAAAACCTAAGGAAACAACTGAAGATGATGGTTGGCTACATATGGATAAGACCGAATCTTTGTTTGACATAGAATTCGGGGATAATCCAGCGCAATATGCAAATGAGGCCGGTACCCCAGAACATCGCTGGTCCAATTGCACAACCAAACTTAAAGACCTTGACACTTCAAAACTTCATTATATTTCTGGATTGGATGAAAATCATATTGTGATCGACTTTGATATTCCAGGAGAAGATGGAGAGAAGTCCTTGGTTAAGAATTTGGAGGCGGCCAATAAATGGCCTAGAACCTATGCAGAACTTAGCAAATCTGGAGCAGGAATACATTTACATTATATTTGGGGCGGCGCTAGAGTTACAGAGCTTAATCGATTGTTTGCCCCTGGTATCGAGGTAAAGGTATTTACTGGAAAGGCAAGTCTGCGTAGGAAGTTATCTTGGTGTAATAGCGAGCCTATCGCAACCCTTACCTCAGGGCTTGAGTATGATGAAAAGAAAGGAGGAGATAAATTGTTTAACAAGAAAAATGTTGAAGACGAGAAGCATTTGCGTATCATGATCAAGAAATGTATGAACAAGGAGTTTCATGGCTCAACCAAACCGGAAGTTGATTTCATCTGCAAGCTTTTGGACGAAGCTTATGCGAGCGGGATGATTTATGATGTCACTGATATGCGATCCTCTGTCTTGGCATTCGCTGCAGCATCATCTCACCAAGCGATGTATTGCGTCGATTTGGTAAACAAGATGAAGTGGGCATCCGAGCCAGTTCAGATTGCTGGTCAAGAAGTCGCTGAAGGCGAGTTGGTGTTTTATGACGTCGAAGTATTCAAAAACCTTTTCCTGATTTGTTATAAAATCAAAGGAGAAGGTAAAAAGTTTGTTTCGATGGTTAACCCGACACCTCAGGAAGTTGGTAAGTTGTTTGAGTTAAAGCTTGTTGGTTTCAACAATAAGCGGTATGATGATCATATTCTGTATGCTCGTTATATTGGTTATACCAATGAGCAACTTTACGACTTAAGCTCAAAGATCATTTCAAAAGAAGGCTCTGTGCGAAACGGGTTCCGTGAAGCTTATAGCATCGCTTACACAGATGTTTATGATTTCTGCTCGGAAAAGAAGTCTCTTAAGAAATGGGAGATTGAACTTGGTCTCCACCATCAGGAGCTTGAATGTGACTTCAATGAGCCTTTACCAGAAAAGGACTGGCCAAAAGCTATCGAGTATTGCTGTAATGATGTCTATGCAACCGAAAAAGTCTTTGACCATCGGCAGGCGGACTGGGTGGCAAGAGAGATTTTGGCAGATTTGGCTGGCGGAACTCCGAATATGACCACCAATCAGCTCACCACAAAGATCGTGTTCGGCGATGACAGAAAGCCCCAGCTCGAATACACAAATCTCGAAGAGACGTTTCCCGGTTATGAATTTGTACGTGGCGACGATAACAAGATGCACAACATGTACCGAGGAACCGATGTCGGGATGGGCGGCTACGTTTACGCTGAGCCTGGGATGTATTTTGATGTTGCTTTGCTGGACATTCAAAGTATGCACCCGAATAGCATCATCAACATGAACTACTTTGGAAAGTATACTCAACGGTATGCCGACCTTAAAGATGCTCGTGTCGCAATCAAAACCGGAAATCTCGACTTTGCACGAGCAATGCTCGGCGGTAAGCTGGCGCCCTATCTTACAGATGCTAGTCAAACGGATGGTCTTGCAAACGCGTTAAAGATTGCTTTGAATAGTGCATATGGTTTAACCAGTGCTTCCTTTGAGAATGCAATGCGCGACAGACGAAATGTTAACAACATTGTTGCACTTCGTGGGGCTCTCTTTATGCGCACTCTGCAAGATGCAGTTCAAGCTCGTGGCTTTACAGTCGCGCATATCAAGACGGATTCCATCAAGATTCCAAATGCAACTCCGGAAATCATCGAGTTTTGTAAAGACTTTGCTCAGCAATATGGATATCTCTTTGAACATGAGGCTACTTATGAAAAGATGTGTCTCGTGAACAATGCGGTTTATATTGCTAAGTATGGTTGGGCTGTTAAGAAAAAGAATATTGGAAAGTGGACGGCAACTGGTGCACAATTTGCAGAACCATTCCTTTTCAAGAAGATATTTTCAAAAGAGCCAATTGAGTTCGATGATTATGGGCAAGTTAAGAGTGTAACTTCGCCGGCATTAATTTATCTGGATTTTAATGAAGGACTTCCTGAAGGTGAGCATAACTACATGCACGTTGGAAGGGTTGGATCTTTTGTTCCGGTAATAGATGGCGTTGGCGGCGGATTGCTCTTACGCAAAAATGGCGATTCTTACAATTCTGTGGTTGGTACAAAAGGCTACCGTTGGAAGGAAAGTGAAATCGTCAAATCCCTTGGTAAAGAAGACCAAATTGCTTTGGCCTATTTCTATCGGTTAATGGATGAAGCAATTACGTCAATAAAAATGTATGGACCCATTGAAGACTTCGTGGACGATTGGCACGAACCTGAATTGGATGATAATTATCCTATTGGGTTTGATGACATGCCCCAAGAAGAAGCCGTGGCAACAGCCACAATTTTGAAAGGAGATTAACATGGCAAAGACAAAAACGGATAAACTCGAGGTTCGCATCGATAACGCCCGCGTTGTTTTTAGAAACTTCGCGGGGGCAGAAGGAAAGTTCAACCCAGCAGGAAACCGGAATTTCTGTGTATTCCTGCCTGATGACGTCGCGCAGAGTATGGAGCGCGATGGATGGAACATTCGCTGGCTCAACTCCAGAGAGGGCGAACCCCCTCAGGCTCTGATCACCGTGAAGCTCAACTTCGGCAACTATCCTCCGAACGTTGTTCTTGTATCTGACGGCAAGATGTCCAGATTGTCGGAAGAGAACATCAACGTTCTCGACTTCGCCGAGTTTGAACAGGTGGACCTTATTCTGCGTGGGTATGAATGGGGGCCGATTCAGGGGCAGACTGGCATCAAAGCTTATCTCAAGACGGGATATTTTGTCCTGGTTGTTGATGAGCTGGCCAAGAAGTATTCGCAGGCTCTTGATACCGCGCAGGAAGCAATCGGTGGTTGCGGTAACTGCGATGTGTGCGATGGCGCTTGCGGTGGTGGTCTTCACGCCTAAGCAAACCCATTATGAATGAAAGGAGGTGAGGGTTTGAACATACAACTAACTGACTATCAAGTCGATGCAGTTGAAAAAATGCATAACGGTTGTATCTTACGCGGAGGTACTGGTTCTGGCAAAACCCTCACCTCCCTTGTTCATGTATTTGAGAAAATTCTTGGTGGTTCGTCCCCGCTTTACCCAGAGCATTCTTACAAGCCGGCAGCCGTTGATGTTCCTGTGTATGTCATTACTACACCAAAAAAGAGAGATAGTTGTGATTGGACAAAAGAAGCGTCCATGGTTCCTTTAATCTTGACCGATGTAAACTCATGGAATAATATTAAAAAATATGAAAATATCAAAAATGCGATATTCATATTTGATGAATCAAAGGTTATTGGTTATGGGTCATGGACGCAATCTTTTTTAAAGATCACTAAAAATAATGCTTGGGTTCTATTATCCGCAACGCCTGGTGATACGTGGTTGGAGTATATGCCAGTTTTCATTGCAAATGGTTTTTACAAGAATAAATCTGAGTTTGAACGAGAGCATGTTATGTGGAGTCGTTTTACTAAATACCCTAAAGTAGAACGATATCTAAATGTTTCTCGTTTGATTCGTCATCGTGATAGCATCTTAGTTGATATGCAAGATCAGAGAGCAACGACTCAACATCATAAAAATGTTATTTGTGATTTTAATAAACTTCACTATGATATTTTGGCTAAAGATCGTTGGGATATTTTTGAGAACAAACCCATTAGGGATATTTCTCAATTATGTTATGCATTGCGTAAAGTTGTAAACTCTGATGAGTCACGACTTGAAGCATTGTCGGCCATTTATGCTCGGCATAAAAAAGTAATCATTTTCTATAATTTTAACTATGAGCTTAAGATTCTTAGAGATTGGTGTACTGTAAATAATATTGTTTATTCTGAATGGAATGGCCATAATCATGATGATATTCCAGATTCTAAGTTTTGGGTTTACCTTTGTCAATATACTTCAGCTAAAGAAGCATGGAATTGCATAACCACTGATTGTATTGTATTTTACTCGCAGACTTACTCTTATAAAGCTCTTGTGCAATCTGCTGGAAGAATAGACAGAATGAACACAACTTTTATGCATTTGTACTATTATCATCTAATGGCTATGGCGCCGATTGAGCTTGGAATTCAGAAAGCTCTTGAATGTAAAGAGAACTTCAATGAGGGTAAATGGCTTTCTTCTGAGTATGAAGAGGTCGCAATAAAAACAGATCCTATAATGAGAAGATAGGATATCGTAACAGTACGATGGTCAAAGTAATGATTCGAACATAAACGATTGTCGATAGAATCATATATCTTATTTTCTATTTTTAACGAAAGGAGTGCTTCTATTGGCAAAGAAAGAGTCTGAGTTCAAAAGCAAGCTCTACAAAGAAATCCGTGATCGCTTCCCTGGGTCAGAAGTCCTTCCTAACGATGCCAACTATCTTCAGGGTGTTCCTGATGCGACTGTTTATTTTCCGAATGGTCGCTATATGTTGCTTGAAGGAAAGCGGGCTTCGAATTCGCATAGACAGCCAAACCAAGGCTATTATGTGAATGAATCCCCTCTTCGGAATAATGCAATGTTTGTTCACCCAGAAAATAAAGAAGAGGTTCTCTCCGAGTTAGAAAGGAGATATCACTTGAAATGAAGTTCAATTATCACCCAAATCTTGAAGGAGCGCATGCATTTCTTTCGCCGAGTAAATATTCATGGGTAAATTACGATGACCAAAAATTAGAAGCGGTGTATGCCAATTGGCGAGCCTCACAGCAAGGCACCGAGCTCCACGAGCTTGCCGCAAAACTAATCAATCTTGGTGTCAAATTACCTAAAACCAATAAAACATTAAACATGTATGTCAATGATGGAATTGGTTTTCGAATGTCAACAGAGGTATGTTTGTTTTACTCAATCAATGCCTTTGGAACGGCGGATGCAATTGCATTCAAGAATAATTTTCTTCGTATTCATGATTTGAAAAATGGCCGCACTCCGGCTTCTATCAAACAATTAGAAGTTTATGCCGCTTTATTCTGTCTTGAGTACAGCTTCAACCCTCGGGATTTAGACATTGAACTTCGTCTTTATCAATTAGATGAGGTTCTTGTTGAAAACCCTGCTCCAGAAGATATTCTTTTCATTATGGAGCGAATTGTGGTATTTGATAAACGCATCAACGAAATCAAAGAGTAAGGGAGGTGTAGGAACTAATGGCATATTTGAAGCACTATGGCACTCCTCGTCATAGCGGACGATATCCGTGGGGTTCTGGTAAAGATCCGCAGAGATCTAAGTCATTTGCAACCCGTGTCTCAGAGCTTAAAAAGCAGGGTTTATCCGAGCCTGAAATTGCTGAAAGTTTTGGATTGAAGAATACAACAGAACTCCGTGCAAAAATCCATATGGAATCAGAAGCTCGTTATGGCGCTCAAAAAGCCATGGCTTCTCGGCTTAGAGAAAAGGGATATTCCGACGTTGCGATTTCAAAACGTATGGATGTCAGCCCTAATACTGTTAAAAACTTACTCTTAACTGAAACACAAGATCGGCATAGGGCAACCGAAGCCACACGAGAAATGCTGAAGTCTCAAGCAGATAAAAAAGGCATGATCGATATTGGCACGGGCTCCAATCTGTTGATGGGCGTGACCAAAACAAAGATGGACGTTTCCATCGCTGAATTGGAACAGAAAGGATATGTTGTTGCAAACATTCAAACCCCACAGCTTGGAACCACCAATAAAACAACTGTTCGTGTTCTTCTTTCCCCGGAAACAATGGAAAAAGCGAAGGCTGAATACATTATCAAGGATCCTGATAAATGGAGGCGATTGACGACAGAAGAGCAGCAAAATAAAATTGCCTATCTTTATGCCGCCAAACATTCAGAAGATATTCAGTTAGTTACTGATTGGTCTTCCGATGGAGGTCTTACATATAAATCAGTAAAACCTCCTGTGTCCGTCGATTCAAAACGTATCATGGTTCGATTTGATGATGACAAACCTTCTGGTTCTAGCATGGATGGCGTTATTCAGATTCGAAGAGGAGTGCCTGATTTGGCCCTCCCTCCTGATAAACACTATGGGCAAGCTCGAATTGCTGTAGATGGAACTCACTATATGAAAGGTATGGTCATCTATACAGATGACGATTTACCTGATGGTGTAGATATCATCTATAATAGCAATAAGAATTCTTCTGTCGGCAAACTCGGCGCCATGAAAAAGATGAACACGGTTGTCGATACTGAAGATGGTGGTTCAATTTACATTGATAAAGATGGCAAGCAAAAGATTAATGAATTTGGAGCCACCATTCGGCAAACCACATATCTCGATAAGAAAGGCAATGAACAACTCTCTGCTCTCAATATTGTCGGTTTTACTGGAAAGAAAGATTCTGGTGTTGAAGGCGGCTGGGAAACATGGAGTAAAACTCTTGCCAGTCAGTTCTTATCGAAGCAGTCTCCTGAGCTTGCCAAACAGCAACTTAACTTGGCATACCTCGATCAAAAGGATACCTTTGATTCATATATGCAGATTACCCAGCCCGCTGTGAAGCAACGCCTTCTAGATTCATTTGCAGATGATTGTGATTCAAAGGCAGTCCATTTGAAAGCGGCTGCCATGCCTCGTCAAACTTCTAACGTTCTTATACCCATCACCTCGTTGAAGGACAATGAATGTTATTCTCCTAATTATAGGGATGGAGAGCAGCTTGTTCTCATTCGTTATCCTCATGCTGGGACTTTTGAGATCCCTGTTGTCACCAATAACTTAAGAAACAAAGAGGCTAAGAATGTTCTTGGCAATGGATCCGATGCTATTGGTATTACTCCAAAAACAGCAGAAAAACTTTCTGGTGCCGACTTTGATGGCGACACGGCAATTGCAATTCCTTATAATCCGAAGACCATTAAAGTTACCTCTCTCAAATCTTTGGAAGGATTTGATCCTAAGAAAGCTTATCCGAAGTTTGATGGAATGCCAGTTATTTCATCCAAAGTTAAACAACAGGAAATGGGAAAGATCTCCAACCTGATCACGGATATGACAGTGAAAGGAGCACCCCCCGAAGAAGTTGCCCGTGCTGTTAAACATTCCATGGTTGTAATCGACGCCGAAAAACACGAGCTCAATTATAAGCAGTCCTATATCGATAACGGCATAGCCGAGTTAAAGGCCAAGTATCAAGGTGGAACTTTAACAAATCCTCGTGGAGCTTCGACTTTAATTAGCCGTGCCTCTTCTGAACAGCGGGTCGATAAAAGGAAGGCCCTCACAAAAGAACAGGCTCTTGCTACAGGACGCACTCTCGTTCGAAAGGGGCCTTATTCTGTTGATGTGGCCACCGGCGAAAAAGTGTATGCCCCTACAAATGACGGATATGTCAATAAAAAGGGGGTCTTTGTCAGAACCCAGACCAAATCAACTAAGATGTTCGAAGCTTCAGATGCCCGTTCTCTTATGAGCAAGACCCCTGCTGCTATTGAAATCATCTATGCTGATTATGCCAACTCCATGAAATCACTTGGCGACCAAGCAAGAAAAGAATCGGCCGCTATTAAGATGACGCCGTACTCTCCTTCAGCAAAGAAAGTATACTCATCTGAAGTAGCAGCTCTCAATGCAAAGCTTAAGGTTGCTTTAGCTAATGCTCCTCTTGAAAGACAAGTTCATCTTGTTGGTAACAAGATTGTTCAAACAAGAAAAGAAGCAAACCCTGACATGGATGGAGCTCAGATTAAGAAGCTTAAAGGTCAAACTTTAGCTGAAATGAGAGAACGAATTGGAGCAAGCAAAAAAAGAGTTGAAATTACTTCACGTGAATGGGAAGCAATAGAATCTGGAGCAATAAGTAATGCTTTATTGAAACAGATTTTAGACAATACGAATTTGGATGTTGTACAATCGTATGCAACTCCACGTTCTAAGACCCTCATGTCTGATAGTAAGATAGCTCGTGCCAAAATCTATCTCTCGCAAGGTAGATTAATGTCTGAGATTGCAGATGCACTTGGCGTTTCTGTTTCTACTTTATCAAGAGCATTGAAAGGAGAAGGATCATAATGAATGATGTAATGCTAACGACCATAGACAATCCATTTGATCCTTTTACACAATGGGATGAATGGAAGCGCTTCGATGAGGACATGAAGTACTATACTTGCGAGTATCTCGCGAGAATCGCCAAAACTTCCGATGACTTATCTGATGCGGACAATGAGTCAGCGATTGAAGATGCAATAAATGAGATCGTTAGTCTCAATATTCTTGGAGTTTATCGAAAAGTTTTCAAGAAAACAAATAAAGAAGACGGGGGGGAGGGGTGAATATCATCGCCCCTCCTCTATAT
>ENA-UOOK01001708-UOOK01001708.1-fermentation-metagenome-genome-assembly--contig:-NODE-1708-length-28467-cov-11.356188_pt1 | contig 28467 bp, 28 predicted proteins | sample MGYA00245777_ERZ724023 | MGnify/ENA primary metagenome ERZ724023 (study PRJEB28704, sample SAMN03018312) | fermentation metagenome | biome: anthropogenic terrestrial biome; feature: soil... | reverse complement strand
TATATTTTGCAGCTGACTACATTGATGTTAAGGACATAGATACAAGCTCAGATATCGATATAAGAATTAAGATAGACGAAATAAACTACCACTTAAAGGATAAGGAAGAGAGGATTAAAGGAAATTGGGAGTTTGAATTCACTGCAAATGGCGGAGAATTAAATGCAAATACCAATGTAATTCCTTTAGAATATCAATTTGCTATAGATGGAATACAATATTCTCTTAATGAATATAGATACAATCCAGTATCACAGAAAATCATAGGAAAGATAAATGGTAAAGGAAGAAATGATTATGATGTTGAGTTGAAAGGCTTCGATAGTTTAGGAAACGAGGTAGTATTTTATCTCAGCAGGTCAAGTAAGGATGAAATGGTGTTCAAATATGAGGATATCAAAGGAGACTTATCTGATGACATTGAATCAATATCTTTAACACCATATGCAGTAAAATTCCCAGAAGAAAGCGGAAGGATGAATAATGATTTTAAGCAAGCTGGTGAAGAATTTACAATATATTTAAATAATTAGCATAGAGATTTTATTAAAAATTATGATATTAGATAAAAATTAGAAAACAGAGACCCTATAGACTAAAAACTATGGGGTTTTTGTGTTACTATTCACAGTTAATTATAGCAGATAAAGAAAAATGATAAAAATCCTAAGGGAACATTTGCAGGAGTGACTATAATTCTTAGTGAATGGAAGATAAAAATCCGTTAAGCAGCTTTCATGTCCCTAAAGATAGACCACTAAGGGAATTGAAAGATGTAGGATTTTTGTCTGGAATGAGCTATAGAATTATTCATCTCCGAAACCGTGAGTGTGTATTTTTATCTTTTTTCGATTTTACACAATTTAAAGTACTGTGGATAGTAACGTTTTTGTATTTGGAGAAAATTAAAATAAGAAGAAATATAGGAAAAAATTTAAAAATATGATATATTAAAATAGTACAACTATTAGAAAGGAAGAACATTATGGAAAACTCATTTAAATTTTATAGAAACCTTGCATGCTCATATTTTCCTTGTCATAAGGTAGAAAATGAAGAGGAATTTAATTGTATGTTCTGCTATTGTCCGCTTTATTTTTTAGAGGATTGTGGTGGAAATTATGTGGACAACTATGGTATAAAGGACTGCACTAATTGCTTAATCCCACATAGACCAAAGGGATATGATTATATCAATGATAAGATAATGAAATACAATGAAGAGAAGGTCATGGAAAGATTTAATAAAAAGTAATTATACATTAAGCCTCACAAAATGGTAATTATAATAGTATCAATAAACTAGAGGTGAATATTTTGAATATAGACTTTGAAAAGGTAATAGACAATTTAAGGCTCAAGGCTACGGCCATTTATGAAGATAGAGATAAAATATGGGAACTTCTTAACAAAGTGAAGGAAAAGCTGGAGCAAAATGAAGAGCTTAAAAGCTTATTTGATGATGTCAGATTATTAATAGAGCTTATAAAAGACTACAACAAAGGAGAATATACTGGTTTATCTAAGAACTCCATAATATTAGTCATCATAAGTTTAATATATCTTGTAAGTCCATTGGATATTATACCAGATTTTTTAGTCGGGGGATTTTTAGATGATGCTGCAGTTATTGCATTTATTTTAAAGAAAATAGAAGCAGAAATTACAGCTTATAAGAACTGGAAAGGTATAGAAAAAGAAGACAATGATGATAATATGGATGATGATAATATGATAGAAATAACTCTTGATCATGATGATGAAATATAGTTATAAAAATGGAGGGAATAATGAACCGAAAATTTATTATTATACTTTGCATTATAATGGCTTTATCAAGTGCAGTATATGCAGAGGAGAGTGCTGATGTTGAATTGGGTACTCCAGAATATCTTACATTAGAGGCAGTAAATGATTGCTTTAAGATAGGCTGGAAAAATCCTATGTCAAATTATGCTTTTCAAGGAGTTGAATATCAGATAGACTTTAGAGAAGGAAGAGGAGATTGGATATCAGCTCATAGAGAACTTCCAACAGGAGAGTTGCCAACTATAGAGGCTGGCAGATCTTATGTTACAATAGATCCAATGGAAGAAGGATTGATTGATGATTCCATAGATTTAGACAATAACAGCTATAGCTTTAGAATCAGATATAAATATCTGAAAAATGGAACAAGTGAATATATTTATAGTAACTTTTCTAGTCCTGTATTGCTAGGATTTCAGCCTCTTTATCAGAATGCAAGTAAGTGGGCTTTTGAAGAGCTTGATAAGGCTTCAGAGGTTGGTATGATACCAGAAGCCATTAGACAGGATATGAAAAAGGTAATTACTAGGGAAGAATTTAGTGAAGTTGTAATAAAGCTATACGAGCTTCATACTGGTATTACTGTAAACTATGAAGGTCAGTCCTTTAAAGATACAAATGAACCTGATGTTTTGAAAGCTGCTAAACTTGGGATAGTTAAGGGCGTAGGAGATGGGAACTTTTCTCCGAAGACTCCTGTAACCAGACAGGAAATGGCTGTAATGTTGAAAAGAACATTGGAATTAATGTATCCTAATATGGATTTTAGTTATGGAAAAAATATATCACCAACACCTGAATCCAATATAGCTGAATGGGCAATACATGAAGTAAATTTTATGCGAGAGTACGATATACTTATGGGAGACAGCAATGGACTTATCAATCCAACTGAGCATACTACCAGGGAACAGGCGGTAGTACTTACCTATAGAACATATAAGAAATTTAAATAGAAATTACGAACCAAGATTTCAAAAGAAGTCTTGGTTTTTTATTTAATGGGAGTGTATCCAGTGAAGTCAGATACTTTGCTAGAGATATCTTTAAGTTGATAATTATGCAAAATGAAATGTATAAATACATTATATATGAAATATATTTTTAGTAACTACTATAATTACCTAGTTGCTTTATGACGGTAATGTGATAAATTGCATTAAGGATTTTCATGAGAGATGAATTTTAAGAGGGGAAAGAGTACTTTAAGGTGGTGATTTAATGCTTGGCTAAGCTTAAAAAATATATCAAAGCCATTTTTAATTAAATTATTTGAAAAAAGGAGGTAAAAAATATTGGATAATAAGAATGTACAAAAAAATGGGTTGACAAAGCTGTTAAGAAATAGTTACCGGGTATTTATTGGAACATTAGTACTTGCTGTTATTGCAGAATTAATTGGTAGTAAAACAATTCGTTTTGGACCATTAATTATTGCAATAGTTCCTATGATGTATAGTCTTGTGATGGGAACTGTATTAGGTAAGGACTTATTGGGGTTTTTCACTGAAGAAGAATCCGAAACGGCTTCTCAATTTGCGTCAATAGCTATTTCACTTTTTATGGCTAAACTGGGTATTTCTGCTGGTGGAAGTTTTACGGAATTGGTTGAAGTTGGTCCGGCTCTGATACTTCAAGAATTTGGGAATATAGGAACTATATTTATTTCCGTACCTGTTGCTGTTGCCCTTGGTTTAGGTAGGAAGCAAATAGTAGGGGCTACACACTCAATTAACCGAGAAACAAATTTAGCCCTAATTACTTCAGTTTATGGAGGAAATAGTAAGGAAATGGAAGGTACTCTTTCTGTGTATCTAGTCGGTACATTGATAGGAACTGCGATATTTGGGCTTATAGCAAGTATTACTGCGTCGACAAATTTGTTTCATCCTATGGCCCTTGGGATGGCTTCGGGAGTTGGTAGTGGTACTAGAATGGCTGCAGCTGTAGCTACATTATCTGAGATATATCCTGAATGGACTGAACAAATTTCTATGTTAGGTGGAGCTAGTGATGTATTAACAGGAATAGATGGTGTAATCTTTGGATTATTCATTGGGTTACCTCTTACTAATAAATACACAGACTTTTGGATAAGAAGGATAAAAAGGAAAGAAATAGAGGGGGTAGAAAAAAATGAAAATTAATGAATGGATTTTGGTAATATTGCTCAGTGGGCTAATTATTCTTGCTGTAAATTTAGTTGGATTTCAAACATCCATAATTGATTCTATTCCTGGTGTTTTAATATTATCTGCAATTGCATTGGGTGGCAAATTAATTAGTATGATACTTCCATTTAAGCTACCTATGATTACTTATGTTTCTTTATTAGCTATCTTAGTAGCATCTCCAATTTCACCAATTTCTCAATTAGTATTAACACACGTTGGTAAAATAGGTTTTACTGCACCTTCAGCTGTATCAGTAGCTTATATTGGTATTTCACTTGGAACAAGATGGAAACCTTTTATTCGTCAAGGACCTAAATATATATTAGTTGCAATACTGGTTTTTGCAGGTACATTTGTCGGATCTGCTCTAGTTGCACAAATAGTACTTAAATTAACAGGAGTAATTTAATGTGAAAATAGAGTAAGATACATGTTGATAAAAACGCATATGACTCTGTGTAGGATTAAATGTGTGTTACATTAGTAATTGTGTTAAGTAGAATATTTCTATATTTAGAAGTTGAAATCCTCAGCTGTATTTAAATTTACTAACACTTATAGAATTGGAGGTTTTAATATGAACTGTGATTTGTTAATTAAAAATTGTTTTCTCTTAACTTCTGACTTTAATGTAATAGAAGACCAAGGGATTGCTATAAAAGATGGTAAGATTTTGGAAATTGGAGATGCGATATATATTAGTGAAAAATACAAAGCTGCTACTACCATAGATGGTAAAGGAAAATTAGCTATGCCTGGTCTAATAGATGCCCATACTCATACATGTCAACAACTTTTACGTGGGCGAACTATGGATGAATATCCTATGATATGGACAAGGTTTTTGGTTCCATTTGAAAGCAATTTAACACCTGATGATGTTTATCACAGTGCTAAATTAAGTTGTTTAGAGATGATAAAGTCTGGAACTACTGCATTCGCAGATTCAGGCGGAGTGCATATGAATAGAGTAGCAGATGCTGTAGTTGAATCAGGCATGAGAGCTGCTATTGCTAAATCTACAATGGATATGGGGAATGCCATAGCTGACCCTATGAAAGAAACACCAGAAGAAGTAATAAAAGCTACAGAAGAATTATATAGTGGATATCAAGGCAAAGGTGATGGACGAATAGATATATGGTTTGCAATAAGGCAAGTGATGACTTGCTCACCAAAATTAGTACGAATGATTGGAGAAAAAGCTAAGGAGTATTCGACCGGAATCCATGCACATTTATGTGAACACAAAGATGAAGTAAGTTTTTGTCTTCAGAATTACAAAAAAAGGCCGGTTGAATTTTTGAATGAAATGGGCGTATTAGGGCCAAATTTACTAACAGCCCACAATGTTGTTTTGTCAGAAGGAGATTTAACTTTAATAAAAGAAAAAGATATTAAGATAATACACTGCCCTAGAGCTAACTTTTCATCCCATGGGTTTCCTAAAACACCTCGTATGTTAGAAATGGGTATATCTGTAGGATTAGGTTCTGATGGAGCGGCTCAATCGAGTTTAAGTTTATTTGATGAGATTAAAATTTTTCATAGTGGAATAAAAGCATTTTGGGGGTTGCCTTATTTTGATCCAGCTGTACTTACTGCAAAAGAGCTAATTAAAATGGGAACGTTAGGTGGAGCTAAGGCACTTCAGTTGGAGGAAAAGATTGGCACTATTGAAGCAGAAAAAAGGGCGGATATTATATTAATTGACATAGATAAACCCCACATTTTGCCGACACATAATATAATTAAAACATTTGTTGGTGCAGTAGGTGCACATGATGTTAATGATGTTATAATTGATGGAAAACTTATTATGAAAAATCGTGAAGTTTTAACTTTGGATGAAGAGGAAATTCTTTATAATAGCAAAAAAAGAATGGAGTCTATTACGAGTAGAGCTGGAATTTAAATAAATATATAAAGACTAAAAATACCTTGGATGTTTTATAAAATATCCAAGGTATTTGTTATTTCTTTGTAGATTTTAATCCAAATAGGCTTCCGACCAGTCCTAGAACTAAACTTAAAATAAGATTGATTGCACCCATTCCCAATAGCATATCATGAGCATCCGGTAATATTAAGAAAGGAAGGGATACTGTCAATTTTGAACTTATATATTTAAAAACAATAAAGATAAGTGACATAGATAAAAAGCCTGCTAATATAGTCATTATTATTCCCTCAAGTATAAAAGGCAGATTTATAAATCCCTCAGGGGCACCTAGAAGTCTTAAGGTATTTATTTGTTCTTTATTCATATAAATTCCCTGTCTTATTATATGAGATGTAATCACCAGTGTGGCAACACTGACTGCGATTACAAGAAGCGCTCCCAATATATTTGCTAAGCTTGATATTCCTTTAAGCTTGTCAAGTATTTCCTTGTTATCCCTTACAAGTTCTACTCCCTCAATTTTCTTAACTTCGTCAGCAACAGTGTCCATAAAATCCAGGTCTATCTTTACTTCAATATATGGGCTAAAGGGATTGTGTTCAAACAATTCCAGTATTCTTGATTCTTCTCCCATGATTTCACTTATCTCTTCTTTAGCTTCAGCTGCATTGATTTCTATTACTTCTCTTACACCATCAATACTTCTTATTTTTTCGGAAATAGTTGATACTTGTGAGTCCTTTGTATAATATACACTTATTTCAGCCTCATCCTCTATTGCCTCTATCATATAATTTGTACCCCAACCCCCTGCAATTATCAAGGAAAGAATAAAAAGTATAAATCCAAGGCTTATTATTGAGAAAAGGTTAGAAAAAAAGTCTAGCTTAATCATGGTTTTTATCTCTTTAAAAAAATACCCTGTATTTCTAACGATTGTTTTCATATGCTGCCTCCTCCACCCTAAACTCTCCATTAAGGACATGAATCTTTGTACAATTTACTTCATCCTCAATAAGATGGGTAGCATGGGTAGTGATTATAACTGTTGTTTCATTGTCACTGAATGATCTTAACAACTCCAATATATTTAAAGAATTGTCTCTATCAAGATTACCTGTAGGTTCATCAGCTATTATCAAGGAAGGCTTTCGGGCTACAGCTCTGGCAATGGCAACTCTTTGACGTTCTCCATAGGACAAATTGTCCACTAGAGATTTAACCTTATGTCCAAGTCCTACTCTTTCAATAGATGATAAAGCTGCTTCTTTCATATTCTTATTCGAAAAGTTAAGAAATCTCATGCCTATAAGTACATTATCCATGACAGTTCTGCCATCTAAAAGTTTAAAATCCTGAAATATAGGACCAATATTTCTTCTTAAGGCTCTTAATTCTTTATCACTTAAATTATTCATATCATAACCTGATACTGTCAAAGAACCTGATGTAGGCAGTTCAATGCCTATTAGGAGTTTTAAAAAGCTAGTTTTACCAGATCCACTTGGCCCAGATATATAGGTAATAGATCCATCCGGTATATTTAAATTAACACCTCTTATGCCCAGTGTTCCATCAGGATACTTTAAATCTACATCCTTTGCAATTATCATAATTTCCCTCCAATTAAAATAGTACTGGATTTAGCTTCAATTCCAGACTATCGTCTTTAATTTTAATGGATTTAATAGTGCTTCTACCAAGCATACTCTTGAAATTTAACTCAAGATATCCAAAGCTGAATAGTTCTTCCAAAGCTGATTTCTCTAGTTTCATTCCCATATATGAGCCTTGCTCCATATTAAATATCAGTGATTGCTTATTGTCCATAATCTCTAGGGTTCCCGACATATAAATCTCTATTTCAGGCATAATAAGTTCAATTTTACCATCTGATAATTCTATATCTACCTTTGTTGGAAAGTCCAAAGATTTTAGTATGTTTTTGAACTTAGCCTCACTTATGGTACCTGTTACACTAATTAAGCTAATGTTACTTAGAAGTATGGTGTCATCTGGTACATTACCCTCTTCAATTGTCCTAACAAGCATACTTATAGTATTAGAGAATAACGGTTTAATCTCCTTCCATGTAGTTTCCAGATTATTTAAATATGATTCATACTTTGATTTATCCTCTTGTAGTGAAGCTAGTTTTAATTCCAAATTGTTCTTAAGTGCATTACTTTTCATAAGAGTGTCTTCAAGCTGTTTTTGCCTTTCCTCAACTAAATCAAGAGTTTCCTCTATCTTTGCCTTATCTTCAATAAGTTCTGCTTTGGCAGCTTCAAGATCCTCTAAAAGGGTATTGGTACTTCTAGAAATATCTCGTATAATATTTATTCGTCTTAGCAACGTATGTAAGCTGTCTGAGCTTAAAATAAGATTTAGATAGGAGGTAGCACCATTTTTTTGATAATTCTTCAAAATCTCTTCCATTATATGTAGATTATCATCATATTTCTTTTCCTGCTCTGTTATTTGAGCCTCCATATTCTTGATATCTATCCTTAGATTTTCAATTTCAACTTTGGTTGATTCTTGAATATTTTCTGTTTCTTTAATTGATTGAACAATAATGAATAATTCTTCAAGGACCTTTTTTTCTTCTTGTGTCATATCAGTCAAATTTTCTCTAGCTTCAGACATTCCGGATAAGCCCTCTTCGCCAAAAGCAAATGATAGTAACGTAATAATAATTAGAATAAAGCATATAAATCGCCTCATGGCATAACCTCCTATATAATTTATATACCTTTTAAGATGAGCTATGTCAACATAAATTACATGATGATAATTCATTTGGATAGTTGTTTTATTAAGATGTTGACTTACATATATTTTAATAAACTAGAGAAATAACAGTTATGGGAGGTGATTTAATGGAAGAATTAATTTCTCTTATTGAAAGTGGTAAATTTGTTAAAGGAAGCTTTAAGGATAAAGAAGATTTTTTCAAAATTGTAAGCGATAAGTTGTTTAGGGAAGATTATGTTTCAGAAAAGTTTTTAGAAAAAATATTAGACAGGGAAATTGTATATCCTACAGGGCTTAAAATAAATAATATTGGCATTAGCATACCACATTGTGATAGTGAATATATCTATAAAAATGGGATATTAATAGCTATTTTTGATAACCCAATTCAATTTAACAGAATGGATGCCCCGGAAGAACTTATTGACGTTAATATTTCTTTTGTTCTATTGATAAAGGATAAAGAAACACATTTATTAGCCTTGCAGCAATTAATAATCTTCATTCAATCTCAACAATTTGACAACTTAATTAAAGCTGAATCACAAGAGGATGTACTAAAACTAATAAGAGGGTAACGTGAAAGAAGATCGGCACAGAATATGGGAAAGAAAGGAGGAATTCTAGTTGAAAACAATTATTATAGCTTGTGGTGCTGGAGTAGCTACATCTACAGTTATAACTAGTTACGTTACACAGCTTTTAAGAGATAATAATATTGAGCATAGAATAATTCAATGCAGCCTCAATGAGGTTCGTATGCATATTGATAAAGGAGATCTTTTAGTTACTTCAATGCCACTAAAGGAGAAGTATGATATACCGACTGTGCTTGGGATTTCATTTTTAACAGGTGTAGAAGTGAGTAAGACGATGGAAGATATTGTCTCATATTTAGGTAATTAGGAGGTGCAATTATGGAATTTATTTCTAGTATTTTTAACTATATTAGTGGATTGGGTTCGTATGTAATGATACCTATCATGATAACAATAGTGGGATTAGTTGTCAGGCTAAAACCAATCAAAGCGTTAAAAGCTGGGATCACAGTAGGAATCGGATTAATAGGGTTAGATATTGTATTGGGTTTAATATGGACTAATATAGGTCCAGTTGCTGAACTTTTTGTAGAAAAATTTAATTTAAATCTTACAACTATTGATACTGGCTGGGGAGCTGCAGCAGGTCTGGCGTTCTCCACAACTATAGGCTCATTTATTATTCCGTTCATTATATTAGTCAATATTTTGTTGCTAACTTTTAAGCTCACAAGAACTGTTAACATAGATATCTGGAACTACTGGCATTACGCGTTTAGTGGGGCTACAGTCTATATGCTTACGAACAATATCTTATATGGATTTATTGCTGCAGCAGCACATTGCGCAATTTCACTAAGGATAGCTGATATGACCGCACCGATTGTACAGAAGTCTTTGGGTATTCCTGGGATATCAATACCACAAGGCTTTGCTGTAAGTACTGTTCCAATCTATGCAGTATTGGACAGAGTGTATGATACTATCCTTCCTTGGACTAAGGATAAACAGGATAAAAAGATTGATTCATCTAAGCTTTCATTTATATCGGTAATAGCTGAACCAATTTTCTTAGGTTTAATCATAGGAATTTTGTTAGGATTGTCAGTAGGATATGCAATAGGCAACTCTCTGCAACTTGGAATGTCCATGGCTGCTTTAATGTATTTATTGCCAAGGGTTACAAAGATTATCATGGAGGGCTTATTGCCAATAAGTGAGCAGACAAGAACATTTATGCAGAAGAAATATCAAGGAGCAGAATTTTATATTGGACTTGATTCAGCAGTTTTACTAGGGTTACCAGCTACAGTTTCAGTGGGTCTTTTACTGATTCCGGTGTCACTTTTTCTAGCAATGATAATACCAATGAATACAACACTGCCATTAGGAGATCTTGCAGCGACGGCTTTCTTTATATCAATGGCTACTCCAATGCATAAAGACAATTTTATAAGAACACTTATTAGCGGAACTATAATGATGGCAGTAGTTTTATTAGTTGCATCATTCTTTGCTCCTATGATTACGATATTTGCGCAAGGTGGAGGAATGGAGATTCCTGCAGGTGCAGTTCAGGTAACTGCCTTATCAGCTGGAAACTTGATAGCATTAATTATTTATCAACTTAGCAGATTAGGGTTTATTGGCATTGCATTGGTTATTGCATTAGTAGCTTGTATATTATATATCACTAGACAGAGGAAGAAAGAGACTGTATAGCAATGAAAATTTGGCCTTCAATAGCATCATCCAATCTGCTGAATCTTGAAAATGAGATATCTTTTGTAGATAAGGATTACGGGAATATTCATATCGATATAGAAGACGGCAACTATGTACCAAATATTACATTTGGAACAAAAATGATGGAATTGATTTGCAAAGGAAGTACATCTAAGAAGTCAGTTCATCTAATGGTCACTAATCAAGAGCATTATATCGATAGTATAGTAAAATGCAAAATAAATATTGTGTTTTTACATTTAGATAACTGTAGGTACCCCTCTGAACTAATAGGGAAATTTAAGAATCTAGGAATTAATGTAGGTATAACTCTCAATCCGAGCGTAGCCATAGATAATTATATCTATCTTTATCCACTGGTAAATGATATATTGATAATGATGAGTGAACCAGATGGACTAGGACAAAAATATATTCCTTTAATGGAGTCAAAGATTATTGAAGCTTCAAAGTTTGATAATCTAAGAATCTGGGTGGATGGAGGTATAACCTTTGAAATATTACCAAAACTAAAAGATTTGAATGTATCAAATGTAGTTATGGGAAGAGCAATATTTAATAACAGAGGAGAAAGGAAGGGTTAAATGAAATCGGTTTTATTTGATATGGATGGCGTGATTCTAGATAGTGAAATAGGTGCTTTTTCAATGATGAGGGATACTTTGTTAAGAAAGGGCATTGATGTTTCTGTAGAAACTTTGCTATCCTATACTGGGAAAAGCAGTATAACAATAGCTGCTGAGCTTGTTAAGAAATATAATTTAAATCAAAGTGCGGAAGAATTTTTAGAAGAACATCGCAGCTATGGAAACTATTATGCTGATTTTCCCGATTTAAGGCCTATGCCAGGGTTGTTAGAATGTCTTGAGAAGTTAAGAAATAATAATGTTAGTATGGCAATAGTTTCATCAACAAGTAGCAAAAGTGTACTATTTGCCTTAAATAGATTGTCATTAATAAAGTATTTTGATGTAATAATATGTGGAGATATGGTCAAAAAAACGAAGCCCTCCCCTGAAGGATATTTGTTGGCATCTAAGTGGTTGGAATCTAAACCTGAAGAATGTATTATAATAGAGGATTCTCCAATAGGAATTCAAGCTGCTAAAAATGCAGGGATTAAGGTAATTGCATATAAAGGCTCTGCGCATATACAGGATACATCAGCAGCTGATATTGAAGTAAATACATTTAGTGAGCTTTTAGATATAATGGATATAAAATAAATCAAATATTAAATAAAAAATGCTTTTTCTGGTGGAATTTTATTGAAGCCAAAAGGAGCATTTTTTATTTTTGGTACAAGAAGTTACTATTAAGTGAAAATGATTCTAAAACTTGAGTACTTATAATAATTATTATTATAAGTCATATAAATAAAAAAAGGCGAATTTATAAGAGGGGGATCAATATGAAAAAGGTAATACTGTTTTTAGCTTTAGTTTTGGCATCATCAGTATTAGCAGGGTGTGGAGCTCAAGAAACCAGCGGAGGAGACGAAAAGTATGTAATTGCTAATACACCAAAGATGGTTGGTATTGCTTGGTGGGACAGAATGGAAGTAGGCAACAAGGAATTTGCTAAGGAAACAGGACATGAAGTGTTCCAAGTTGGCTCAACAGAATCTGATCCAGCAGAACAGGTTAAAGTCATTGAAGACGTTATCGCTCAAGGTGTTGATGCAATTAACGTAATTCCTGTCTCACCTGAAGCTTTGGAGCCTGTTCTGAAAAAGGCTAGGGATAACAATATTGTAGTCATTAGTCATGAAGCTTCGAATTTACAAAACATTGACTATGATATAGAAGCTTTTCAGAACAATGAATATGGTGCTCACCTTATGGAAAATTTAGCACAAGAAATGGGCGGTAAGGGTGGTTATATCATTCAAGTTGGTGCTTTGACCATGGCCTCTCACCAAGAGTGGGCTGCTAGTGCCATCGCTTACCAAGAAGAAAACTATCCTGAAATGTATCAGGTAGCTGCTATGGTAGAAAGGGCCCCGGAAGGTGGAGGGCAAGAAGCTTCTTACAAAGTTGCCAAGGAAGTTATAGCCTCCTATCCGGACATTAAGGGTTTCATAGGAATGGATATGACCAATCCTCCTGGGATAGCTATGGCGGTAGAAGAAGCTGGAAAAGCGGGAGAGATTGCAGTAACAGGGACATGTCTGGTATCCGTCGCCCGAGACTACTTGGAAAATGGAACGATTAAGACTATATCTTTCTGGGATCCTGCAATTGCAGGTAAAGCTATGTCTGCTTTGGCTGTAAAGGTCATAGAAGGAGAGGAAATAGGTGATGGTATCAATCTTGGCGTAACTGGATTTGAAAATTGTAAACTGGATGGTAAAGTATTGATTGGTTCAGCATGGATAGACGCAACTAAAGATAATATGGATGATTATGATTTCTAGATTTTAGCTCAATATGGATGAATGTAATGACTGGCAAAACTCTGGACTGGAGTGGTTGTAAATGAATGAAATAGTAAAAATACAAGGGATGTATAAATCTTTTTTTGGTGCTAAGGCTCTAGATGGAATGGATTTTACCATTTATGAAGGAGAGATACACTGCCTCATTGGTGAGAATGGCTGTGGTAAATCAACTATGATTAAAATCATTTCAGGTTTTCATCCATTTGATAAAGGTGATTTATATATTAATAGCAAAAAATTTGGGAAAATCACACCGATTGAGGCTATGAAGGAAGGCATTCAGGTAATTTATCAGGATTTTTCCTTGATTCCTAATATGACAATTGCAGAAAATATCACCATGTATAATGATGTTTACCAAAATAGGATGTTTGTAAATAGGAATAAAATGAGAAAAATGGCAAGAGCTACAGTTAAGAAAGTTAATTTCGATATTGATATTGATAAGTATGTCTATGAGTTAGGAGTCGCGCAGAAGCAGATGGTTGCCATATGTAGAGCCATGGCTTTAGATGCAAAGTTAATAATTATGGATGAACCAACTACTGCACTTACATCCAAAGAGGTAGAGAATTTATTTAAGCTTGTGTTTAAGCTTAAGGAAAATGGAGTTTCCATTTTGTTTGTTAGCCACAAATTAGACGAGGTTTTAAAGATAGCAGATAGTATTACAGTAATGCGTAATGGTAAAAGTGTTTACAATTCTCGTGGAGATAAAATTTCCAAGGAAGAAATGGTTTATTATATGACAGGAAAGAAGTTTAGTGAAGAAAGATACAGCTATATTCAAGCTGATAATAATCCATTATTGAAGGTAAAAAACTATAGCTTAAAAAATAAATTCAGTGATATAAGTTTTTCTCTTTATCGGGGAGAAATTCTTGGACTCACTGGGCTTCTAGGTTGTGGAAGAAATGAAGTCGCTAAGTCTTTATTTGGACTTATACCTGCAACAAATGGGAGTGTAGAAATAAACAACGAAGATATAGGTATTATAAAAAATGTAGGGCATGCCCTCAAATATAATATTGGGTATGTACCGGAGGATAGATTGACAGAGGGGCTTCATATGGAACAGTCAATTGCTGATAATGGAATATCCAGAATAATTGGTTCTTTAGTAGACAAAAATGGTTTGCTTAATATGAAGAAGGTTCAAGAAAAGAAAAAAGAGATATTATCTTTGATATATATTCCTCAATTGAAACCTAATAACCCTGCCAGATCCCTTTCGGGAGGTAATCAACAAAAAGTTGTTCTTGCGAAATGGTTAGCTGCTCAACCAAAGATATTTATCCTAAATTCCCCAACAGTCGGTGTAGACGTAGGCTCTAAGACTGAAATTCATAATATCGTAAAGAAGCTAGCCTCCAAAGGGGTCGGTATTATTTTGATTTCGGATGATATACCTGAATTGATGGCATTGTGCAATCGGGTGCTAATTATGAATGAGGGACATATAATCAATGAAAAAATTATAATGGATACTTCAATGGAGGAGTTATCAGAGCTCATAGCAATAAACTATAAAGAGGTAGGGAAGGCGATATGAAAAGGATAATAAAAACTAATGAATTTTCTGTAGCTGCCATTATTACTATTATCTGGATTCTATTTGGACTTGTTAATCCAGATATATTGACAGTTGCAAATTTATATGCCATTACAAGAGCTTCTATTATATCAGCCACATTTGCATTGTCATGTTTGCTGGTTTTATTGGCTGTAGGTATTGATATGTCCTTTTATGCAGTTGGGTGTACCTCAATATATGTTGTTTTAAATTACCTAGTTAAAAACAAGATGTTTGATACACCCTTATTGTTGATATTCGGAGCATCGATTGTATTAGCGATTATTTTACAATTAATAAACTGGTTTTTCATAGATAGGCTTAGCCTACAGCCTTTTATTGTTACGATTGGTTCTCAAAGTTTATATAAGGGATTTTTGTTAGCATTTATCGGTACTACATATATTACAACATTGCCAACTAGTATGAAGAGTTTGGCTACAAAATATATCGCTTCTACTACAAATAGTAGTGGAATAACATCTAATCTACATTTTTTGGTTTTTATTGTAATAATCATGTATGTATTGATGCATCTAATGCTGAGTTATACAAGATTCGGTAGAAATATCTATGCTATAGGTGCTGATGTCATAGCTGCAAAGCGTGCAGGTATCAATATATCAAAAACTAGATTTTTTGTTTTCTTATTAGCAGGGATAATCTGTGGAATTGGTGGCATGTTCCAAGTGACACTTAATAGAGCTGCAGTTCCAGCTGATTTGGTAGGACAAGAATTAATGGTTATAGCAGCTGTAGTTTTAGGTGGAGGAATGGGAAAGCAGGCAAGAGGTTCGATACTTGGAACAGCGCTTGGAGTTATTCTATTGTCACTTATATCCAATAGTTTAATATTGATGAAGATACCTTCATACTACCAACAAGCATTTACAGGCATTATTATACTAATTGGTCTGGTAATTCAGTCATCAAAGGGCAAAGAGCAGGCTGTTGATTGAAAAACCTAAGTAACTGGAGGAATAATCATGAAAAAAATTGTAACATTTGTTCATAATCTAGACCAAGATGTAAAAAGACTTATGGGAATAACTATATTTGTATTCGTAGCTATGGTGCTAATGAGGCCAAAACTTTTCTTGACCTCTAATAATTTTACCTCAATGGGATATCAGATTGCAGAGATTGGTTTTTTCTCTATAGCAATGATGATGGTAATGGTAACCGGAGGTCGTGACCTTTCTATGGTTGGCATTTCCAATCTGTCAGGTATATTAGCAGCATTTATTTTACATGATGCATTTGTTAAGGAGCTTTCCGGACTAATGCTATTTCTATATATATTGATGGCAATTATAGTATCAATAGCTGTAGGTATCACTTGTGGATTCATGAACGGTACTATCATATCAAAACTAGGGATTTCACCTATGCTTGTTACTCTTGGTACCCTCAATCTATATACGGGTATAGGGATTATTCTGACAAAAGCAGAAGCAATTTCAATGTTTCCTAAGGAGTTTCTATACTTTGGCAACAACACCCTTATAGGTGTTCCGATTCCACTTATACTTCTAATAGCTGCTCTTATAGTAACAGCCATAATCCTTAATAAAACAAGATATGGTTTTGAATTAAAATTTATTGGTTCTAATTATAAAGCAAGTCTTTTTACCGGAATGAGAAATAAGAATGTATTACTAAAAACATATGTATATAGTGGCCTTTTAAGTGCATTGATAGGATTAGAAGTTCTAGCAAGAACAGATTCAGCAAAAGCTGACTTTGGAACAAACTACACTTTTCAGGCTATACTTTGTGCTGTTCTTGGTGCTACAAACCCTGGAGGAGGATATGCAAAGGTGTCTTGTTTGGCACTTTCATTGATTACTTTGCAATTTTTATCAAGTGGATTTAGCATGCTTAGATTAGGAGGATATTTTAAGGAATTTGCATGGGGACTAATCCTTTTAGCTGCGTTATCGGTTAATTATTTTGTTGAACAAAGAAAACTTAAAAAAAGTTAAGTACCATAGCAAAATAGATTAAAAGGGGGATTTTTATGATTAACAGAATTGAAAAGTATCTTAGCGATGTAGCAATGATTCCTGCATTGGCTGGTCATGAACAGAAAATGACTGCATATATGCAGAAGGAATTTGAGGTTTTGGGTTATCCTACCGAGATTGATACCTTTGGGAATGTGATCGCAAAATTAGAGGGCAAGGACAATAAAGCTCCGATCATTATGATATTTGCACATATGGATAGCCTTGGATTTCTTGTAAGATATATAGAAGACGATGGATTTCTAAGAATAGAAAGATTAGGAGGAATACCTGAGAAGGTTCTTCCTGCAACTGCAATTCAGGTACAGTGTAGAGACGGGTCTATGGTAGATGGTGTAATCGGAGTAAAAGCCCACCACGTAACACCTCCGGAAGAAAAATATACCGTTGAAAAATATATGAATCTATTTGTAGATATAGGAGCGAAGAGCAAGGAAGAAGTGCTAGGATTGGGAATCGATATAGGTTCACCAATAGTATATAAGCCTAAATTCCAAAAACTTTTAGGGACGAGAGTCTTAATGTCTGCTGTTGACAATCGTGGTGGGTGTACAGCTGTTTTAGAATTGGCAAATCTTTTAAAAGATAATCCTCAGGAGAGTACTATTTATCTCGTGGGAACAGTTCAGGAGGAGTACAACTTGAGAGGAGCAATGATGGCTGCCAGAACAATAAAACCGGATATTGCTATTGCAATAGATATTGATGGAGGTACTGATACTCCTGATTTAAAAGGTCTTGGAGATATAAGATGTGGTCATGGTCCTACTATGTCTCTATATAATTTTCATGGAAGAGGAACTCTAAATGGAACTATTGCTCACCCTGCAATGGTGAGACTATTTGAAGAAGCTTCTGAGAGAACAGGTATATACTTCCAGCGTTCAGCTAAAATTGGTGGTCTGACTGATCTATCATATGTCCAACTTGAAGGAACTGGAGTCAAGTCAATAGACGTTGGGTTCCCGGGAAGATATTCACATAGCCCATATGAACTTGCAGATATGAGGGATATCGATAGTCTAACGTTATGGATTTATGATGTCCTAAAGAATATAAACAAAGATACAGATTTTACAAGATAGAGACTTTGTCGTATAAATCTGGAGGGAAGATGATGAAAAAAAGATACCTTTTAGGATTTGATTGTGGAACTTATGAATCGAAGGGAGTCATATGTGATAACAATGGAAAAATTCTTTCCATAGCTATATCCAAGCATAATTTGAGAGTGCCAAAGCCGGGATATGCAGAACATGACCCAATTGATGATTGGTGGTTTGATTTCAAGAAAATAGTGAAGGAATTGCTTGGTAAAAGTGGAATATCTGCTGATGAGATAGCAGGGATAGGCATTAGTACTATCATGGCCGCTATTACTGCTGTTGATGAATATTGTAATCCTTTGCGCAATGCAATTCTTTATGGAATAGATACTAGATGTCAAAAAGAAGCTGATGAATTGAATTTAACTATTGGCGAGGAAAAAATTATTGAAATAAGCGGAGCTACCTGTAATGTAGAATCATTCGGTCCAAAGATTAGGTGGATTAGAGATAATGAACCGGAAGTCTTTAAAAGGACTAAGCATTTTACTATAGCATCAGGATTTTTGACAGCAAAATTGACCGGAAAATATTGTGTTGATAGATATTCAGCTATGAAAGCACAGCCTATGATTGATGTAAGAGATATGACATGGAGTGATGAACTTTGCGAATATGTATGCCCAAAGGAAATGCTTCCGGAAATAGTTAAGACTACGGATATAATAGGTACTGTTACTAAAAAGGCGAGTGATGAAACTGGATTAGCCGAGGGAACGCCTGTTATTACAGGTACAACAGATGGCGGAGCAGAGGCAGTCAGCGTTGGAGTAGTAGAGTCTGGAGATACGATGTTGATGTATGGATCAACTTCGTTTATCGCACATCTTACCGACTCCCTTAAGAAGGATACTGGATTGTGGTCAGGTCACTATGTACTGGACGATGTATATACAATAACATCAGGTATGGCTACTACGGGTTCATTAACAAGATGGATTAGAGACAATTTTGCTAAAGAGCTAATGGAAATGGAGAATAGAGGAGAAGTAAACGCTTATACAGAGTTGTTTAAGGAAGCTGAGAATATACATGCTGGAGCAGACGGTATTATCGTTTTACCATATTTTGCAGGGGAGAGAATGCCTATAAAAGACCCACAGGCTAAGGGGGTAATATTTGGACTTAATACAAGTCATACAAGGGGTCATATTGTTAAGGCAGCATTTGAAGGTATAGGATATGGAATAAATCAGAATTTCGATATATTGAGAAAATCCGGCTCTAATATCAACAATGTAATGGCAGTAGGAGGCGGAACAAAATCTAAAATATATATTCAGACTGTCAGTGATGTATGTGAAATCACACAGATAGTACCTGAAATCACAGTAGGAGCTTCCTTCGGTGATGCAATTCTTGCTGGACTAGGTGTTGGACTGTTGAATAGTCCTAAAGAAGTTAAAGACTGGATAAAAGTTAATTACGTGACCAAACCAAATTCTGAATACAAGGACATTTACAATCGGAACAAGAGGTTCTACTCTGAACTTTATTTAAGAAACAAGGATATAATGCATAATCTATAAAGTATTGATAAAAAATTTGAAAGGAGTGTTATGGATTATGGGTTGGATTACAGATGTTTTTAAAACTAAAAAGCCAATCATAGCTATGTGCCATTTTCAGGCTATGCCAGGGGATCCATATTATGATAGAAGCAGAGGAATGAAAAAGGTTCTTGATAGTGCAAGACATGACCTTTTAGCTCTTCAAAAAGGTGGAGTTGATGCTATACTGTTTTCAAATGAATTTAGTTTACCTTATCTAACCGAGGTGAAAATGGAAACTGTTGTAAGCATGGGAAGAATCATAGGTCAATTGTCTGAAGAGATAGCTGTTCCATTTGGAGTAAATGTTCTATGGGATCCAAAAGCCTCCATAGATCTTGCAGTCGCTACTGGAGCAAAATTTGTTAGAGAAATATTCAGTGGAGTTTATGCAAGTGATTTTGGTTTATGGAATACTAATTTTGGAGAGGTAGCACGCCATAAACAAAGTGTTGGTGCAGAAGATGTTAAGCTATTATTTAATATTGTTCCAGAGGCAGCAAAATATCTGTCCGAAAGGGATATCCAGCAAATAGCAAAAACTACGGTATTCAATTGCCGCCCAGATGCCTTATGTGTATCAGGCTTAACTGCCGGTTCGGAAACTGATTCTGAAATATTAAAACAGGTAAAGAATGTAGCAGTAAATACACCAGTATTCGCAAATACTGGCTGTAGAATAAATAATATAGAAAAACAACTTTCCATAGCTGATGGTGCAGTAGTAGGAACTACCTTCAAAAAAGACGGAAAGTTTGAGAATGAGGTAGATGAGAAAAGAGTAAAAGAATTTATGGATGTAGTTAAGTCATTTAGAAATTCTTTAACTTTAACAGGGTGTTAAACTGTAGTTATTTTAGGAGCTTATAATCAACACTTCTATTGAAAGGTTTAAGTCATTTTAATACTCTTCTTTGATAATCACTTGGTATGATGAATAACCAATAATTTTGAAGAAGAGTATTATGCATTTTAGGTTAAATATAAAATATAGAGGATTTATTTAGTTAAATATAGAATTAATACTTGTTATTTATTTCTAATAATGTTTTTTAGTTGAATGCAATTTTGAAGAGTAGGGGGAAGAAAATGATAAAAGGCATAGGGGCATCACCAGGAATAGCTATAGGAATGGCATTTGTAAAAAAGGACCCTGAGGTCATAGTACAAAAGAAGACAATAGTGAATGTGATTGGTGAAATAGAGAAATTTAATGCTGCAATAGAAAAAGCAAGGAACGAGATAAAAATTCTATACGAAAATACATTAAAAACAGTTGGAGAAGAGGAAGCTAAAATATTTGAAGCCCACATGATGATGCTTGATGACCCTGAAGTATTTGGTAAGGTCAGAGAAAAGATAAAAGCTGAAAGTGTAAATGCAGAATGGATTATAAAAGAAGTAACGGATATGTTTGTACAAATATTTGAAAGTATGGAAGATCAATACTTAAAAGAAAGAGCTGCAGATTTAAAGGATGTAACAAATAGAGTAACCCGTATACTATTAGGAGTAGAACTTGTTGACTTAACAAATATATCTGAGGATGTAATCATAGTGTCTGAAGATCTAACTCCATCAGATACAGCTCAGATGAATAAGGAAATGGTTCTAGGATTCATTACAGAGATTGGAGGAAGAACCTCACACTCAGTTATTATGGCAAGAACACTTGAAATACCAGCTGTTGTCGCAGCACAAGGAATAATGAAAAGTGTAAAGACTGGAGATATTATAGCCTTCAACGGAGAAGAAGGTATAATAGTTATTAATCCAGACGAGGAAATAATCGCTAAATTTAGGAAAGAAAGGGAAGATATAGATAATTTTAAGAAGAGTTTAGAATCTCTAAGGGGATGCAAAACAGTATCCAAGGATGGATTTGAGGTAGAACTAGTTGCAAATATTGGAACTCCTAAAGATGTAGACGGAATACTAAGGAATGATGGAGAAGGAGTAGGTTTATATAGAACTGAATTTCTATATATGGATAGAGACATGTTGCCAACAGAGGAAGAACAGTTTGAAGCCTATAAGGAAGTAGCTGAAAAACTAGGAAATAAGCCTGTAATTATCAGAACACTGGATATAGGAGGAGACAAAGAACTACCTTATTTAGAATTACCAGAAGAAATGAATCCATTCCTAGGATATAGAGCTATAAGACTATGTCTTGACAGAAAGGACATATTTAAAACTCAATTGAGAGCACTATTAAGAGCAAGTGCCTATGGTAATATAAAGATAATGTTTCCAATGATCTCAAGCATAGAAGAGTTAAGAGAAGCAAAAGCAATATTAGAAGAAGCAAAGGAAGAATTATACAAAGAAGATATTCCATATAATAGTCAAATAGAGGTAGGTATAATGGTAGAAATACCAGCTGTAGCCGTTCTGTCTGATATATTTGCAAAAGAAGTTGACTTTTTTAGCATAGGAACCAATGATTTAATTCAATATACAACAGCAGTAGATAGAGGGAATAGAAAGATTGCACATCTGTACAATCAATTTCATCCAGCCCTACTAAGACTAATAAAGACAGTAATAGAAAATGGACATAAGGAAGGAATATGGGTTGGGATGTGTGGGGAGGTAGCAGGAGACCCTAAGCTAATACCAGTATTATTAGGAATGGGTCTAGATGAATTCAGCATGAGTCCAATATCCATATTAAGAGCAAGATGGATTATAAACAATCTGTCCAAGAAAGAGATGGAGGAAGTAGTTAACAAGGTAATTAATTTACCTACTGCTAGTGAAGTGGAGGATCTTTTGGAAAAGATTCAAATTTAGAGCAAATTTTTTGTCATTCCGACTGTAGTGAAGGGCAATGGAGAAATCTCCTCCTGAAGGTTTTGAAAACAGGAGATATTCGGCTACACTCGGGATGACAGTATTGGTATCCACTGGGGTTCTACCCCTTTAATCGATTCTCTTTTTAAATTTAACTGTGGCCATTGAAAGGACAGCCATTCCAAAGATAACTAATATTAAAAATTCCACTTTAAGGGATGAAAATCCATTACCCTTAAGTATTATTCCTCTTAAGACCTTTATAAAATATGTCAATGGGAAGATATTGCTAATTACCTGAATAATCTTAGGCATGGCTTCTCTTGGGAACATATACCCTGATAGTAATATATTTGGCATTATCATGAACATTGACAATTGCATTGCCTGTAGTTGGCTTTTAGATACTGTGGAAATTAGTAGTCCTACCCCTAAGGCACTGAATAAAAATATTACTGAGAAAAATAGTAACAGCAATATGCTACCAGCAACGGATACTCTAAACCAGAATACACTAAGAGCCAAGGCCAACACTATATCTATAAACCCAATAATTACGTATGGAATAATTTTACCAATCATCAATTCCATTTTTGAAATAGGTGTTACAATAAGCTGCTCCAGCGTACCCTTTTCTCTTTCTCTTACTATGGAAAAGGATGTAAGCATCAACGTAACAGTTTGAAGTATTACTCCAATAAGCCCAGGGACATTAAACTTGATACTGCTCATATCAGGGTTATACCAAACCCTACTTCTTAAATCCAATGGCTGTGAGATTGAATTGATGGCTACCCTGCTACCTGTAATTTCTACAGCCATAGATTGTGTTATTGCCCCTGCACTTTGTAATATCGTTTGGGCAGTTGTAGGATCAGAACCATCTACTAGTAATTGTATCTGTGTAGTTTTTCCACTCTTAATGTTTGCAGAATATTCTGGTGGAATTATTATACCTGCTTTGGCATATCCATCATCTATATATTCCTGAACATCACTCATACTATATGCGATGTAGTTTATATCGAAATACTGGGAGTTTGTAAAGCTATCTAGGAGCTCATGACTATCTATTCCTATGTCGTTGTTAAAAACCACTGTGGAAATATGATCTACACTAGTGGAGGCGGCATAACCAAATAACAATAGCTCCATTATGGGCATTAATAGTATTATAGCGATGGTTCTTTTATCCCTTTTAATCTGATAAAATTCTTTTCGTATAATTGCAATTACTCTTTTTATGTTAAGTTTCATTTTATCACTCCAGACATGCTTATATTATGGTGCAACATTTTTGTTTTCCTCATTTACAAGAAAAATAAATACATCTTCAAGTGAAGGCTTGACTTTTTTTATACTGCTTAATCCTATTTCATGTTTTATTAGGTAATGCTCTAACTCAGTTAAAGGTAGATCAGTTTCAACTAAAGCATGGACACCAGCACCATATACGGAGGCTTCCCTTACTTTATCCTTGGTTTTCAAGATTTCAATAGTTTTCAAAGTATCGTTTACTTTGATTTCTATTATATCTCCATCTATTGCTTTTTCCCTCATATTGTTAGGGGTATCAAGAGTAAGTAAATTACCATAATAAATGAACCCTATAGTATTACAATGCTCAGCCTCATCCATATAGTGAGTTGTTACAAGTATAGTAACGCCTTCCTCGGATAATTTATATATTAGATCCCAGAAATTCCTTCGAGCTATAGGGTCAACTCCACCAGTCGGTTCATCTAAAAACAAGATCTTGGGTTCATGGATAATAGCACATCCAAGAGCGAGTCTTTGTTTCCAGCCGCCAGAGAGGTTAGAAGTTATCATTTTCTCTCTTCCTTTTAGGTCTGCCATCTTCAGTATTTCTTTTTTCTTAATTGCTAATTTGTCCTTGGAAAGACCATATATCCCACCATAAAAATCTAAATTCTCCTCTACTGTTAAATCCTCATAGAGACTAAATTTCTGTGACATATAACCTATTTCTTCTTTAATCTTATCATTGTCCTTAGCTATATCATATCCTAATACTTTACCCTTTCCTGAAGTAGGGCTTATAAGTCCCATTAGCATTCTAATTACAGTAGTTTTTCCAGAGCCGTTTGGACCAAGAAAACCAAATACTTCTCCTTTTTTTACATTGAAGCTTACGTCATTAACTGCAGTAAACTTTCCAAACTTCCTTGTAAGATGTTTTATTTCTATAGCATTTCCCATTAAATCACGACCTTACTTCTTCATTTTTTATAATGTTTACAAATACATCTTCAAAAGAAGGACTTATTTTTTTAATATCATTAATTTTAATTTTCTTGTCACTAAAATCATTTAAAATTTTTTCCTTTGTTTCTTCATAGTCCTCAACTACTACATGTAGTTCTTCACCTAGTAGATATGCATCTTCAATATAATCAAGAGTATTTGAAAAATCCCTAGCTTTATAATTATCCTCTGAAAAGATACATATGATATGCTTGTTGAAATCCTCAATAATTTTATTGGGTTTATCTTTTTTAACTACCCTTCCTTTATTCATAAGACCTATTTCATCACATCTTTCGGCTTCGTCCATATAAGGTGTGCTTACAAATATGGTTACACCTTCATCCTTAAGCTCAAATAATATTTTCCAAAGCTCCCTTCTTGCTACAGGGTCAACCCCTATGGTAGGTTCATCCAAAAACAAATACTTTGGGGTATGAATGAGGTTGCAGGCAAGAGATAATTTTTGCTTCATACCACCGGAAAGCTGGTCTGCCAATTTATATGAATGCTTCGTAAGATTGCTAAATTCTAGAAGACTTGCAATCTTTTCCTTTCTTATCTTCTTTGGCACCTGATATATTTCTGCATAAAAGTTTAAATTCTCCATAACAGTTAAATCCCCATAGAGACTAAATCTCTGAGGCATATAGCCTATATCGAACTTTATTTTTTCACTATTAGCTATAATATCATTGCCTCCGATTTTAGCAGTACCACTATCTGGTGTAATCAATGAACAAAGCATCCTCATAGTAGTTGTTTTTCCTGCACCATCTGGACCAATTAGCCCAAATATGGTACCTCCTTCTACTTGGATATCTAAATTATCCACCGCTGCTATATCACCATAGTTTTTAGTAAGAGATAATGTCTCTATTTCGTATCCCATATTTATGTCTCCTAACATCCTAATCTATTAATCAATTTTAATACTTACATCTACAGGCATTCCTGCTTTAATAACCCCTTTTGAATCCAAAACTTGAATTTTAACCTCGAAAACAGTATTTATTCTTTCCTCTTTAGTCTGAATATTCTTAGGCGTAAATTCAGCACTATTGTTTATTCTTATGACATTGCCCTTAAAGGACTGTTCACTATCTGAATCAACATAGATATTTACATCTTGACCCACCTTTATGTGACCGATATTTGCTTCAGAAACGTATACTCTAATCTCCATATTCTTAGTATCATAAATTTCTGCTACAGCTTTACCTAATGATGTAAATTCACCTTTTTTAATGGCCAAAAGGTTTATTATCCCATCAATAGGTGATAATATTATCATTTTAGAAAGCTCCTCCTTAAGCTGATCAGAAATAGTTTTAGCCTGGTCATATTTTAACTTGGCCAATTCATACTGATTTTGAAGCTGTGTTAGCTGCATATTTCCATTAGATATGCTAAGCTCGTGAGCTGACTTTGCCTGAAGCATTTTGTTTTTTACAGCCTTTACAGTAGCTTCACTGGGTCCAGCTTTTATCTGGTCTAGCTTCGCACTTGCAATATTGAACTGAGTTTGTGCAATATTATAATTTTTCTCTATTTCTTCATGATTCTTTTGGCTAATAATATCATGTTCAAGTAAAATCTTACTATCTTCCAGATTATCCTCTAAATACTTAAGATTGATTTCAGCTTGTGTATATGCCTCTTCAGCTTGTTTGATTTCCTCGGCACTAGCTCCTTCAAGTATTCTTTCATATTCACCATAGGAGGAATAATAAGCATTCTTTGCTTGCTCAGTGGAATTCATATTAACTGCCTTATAGGACTCTAAACTTTCTATAGCTACTTCTACATTTTTTTCGGCTATTTCTAAAGTATCCATAGCCTGCTCATATTGATTCTTAATAGTAGAATTACTTATTTCGGCAATAATTTGTCCTTCCTTTATTACATCTCCCTCTTTTACAGTTACTTCTGATATGATACCATTAACCTCACTACTTAAATTTATTGAATTATTCTCTACCATTCCGGAAGCTTCAATAAATGTACCTTCATCTGTTGTTACAAATAATGTTTTAGTACTTTGGAAACTATTAAAGATAAAAATTGACACTAAAATAAATACCATAAGTACCGGAAACATAATAATTTTTCCGTGGGATTTAATAAGATCTTTGATTTTCGCCATTTTACTACCTCCAAGTTAATATTAGAATGATTGATTTTGCAATATGGTGCTATTATAATATTAGTTAATATCAAGAAGCTGTAACATATGTTACAGCTTCCAAAATAAAGGAGATTTAACATGAAATTAAAGGATTATTTCAGTGTTTTAAAGGATATAGAGTTGTTTAAAAACTTTACTGAAGAGGATTTTAGAAAGTTATTTAAAAATGTAGACTATAGGATTTCTAATTATTCAAAGAATAGCATGGTATTTATCGAGGGTAGAGAATGCAATACCTTAAATATTATTCTTAATGGTAATATTAGAATTCAGAAGATTGATTCATTTGGGAATTCATTAGTCGTTGTAGATTTTAAGGAAGGCGATATATATGGAGAAACCCTGCTCTTTGGTAAATTAAATATTTATCCTATGACTGGAATCAGTACCATGGATACAACAATACTTTATATTCCAAAGGATACTGTCCTTTATCTGTGTAAGAATGATGATATATTTCTATCTGAATTTCTTAGTCTTCTTTCTGAGAAATCAGTGACATTAAGTAGCAAAATAAATCAGATAGGCTTGAAAACAATTCGACAGAAGATCTGTGAGTTTATTTTTCTGAATTATGATAGAAATAAGAGTCTGAAAATCAAATTAAATATGACTAAAAGAGAATGGGCAGATATATTGGGTGTTCAAAGGCCATCGCTATCAAGAGAGTTGCTGGTACTCAAGGACTTAGGTTTAATTGATTATGATTATAAATATATATATATTAAAGACCTTGATGGAATTAGGCAAATCCTTAATATTTAATTGGTAGATATAACGAGCAAATGCACTTCCAGGTGCAGCAAAAGTCCACCCTATATTACGCTAGATTTTGTTATATTATTATCAGTCATTAATATTTTTGAAGTTAATAAAATCGAAATAACTATTACTATGGCAGTTATAATCCATAGTGTAGAAATCGATGTATAATTAATTATTATACTATTTATCAAAGAACCAAATAGCATTCCAATTTGAAGAATTAAAGAGTTTACGGATAGCATAGATGCCCTTATTCTATTGGGAGTTTCACTGTTTAAAATAACGCCTTCGGGAATATTTGCCATTCCAAATATAAAATACATGCTGATATAACATATAATAAATAATATTATATTTCTTTGTAACGAAGTTAATATAATAAAAATAGCAAGAATTAAACGCAGTATAAGATACATTTTTTTAGAATTAAATTTATTAATTATTTTATTTGAAATAATACTGCCTATCATAACTACCCCTAAATATAAAAACGCCATTATACCTAGTAGAAAGAGTAGATCACTATTATACATTAACGAAAGAAAATGAGGCTGCCAATATGTTTCAAAGGAACTAAGAAAATAACCAGTAGATAGTACAGATATAAAGATACAAATGACAATCATATTGTTTTTTACAAATGAGGCACTCAAAGTTATATGATCTTTAAATGATATTCTATCTTCTTTGTGTTGAGATTTGTTTGTCTCAGTAACAAGAATCATTGATAGAATAAATACAATAATAGACAAAGATATCTTAATGATTAAATTAAGGTCGTAGACTCCAAAATTCCGTAAGAATTGAGCTGAATAATCAGGAAGGAAGC